>Ga0131853_10010267_pt1 | contig 17125 bp, 9 predicted proteins | sample TergutLab28metaG_FD_92764 | JGI IMG/M metagenome (GOLD analysis project Ga0131853, IMG submission 92764) | Labiotermes labralis P1 segment gut microbial communities from Petit-Saut dam, French Guiana - Lab288 P1 (version 2) (version 2) | ecosystem: Host-associated > Arthropoda: Insects >... | reverse complement strand
ACCCACCTTCCCACACACACACCCACACACATAGTACAACGATTACCCTTAATATCACTACAGAAACAGATACACACCTTCAACTAACAACAATTGCACACAATACAACTTAAGGCTAGAAATACGTTACAGTACCTAATATATGGGCTTTCTTCCTTCTCGTTGGTGTATTTAGTGCGAACTCGGAAAATTTGGTAACAAGAATTCACGTCGTGAATGAAGCAAACATATTTGCTAACTGCAAGTAATGTTAAAGATTCGAATGCAGTACATGAGAGAGAGAGAGAGAACTGCGTTATGGCACGTCTTATTATTCACCACGTACTACGAAATGGCGTGTCACTGACGCGTTACTGGAAAATGACGTCAGGCCTCGTATTTAAGGCGACACCCAATTCTCCCTGCTGCTATTTTCGGCAAAAAAAAAAAACTCCCTCGCCTCTTCCGGTACCATAAGGTAATGTACACGATCTCCGTATGTGCCTGATACGACACAACGCGTTCATTCAGGTAGGTGAAACTTCTTAAGGGATAGGGGGTGGTGGTTCATCGAATCATATTACAACCCACCCGGCTATATTCAATCGGTAGGCATGTTTTTTTCTCAAGGAATCTAAGTGGTCTAAGTGGCGAGCGGTGATATTATTAACACTTGTCACTACTGATGCTGTTTATTGTAACTGCCGATGTTAACATTTACAGATCGCTGCATATGAACGCGCCCTTGAAAAGGCATCTAGCGTTAGCTTTGGTACGCGAGGACAACTTGTCACTTCCGAGTTACAGAACAGACTCCTTTTCGTTAGGTTTCCAAAATCTCGCAAGTTTTAAGTTCACCTCTTCTTAAATTTCTTACTGTACCCAATTGGTCGAATGTTAAATTTCGCTGCTCCCTAATAGGTCCAAAAGTCAGAATTTTGAATACGTTAACCCCCACTGGCTTCTATTTATGTAACATTCTTCCATTGTTGTCGCCCGAGTTAACTCCTTCACGCGTCTCACTAATATCTTTACAGTCCAAGCGTGCCTAACATTGTAAATCTTCCCCACACTATTTAAAGAGTCCCACAAGCTGTCAAGGTTTTCAAAGTCAGTCTTCTTTTCTTTCTTTCTTTTTTTCTTTCAAACTTTTCTTACCCCATACATTTCATTCTGACAAAGTCGAAATTGTTAACTTGCTACACCTGCCATAAAACTCTCTTCCCCTGTAAGCTGTAATACCGACACTCTCCAATTTCTCCCCCATCATAAACCAAATCAGCAAATTTTTTAAATAGTTCTGAACTAGGCTTTAAATGTAAAATTTTGTCTCTTAAGAAAAGACTTACTCCCTATATCGGTTATAATGTATAGTTTTCACTTATTTGTTTATTTATTCATTTGTATCTAAGGTGTAAAGTCTGCTCTTATCCTGTTAAGCCAACAAAAACCATAATCCAAAAAAAGAAAAACACAAGTCACTTTTCCCCAGAACTAGTAATCTTTCGTTTTCCGTGTCCAAACTATCCACCACCTCACTCACACCGCTCGCTTACTCGACTGCTAGCTTCGGTCATCCAATTCCGCTGTCTGCCGCTAACCGTTTTTCCCGTTAAGAGCTTTCTGCATGCAACACCCTCCTACATATCACCAACCGTTCCTTTGATGTACGTCGGCAGTTGAAATGTAAAACCGACGGTACCGAACTGCCCGCAACTGACGCCAGCAATCGCTGTCTCTATTGTACCAACAATGTTCGGCTACAACAATTAGTGTCTCAACACTGCAATATGCTGCCTGCGTTGTAACCAGTCTTCAGTGACTGCCAGCAGCACTGCAGAGTGACAGTTGACCCACGAATACTTCCTGACAGCTGGAGGGAAAAACCGAAACCTGGAATTGACATAGACCATGTCAGTAACTCTAAGACTTTAAGCTTTCATGGCAACACAACTAATGGCCAATAACAAACGAGCGATGAGTCAGAGCTTTGTCCACGTTTACTGCTTGTACCCATGCGAATAATTCTCACATAGAAATAACAAAATATTTAATCAAGGAAAAATTATTTATAAATTTAAAACTCTGAAGCACTTCTCGATATACAATATTTGATGTTAATAACTTATCATTTTCTATACGCAGTCGACGCCTTTCAGTATCTGCAACAGCGACCTTGTAAAATAAAGAGGATAGGCAAAATGCCATGCAGAGCAAGCCGTGAGAAAAAGAGCCGATGGTGGAAATATCCCAACACATTAAGCTTGTGCCTTTGAACTGCACTGATTGTCATAGCACATGTAATTTTGTTCAGAAATCGTCTTCTGCGAAGTTTGAAGAGGACGGTAAGATTTTACCATTTTAATATATATATATGATGAAATCGAAGGATATGAAGCAACGTGTCAATAAGGAAAAATAACTTCCTACCACTTTTAAATGAAGCAACAATGCAGGCAATGTACTATAAGGTAACACTGAGGTGCTTTGTTGTAAATTTGTTGCAGTGGAAAGCAGTAAGTATTACATATTATGAGTGTGTGTTTGTAGGTAGCCTTAGTTGTCCAGCACTCAACGTATATGCGCCATATTGTCATCTTTGGCCTACCCGGGTCTATGAAAGTTTTTTCACGTTATCTAATATACGGAAATATTTTCGAAAAATTTATTGAACATAAAATGTGTATTTTGATTTTCTCTACAACATTTTTTTCCGAAAATTTCTCATTCTAAGAAGAACAGAGCGAGATATTATCAAAAATGTATATTGGTCTTTGTTGGAAGTACTGGTTACTCTTGTTCGATTTTAATGAAAATTGAATTTTCTTTACACATTTCCGAAAAATGCTCAACTATAAAATTTAATGAAAATCCGTCCCGTGGGAGACGAGTTATATCGTGCGGACAGGCGGACAGACGGACAGGTGGACATGGCGAAGCTAATAGACTTTTTTTTTTTTTTTTTGCAATTTTGTGACGGCTCCTAAAAATGTTGAAATTTACAGTCCCTCCTCTTTGGAAGTCCACGAGAAGTATATGAAAAATGTTACATTCCCTTGACCTCCGTTTGAGGCAGGACTGTCAATTTTTAACTTTACCTTTTGTAAAAACCCAATTTTTCAAGAAGGAATTAATAAAACTAAGGAGATTCACATCAATGCCGAATTGTAAGCTTTCAAAATATTCTTATCTTGAGCATATCTCGGCGGTTCTCTAGATCATGACGTCGCATTAGAAAACTTACCGCCCCTCCTTCAAGGTCAAACAGTTGGCTATGGATAAGTAATATGTAGTGACTTTTTATAAGCTCACGGTTCCGTGCATCTTAATTCAGTGTTAATAAAAATCCAGCCAGATGCAACAGTATGCAGATATTTATTTACTGCAAAGTCACTCTACATGATTCGGGTGTCACAGCACCCATCATCAGGAGTACTGAAAACTGTGACTGCAGTACAGCTACTTCCCTCCAACGTGGCCCCATGGGGCCACGTTGGAGGGAAGTAGCTGTGCAAGTATTATGACCTGTACCGGAGGCTGCAGTTACAGTTTTTAGTACTCCTGATGATGGGTGCTGTGACACCCGAAACATGTAGAGCGACTGTGCAGTAAATAAATATCTGCATACTGTTGCATCTGGTTGGATTTTTATTAACATTGATGTAGTGACATATCAGCTCCAAGCAGCTTATTCCAGCCGCGCCTCGTATTTCGGCTCAGTGACCTGTCACCTTTTGTACTATGTGCATGACGCTACGTTCTCTCACATAAAGCATGACACCCTTTCCAAATTTCGTTGTATTTTAATGCTGTTAATCAAACTACACATCTAGCACCCCTAGGTTCGTGTAGTGTTTAGTTCCTCTTGGGGGCCAAGCATGACAGCCTTGAAAATTTTGGCCGGAACGTAACACTCGACATAGCAGGAAAAATTTGTGTGCCGAAACTACAGCTTAGAATTTGATGTTTGTGTGACCGTGCATCACTGATACAATAATATAAACAGCCAAATAGATGCAACAATAATAATTTTATTAATAATTTCAATCAGCTCAACATGTTTCGGGCGATAATTTCGTCCATCCTCAGGCGCACTAGACTATTTTGCCTGCAGGCAGCATCGTCGGTACTTTATACCACAAGCTGTAAACACAGTCTAGTGTACCTGAGAATGGGCAAAATTATCCCCCGAAATATGTTAATCTGATTAAAATTATTAATAAAATTACTATTGTTGTATCTAGTTGGCTGTTTATATTATTGTACTACTAAAACTTTAACCTGTATTTAAAACTTTTTTAAAACTTTGTAACAAAACTAAATGATTTTAGTAGTTATCGAAATTTTAGACGTTGACTAAAGTTTGTAACTTTAAAAATCACAATGTTTCGGAGGCTAGATCTGTCTCCGTCTTCAGGAGGAATAAGCAAAGTGGAGAACATAGTTTGCTGGACCCGTGAGAAAGTAACACTATTAGCTCAGAAACTGAGAACATGTTTGTTTGTTTGTTTGTTTGAAAATCTGTTCAATTTCTTTGGGGAAAGAAAAAGGAACTTCGAAACATATTCTGTGTTTAGCCACAAAGTGAACTAAATCTCGAAATTAAAATATAACAGATCCTGAGTCAAAACACAACTTCAAAATTCTGAGATTACCAAAGCAACTGGCAATGTTCTGTCAAGTTAACAACTCTGAGCCTGCCATATCCTTTAAATTAGGCAATGTGTAATTTTGTTCCAGTTCGAACCTTTCTACAGACATTAACTGGAATGCTTGTTACTTGTACCTAGTAGCCCACGTCGACACAACGATTTGTGTCTAACTATAATTGGCTAGCCTGAATGATTTTTTTTCGCCGATTTTCCTACCTTCTAACGCAGACCATCCCGATAACTTCTGCTCATCCCCCACACATCCAACCAAAAAAAAGTTTCCTTCCCAGAGACTAATTATATTGACAAGCGTTTCTGCTGCCACTATCAACAGTTCGTATTGCGAAGAAATCAAGACTTTCAGTCCACCACCACGGCCAGTTATGTGCACTACAGCCACTCTTTGGTATGGAGTGGTGAGTTAACATAGCAACGGAAGTCGATTTGCCCTTCAGGTAATTCTACACTCTTGTTTAGCTTTCTGTTTATGTTTATCGTAGCGTTTTCTGTTTCTCCTGTTTTGTAGAGCTGAATGAGTACTTTTTGTTCACCTAACTGGATTAACCGCTGCGTAATCCTGAATAGACGAGTCAGTGTTCCGTGCATGTGCCTACCGGCTAACTGTTGGTTACCGACTGTTTCAATATAGCACGCTGTCTATCGCGGAGGTATTAGAGAACACTGACAGATGTTACTTTTTACTGACAACACGGAAGGGGCACGACTGTTAAAGGGCGCGCAAGAGTTGAGGATAATCTTTTTTGGAGGAGATTGGAATCCTAATTCCAAATACTTTTCGACTACACAATCTGGTGTTAACGATTTAAGTGTCACTCCTTCAAACTTTTAGTCATTACAGACCTGCATAGCGATACTGAAAAGGAAAGCAAAATTACCCCTGACGAAGGACGAGAATTTCAATTTCTGAAGTACAGTTCCCAGGATTTTGGCTAAGATTTTTCACTCTGCGACTTGGAATCCATAAGCTGACAGGAAACAGAATATTTTGAACAATTAAAATTATGAAAATATGATAAGAATCCTGAGCCACTGGGACTAAATATAAAAATTCTCAAACAAAAGTCTCTGGCGTTTTCTAATTTCCCCAATTTGTGCGACATGACCCACCCCGCTGCAATACTCAGTGATTACCTCAAAATATGAATCTGCACTATATCGCCACCAGTCTTCTTAAGGATCACGAAATATTCAAGTTTTCTTCCTGTATGTCATACATTAACCAAATCTAGATCATTATTTGTAAGAAGACCTGTTTCTTTAGTATAGAAAAAATTACAACGTAATGAGATGCCAGAAAGATAGACTTATTAATGTAGTCCATTAGAGTATTATGTACGGTTTATAAGTAACAAATTCCATGGTGCCGAACCCTGAGTGGGAAGATAGAAACCCTTCGGCCAATATACAAGTTCGTTCTATTTTATAGAATTCGAAGGTTCGTTGACGTATTGGCTACATCCCGCCACTTGAGCCCCTCAAGAATCATATCAACCAGCTCCTGTCATTCCGCTAAATTACTCGTGTACAACAAGGGAGCAGATTTGAGAAATCTGAGTACAGTTTTATAGTAGATTATATGTTGGTGGGAGACCAAAGTGTGGAAAACGTAACTGATGTTAGAAGGAGAACTGAGGGAAAATCTCGTAAGCAAGCGAGATTGGCTAATATTCATATCATACAATTATAAAATACACCTCAAAAAGAAAGACAATAAATTAAATGTAATGTATGATAACATAGAATCGAAGATTAACATGAGGGTTTGTACTCGATACCCTGGTTTCAGAAGGCACATCCCTGGAAATATGCGCTGGTGACCCTCCAAATAAAATTTAAAATTAATTTCAGTGTGTCATTAAGTCATCAATGTTGTGTTCAGAATGTCATAATTTTCAACGTAATATTCCTCCCACGCTCGTGCTTCATGCGCTGCCAACCCACTCATCATTCAATTTATCATAATGACGAGCTATTTAGTACAAAGCGCAAAACATGGAGCCTCTCGTTACGCAAACTGCTCCATCGTCCCACAGTTTTCTACCCCTTAGACTGCAACACATCCAAAAACGCCCTGCTCATAAACGGTCTCAGTGTCCTGTCCTCAGGGCAACAGCCTACATTTCTCACGGCAGCTGACACTCGTCTCGTTCAAGAAAATTTGTCTCCAACTGAGGTCCCTCTTTCATGTAGTTTTTACTCCTCCACTGCTTGAGGCTGAAGAATTTAAAAGTGAACTTCTAGGTAAACATAAAAACATGCTTTTACGCTTTCCATTCGAAATGGTAAATATATGCCCCACCTAAGTGAGAACTGCAATACTCCGTTTCTTTCCCTTTAGCTTATTTATGTGTTTCTTGTGATTTCCACAACTTGCAACGAACAAGTTTAAATAATGTTAAGTATTTGACTTAATTAAATGAAAATATTACAGACATTTTGCCCCTGGTCTTCTCTCTCTTTTCCCAAAACGACTCTAACAAATCACACTACTCTACGTTGCTTTACATCTCCGAAGAGCGTAGATCTTATCTTACGTAAGGGTTCAGTTCCTGAAATATTTTCCTAACCCGGAATTTACGTCAGTCGGAATTGACTCAAACCCCTTCTTATTTGGCACACCTCATCGTTTATGTATACAATGTTACACTGTCAGTGTAAATGTTCAAAATTTTGAAGAATTAAAAAAACCAACTAGATGCCACTTATTATTTTATTGTACTTCTTATAGGCTCAACATGTTTCGGGCACTGCTATGTCCATCATCAGGAGCTCGCGACTATAATGTTGATTACCACGTTGGTCGTTTCGTTCTTGGTTTGCTGTAGGTTGGAGGTTAGGTGTGGTTAGGCTGGAGTAGTATCCAGTCTGCAACCCGGACACTACTCCAGCCTAACCGCACCTAACCTCCAACCTACAGAAAACGAAGAACGAAACGGCCAATGTGGTAATCAACATCATAGTAGCGAGCTCCTGATGATGGGCATAGTAATGCTTGAAACATGTTGATCCTATAAGAAGTACAATAAAATACCTAGTGACATCTGTTTGGTTTTTTTATTCTTCAGTTATCACAATGATGCACGGTCCAATAAATATCAGGTTCAAAATTTTATTTTTATCAGTTTTTTTTATATAAAACACAGACAGCAAAATAAATAAAATAAAATAAACAATTACAGTGTTAATAATTATTAATATAAATATTACAGTGCATACAATATTAATTAATAACAATAATTAGTAAGCATTTTTTTTGCTAAATCCTAGTTTAGGTAAGTCGCATGTCACGTAACCCTAAAAATGCCTGTAAGTTTTACATTAAGTATCAGCTGAATTTTCACGTATTATTCATACAAACTTCATTCTTCAAAAGTCCAAATTTTTATTATATCCTTCTGTTTTAACGTGTTTGAACCGTTCATCGGGCAACTCAACCTCATTGTGCTGTTAAATTTCAAGGTCTGCTCCTGCAATTGGCCTGGATTTTGTATTCCTGTGTTGCCGTGTTGCAACGAAACGAAACGCCCGCAATTAGCTATTTGGGTCGCATCAGCGGTTTGTAAACTATAGTCATTAAAACACCGCATATTGCAGCTCGTTATGAATTCAAGCATCACCTCACAGCACACCGCGCATGCGCCGGTTCCTTCACGGCTGCAGACAGGTTTTGCAAACGTAGCTAAGCTGCCGTCTTTGACGTCACACTGAGGAGTCTCGCGTCCAAAGCTGACTGTCGCTGAACTTCTCAACAAATGCTTCGCCTTCAAGTCTCATTGCTGAACCGCTCTGTATCATGAGCCAGATGAACCCATTGCACTTCCCCACACAATTTGACGTTATTTTCCCATCTACTACTAGTTCTCTCAGTCTATTTCCTTCAAATACTCCGATTACGCTATCTTGAATTTCTTACCCCTCTCCTACCATCGTCTTCATTCGGTTGCGCAGACAACATCTCATGAAGCCAAAGCAGAAAACTATTATTTATACTAATTGTGTTTGGATATAATATTTTCATACAAATGTATTATTTATCTTGTAACAAATATTAGGAAAACATGGCCATGCCACACCTGGCCACATATTTACTGTGCGTTACCGATTGAAAACTCAACCAGAAAGCTACAGTAGGTTTACAGGTGGCCACAGTACGTGTGTGTTATGTATTTGTGTGAAATGTATTCAGTCGAATGAAGAATCTTCATACATATTTCTTTTACAAAGTGTAAGTCATATAAAATATTCGGCTATAGTTTTGTAACAAACAAATATCTCACGTATACAGTGCTGTACAGAAGGAACACGCGCAGAATAATATTAAAGATGTTGAAAGAGAGGTTTAATGCTGCACAAGAAGGGGAAAAAGATCTTTGTTTTTATCCGACGTGACACTGTTCACCTTAAGTACGTATGTGAACAGCCAAAACAATAAATATTGGTCAAATTCTTTATTTGTCCAACTAATGTACACAAATTATATTAAATAATTATTAGAACATTCAGAATAATAAAAGTTGCTCCAACATATTTCGGTTTGCATAAACCCTCATCAGGGAGCTACAGAATGTGCTTAGCTAAAATTACATTTGTGGTTCCAGTATGCATGTCGTTATAGATGTGTTCAGTGTCATGGCCGTATATATTGCGACCATGACACTGAACACATCTATAACGACATGCATACTGGAACCAGAAATGTAATTTTAGCTAAGCGCATTCTGTAGCTCCCTGATGATGGTTTATGCAAACCGAAATATGTTGGAGCAACTTTTATTATTCTGAATGTTCTAATAATTATTTAATATAATTTGTGTACATTAGTTGGACAAATAAAGAATTTGATATTATCAATGCACGGTGCAACCATGAAGATTAACACAAATAATTATTAGTGTTTTCAGGATCTCCACTCAGTTCATGAAGGCCCATTTTATGACCAGAGAAGTCCGAATTTAGTGCGTAGTATTTGCGCGAAAAATGCTACTTTTGTGGTTTCCGGAGGAAAAATTATTTCCCACTTACGTTCATAGGTTAACGTTGATTTACAAGGAATTAGGTTACGAAAACTGCACAGTTCCTTTGTACACGACGAAGTCACAGTCACACAAAAACTTCACAATATCTGTACCACAAGACAAATCTGATATACTTGAAGACGATACGTCTGTGTTGCGTCGAGAAATGTTTCTAAAATTTGCGGGGCCTGATGAGAAGCCTGAAGCCGGTATTTCCAGATCGATTTATGAAATCAAGCCAGTTGTAATGCTGAAGAAAAACGTACCATGTTCCCAGCTTACGCAGAACTTTTGTGCTGTAATGCATGTTTTCGTGACTCCTGCCGTGAATTCTTAGGTATCAACAACACTTACTGTGTGTACGTTTCGTTATGTGACTACAGTATAGTGTAATCGATAAGAAATATCTTATGCATTAAACAGCAAGCATCAGGCAATCAGTGATTGATATATGTCAATTAATGTTCTAGGACAGTGTTTCCCAAAATCTTTTGCTCGCGGGCCCCTTTTGGCTTCGAAAAATAACCACAGATCCTCAGTCCTTGCTCATGTACATATAGAACGTCCGGATGATTGGTATCCAAAATTAAAAATGTATATCTCAGAACTGATTTTTGATAGATATGAATGCCTAACAGTAGATGACGTAAAAATGCACAGCATGATTTGCCGTTAACAAAACTCTCGCTCGCTTCGTCGGTATAGAGAGTTTCTTAATGACATCATACGAACTGAACACATCGCCTATACAGGAAGTGTCGCAAATGTTAAGAAAACATTATTTCTTTCAAAATAGCCATTGCATATATGTATCCACGGATACCTTGTGATCCGCGGGGAACACTTTGTTAACCACTGCTCTAAGGAATATGGCCGACCAGAAAGGAAATGGGCAAAGGTGGAACACATAAATTTGGAGAAAAAAAACCTTTATACACTAATACAATATTATATAGTGTACGTCGGCACAATCACTTTATTATATAAGGTAATACAATGCTACATGTTTCGCCTATAACCTAGTCATCTTCAGGCCTATATTAACAATTGTGTTACCAGATGATATGCGCACTTTGGGTTCCCATCCTGTTTACATTCGTGGAATATATCTAATTAAAACGTTTGTCTAAAATGTCTGATGTGATTTATATACTAGGTGAGACAAAAGTAACTTGACACTAAAACCTACATGTTAAGTATCCAGCGTCAATATGTGAGGCATCGCCCTAATATATAAAACGTATTTACTTGCACATCTGCACAGTTTTACATTTTACAAAATTTCAGTTCAACTGCTATAAAGAAGGGAAATCCCAATCTAAATGTGTGTTGTGTTCTTAGGTGACTTTCGCTTAAACAGGAAAAATTAAAGAAAAAAACTTTAACAACCCCATAATTCAAGATTTTATATTTTCACAGCCACGTAAAAATGGCTCAAACCTGCAGAGTTTCTAACGATATGTTGACTGGTAAATAGCAACGGATGTTTCGGTATGGCGTAGTGCCTCCACCATCAGAAACCTAACAGTCCCAGAAGGCACCTGGTCAGCTTGACCTAAAACGTTTACCTAACATTCCCATAAACCTGAAGGTTCACATTTGTAATTCTCTGGCTCCCACTTTCCCATATACTAACCCGATTTAAATACATACAGTGACGTCTAAGGCATGGCCTAATCTCCACTACCGAAGTTTTCGGTGACAAGGGAAATTATTGTAGACTTGTTACGGCTTCTGATTACGACCAGCATCTCTTTCGAACATTTTGAACATGTTTACTGCTCTCGCTACATCTCTTTTGAAAATTTGGAACATTTTACTGCTCCCAAAGGTGCCATCTCTTTTAAACATTCGGAACATGTTAACTGCTCCCAAAGCCGCATTTCTTTTGAGCATTTTGAACATGTTTACTGCTACCAAAGTTGCATCTTTTTTGAACATTTCGAACACGTTTACTGCTCCCAAAACTGCATTTCTTTTGAACATTCGGAACATGTTAACTGCTCCCAAAGCTGCATTTCTTTTGAACACTTAGAAAACATTGACTGTTCTCAAAGCTGTCTCTTTTTAACACTGATCAAAATTCCGAAACAACGCGATTCCCATCTGGTGGGGCGAAATCTCAGTGGCACTTATTTCGTTGGTTGAACAGTTGAATGGCCGACACGTAGTTTTCCCAGCACTAGTCTTTATAGTAAATGAGAAAAGTGTACGGAAATGTCTGAACATATGAAGGCCTTTCTGCGCCTCACACCCTTCCAGTCCACTTACACCGCTCTTGCACCAAAGTCTCGCTGCCCTTTTCTGCCCGAACAGCAGTAGGCAGTGACTGTGGTGCAGCACAGCTGACGTAATCAGATCTGCGGTCTCCCATTTCACTACATGTATCTTGCTGTTTCTGAAAGCGCACGCTCGCACAAACCCACACAACGCAGACAAGGAATTTAATCGTCTGGTTGGTCAGCACTAACCAGCTTTTGGGTGCCGAGTTGACCAGTATGACTAACTTCACGGAGCAGAGCCCCTTCTGTAACAGGTAAACCAACTGTCGCTCAGCTGGTCAACATAACACCCAAATTATGCAACACAAGCTTTCGTCACTGCAACGAAAAGAACACAACACTGGTCCCTGTGTCTCTTTCAGTCCATACTTTCACATCGCAAAGCTGACAGATCTTTTTTAATCTTATTATCCCCCAGTCTATCAATACGTCTCCCAAAAATTCATTCCTTTCAGGATTTCCGATTAAATTTCTCACTCTTGTCAAGCAAAAAAAAAAAAATAAGAAGTGAAATTAGTTTCCAGTCAAAAATTTGAACAAAAACTAAGTTTAGCATAAAACAATTTATAATTTCGCGGAGCTTGTAAAAAAGTAGACGCTGTATTACTCCATCATTTCATTTTAACAGGAGCTCTTTCATTCAACCTGGTTACATACAAGACAGCAATGTACGTGTGACGTAACAATGAGGCGCAATCTTGCAACCATTGTTGCAGGAGAAAAGTAAGAAGTATTACACATCCTGAGTGTGCATTTGTAGCCTTAGGTATCCAGCATGCAAAGCGCATGCGCCATATTGTTTTTCTGTGACCTGCTCCGCTGTACAACATATTTCTTCATTATCTCAAACAACACACAATTTTCGGAAAAAAAAAAGTTATTGAACGTAATGTGTGCGTTTTAAGCTTCTCTACAAATATTGTCTGCATTATTTATCATTCTGCGAAGAACTGAGCGAGATGTGATCGAAAATGTTTATCGGTCTTCACGTAAAGTACCATTTATTGTTGTCAGATTTTAATGAAACTCGAATTTCACCGATAGATTTTCGAAAAATACTCAGATATCAAAGTCATAAAAATACGTCCAATGGGAGCGCAGCTGATCCATGCGGAGAGACGGACGGACATGACGAAGCTGATAGTCGCCTATCGTAATTTTGCAAATGCGCCTAATAAAGATTCAGTCCGTACCGCGCAGTAGACACGATCAAGCTTGGTTATGAAAAACCAGTAATTTAATACTGTGTAGGGAAATAATCGCTGTTTGTTTCGAGATCCATCCCTCATTCACGCCTTAGGAACGGAGACATGGACAAATTTCATACTTATTTCGAATATTAGATCCTACCCTAACAGTGTCGGTATACCGACTAGGTCACTGACCGGAATATCCGGTGTTCGAATCTAGGCAGAAACAAGAGATTGCTCTCTTCTCCAAATCGTCCACACCGCTCTGGAGCACACCTATCCTCTTATTCAGTGAGTACCAAGGTTCTCCCCCCCCCCGCCCTCGAAACAAAGAATGTATGGAGCTGTACCTTCTATCCATGCCAAAAATTCTTCCTACAGTTTCTCTTTTCTGACACGCCCTGTAAGTAACACTGTACCGCTGAGCTCAATTATCCAGCACCTTGTGTTCGTCACACACATTTTCGTCAGTTCTCTAACAATCCCTACATGACACACAAACAAGTACTGTCTTATGATTACGTTTCAAGCAATAATTTTAAGAGCGGGTTTGCAGAGTCAGAAGCTTCTAACAAACGCCACATTTCCTTTGTTATTGAGTAAACCGATTTGTTCTCACTTTCATTGCTGCAAGAGAAGTAAGGGACGTGATTCTTTGCCTTCCGGCCTCCGACAGTGCGAATTTTTGTCACAACTCTCTTGTTTCCGCTTGTGCTGGAATATACTGCTATTTATTTCACCGGCTGCAAAATATTTAGGCCTACTTCAAATTATTACAGGACGAGAGTGTGTACTGAATTTAACTAAGGACATTGCTTACATTTTGTCCTGTCAGGTTTTCAAGTGGACGACTTCGATCGATTCTTTTACAGCTGCGGCGATATACGAGAAGCTGGCTATACAAAACACATTCTTTTCCCCGCCAACTCACGTACAGAAAAATATTCCCGTCCGCCAGCTCCGCTAGGGTTTTGATCAGCCAAAATTGAGACACCTTATACACGCTTATCCTCTTAAGTTGTGTTCTTATTTTATTCGATGGACGATGCATGCAGCACGTGTGCGGGACAAGATAGGGGCAAAATTTTGATGGGAAAAAAAAACTAAGAGAAAGAGGCCACTTGAAAGACCTAGGCGTAGAAATTAGAAAAATATAAACTTAATATTTTTGAAACTGTGTCTCAATCTACGTAGGACAGGAAAGATGAAGCAGCTACTTTATCGCCCCAACAAACATTATTTAAGTGTGTTACAAGAGCCAAAGAAATGTAAACTTTTTACATTAATCAAAGTTATTTATTCACCAACTGATGCACTAGTGAGTTGTCTTTAAAAAAATAATATTAAAATTTACATTAAAACAGCTCCAACGTGTTTCACTGTTAAAGTTACACCATCATCAGAGAGCGCATTAGTTTGAGCTTACTAAAGTTACAGTTATTAAAATAGTCCATTAAGATACATCGGTGTTTGTTAATACGGTGGTAGTGTGGCTGCATATATTAGGTCTGTAACGAATAATAATGTGTAAAATACTGTAATAATAGAATTTTCCAAATGTAATTAATCGTTTCGAAATTAGCTGGACTTAACCTTATCGTGTCTGTATGTTTTACTATTCGGCAGTCGACTGAGTTAGGAAATGCGTAACTGCTTATGTGACGTGTCAGCCAGCTCGTCCAGAGGATTTATGTCAATGACCTTCTGTTCTTCGATCAATATGTTACTTTGGTAAAAGGCGTGCATGTACAGAACTTCCCAATTATTCATTTTTGTTCCTTTATTGCATGGTTTCAATAATTCCAATGTTTGTTTAGCAGCTAGAAGAACAATTAACTAAAGTTTTTCAAACAAAACCGCAGTATGGTTTAATAAAATGTGTAAAATTAAACATGTGAAACCAAACTACATCAACTACGAAGTCAACAACAAAAAGTTACAAAACAAGAAGACCACAACAAATGCGATCAAATATAGGATAAATAAAGAAATCAAATTTTTCTACTGCAAAAAGCAGAACCTCAATCAACACTTATATCGTATACACATAAAATGTGTACGCTATTGTAAAGGTATGTGGCAGCATATCCAAAATTCAATCAATTTAACATTAGATGATATTATATTCACCGTATACCAGAAAGTCAACAAAAAACTAGACACACTAGTAAAACATAAACACGTCTCATATAACACCGAAAAGAACACACAAACACACACATTTCACTCACGACTAGTAAACTTAACGAAAACAAAATTCACTAAAGAACAAATAAACACGTTAACTCTAGGCTTCAACTATGCAGTGGAAAAAGACCCGAAATGCTTTATAAGTGACTTAATAATAGACACAGAAAATGCTATTAGACACTTGGACACTAAGATACAAAACACGTTCCGGGATTTAGTAACCAAAAAAGTTCAACAACTAATAACAACTAAAACACACACAAAACACCCTACATAAAAGACGTCAACACAATCTCAACCAAACACAGAACATTCTACAACGAAACAACTTAAGAATAGCGAAAGCAGACAAAGGTAGGACTATGGTCATAACTGAAAAAACACATTGAAACAGAAAATTGATACCTTCATACAGGAAAACACATAACACGTTTGAACAAGGACCTTACATATTTCTATCAGAAATAAGAGGGGCAAAAGCCCACCTCACCTCTCACCTCTCCACTGTACACAACCCACATAAGTCGAGTATAGCTGCTTACTAAGCTTTTTCATTTATCAACTTAAGATGGTCAGTGAAAAGGGACGAAACATGTAGTTGTTCTTTATGTAATAAATGCTATACATATCTCTACCATCATATAGTTGTGTTAGACAAGTACATACACTGCAATCTAGTTTATTATGAACACAACGGGGATGACGAGCCTTATGATTAATTATAGGATATTCGACATATTTCGAACATCCAAATACTTATCCTCAGGAAGATTTGTACAGGCTGCGTGAAATAAATACCATAAAACTGCGTGTACAAGTCTTCCTGAGGATGAACACTTGGATGTTCGAAACATATCGAAGACAGTATAATTAAATTGAAACATAAACGTAAAAAAGTGTGCATTTTTTGGTTCTTATTATCTAGCTACATCACAATGCAAGGTTCAAGAAACGCAAATTTGTTGTTTAAGTAATAGACAAATCCCAAGACTTGTTCTGTAGAGCAACAAGCCTAAACGGTGAGCAGACACAGAATTCACCGGAAACGAAATGTTTATATCTATATAAACAATCAGAAAATTATTCCCTTCATAATAGGAGTATTACAAACGGGGTATTTCAAACTACGTCCTTATTAATTTGTAAGCTTATATAAGGCACTTTGGTGTAAATTGGAACATAAATAAACACCTTTAAAAGAAATCCACAACAGGTATATTTGTTGATAATTTTGTGTTTGCTGCATTCCCTTTGTCAAGCTATCTGCATTTTTATTGATGTCATTCACACGTAATTGTATTCCATGTTTATAAGGCAGACTGAAAGCTAGAATAATCAAATTCTGTGGGTTGGCTTTGCCGTCACAATATTGCATTATTTGGTATTTCTGTACATAAAACACTGCATAGAACGTGACCGCCAACCTCCTATACCCCCTATAACAAAGCCACGAGGATAATAAACAGTACGCCACAAGTCACATAACTCCTTGCTTCGTACAGCGAAGAGCAGGGAGTTCTTTCTTCGACCGAAAACCTCTTTCACCTACAGTTTTCTTCGTTGTTTTGTCCTTTCGGTTTAAAACAGCTTGACGAATGTACAGAAAGTTTAAACATAAGCGCAAGTTGTATTACAAATTAAACAAGTGTAACACATCTTATGTTTACTGGACTGTGCATCATCTTGATAGTTGAATAAAGAGAGACCAACTTAATGTCACTTGCTTTATTATTTCATTATTTAATGCTCAACATGTTTCGGATGTTAATACATCCATCCTCAGGAGCTTGCGACTT
>Ga0131853_10010265_pt1 | contig 17128 bp, 17 predicted proteins | sample TergutLab28metaG_FD_92764 | JGI IMG/M metagenome (GOLD analysis project Ga0131853, IMG submission 92764) | Labiotermes labralis P1 segment gut microbial communities from Petit-Saut dam, French Guiana - Lab288 P1 (version 2) (version 2) | ecosystem: Host-associated > Arthropoda: Insects >... | reverse complement strand
TTGCGCTGACCACGTGACACCCCTCTATCCGCAAAAGTTGGCACTAACTTCGCCGACCGGCGGCGGCCGCTCTGTCGGTATAGTTCGCGTGCGGACTAAGGCCACGGAGTTTAGTTTAATAATCACATTTCACGTTAATATATATAAAACTATTGTTATTTGAGATTATGAACACTTATCGTAGTTATGTACATTCTTCTTCTTTTCCTCTGAACTTTGATTTTTAGTTGTAATGTCTTTTCCTTTTTCTTTTGTAGCCCTGACTTTGTTGTTGTCTTGATTCTCTTTTTTGTTGTTTTCTGAACTTGCTCTGTCTTTTGTTTGGCTGTTAGGAATTGAGACAAATGTTAAAAATGAATTATTAATACTATTATTCCTATTATTTTTGTTAGTCCCATAATTCATGGTTTATTTAACGACGCTCTGTGCAACTCAGGCTATATCTCACGAATCTCTAGGATCATGAGTAAAAGATGTATTAAAGAGTCTGAGAACTGAATCAGTCACTGTATAATTTGGGGTGATATTCCAGCATTTTCTTTGAGTACAGAAAGAAAACCACAGAAAACTTACTTTAATACAGCCTGTCTCGGTTCAGACATTTCAAATTGGGACCTCCAAAACGCAAGGAAGGAATGCCACCCATTCGATCAGCATATTATTTGACGACTAGAGTATTTCATTTTTGTTAGATTTGTTTTGAAACCCTACAGTAATTTCCTACTTTTTGCCTTTTATATCACCTAGATAATGGTAAGGCCTGCTAGCGGATTCGTTTACGCTAGTTTGAAAAAGACTTTCTGAGCAGAACCAACATTCCTGTTCCTGTGTGCGTTAGATACGGCGTGTTTTGATCCTAGGGCATTGTTTCCCTTTCCAGAATAACGCTGTAGGAGGTGACGTACTTCTCAGCGTAATAATCCTACAAATAAGGAGAACGGCACATCATCGTCTTCTGTATTGTCTACAGTGCCTTACAGTTCGTGCCTAAGACCCACCAACTCTCCAATGCAGATGACAGTAATTTAAGTGGCCCTTTAGAGGGCCATGTCAGAGGACATAGAGTCTCAGTAGATTAAATGAAATTAAGTAGTCATAAATAATACACAAATATAAACGCAAACACTTCGAGCATATTTTGAAACCACATAATCAGTTTTCTGCGAAAGAATCTTTCTTGAGAGTAGAAGAAGTATTGTAAACTTCATTGTACATTCAAGTTCTACCAACTTCCGAAACGTCTTTATTTACCAATCGGCACGGCTTCATGTCTGATAATACTTTATTCTTCGTGTCCAGGTCCGTTCCATGTCTCAGGCACTTAGCCGCTGGAGTCCAGGCTTCGATCCCAGGTAAGGGCATGCATAGTTTGTTCTGGAGGCAGTGTCAGTAGGACAGGGTTTTCTTCTGTCAGTATAATTCCACTAGTGTTCCGTATTTATAGGACCAACTGTCACCGACGCTGTGTAATGTCATCAGTTGACACCGTCTTTAAATAACACACTATGTCTCCACTGTAAAGAGCAGTCAGTTAATGACATTTACGAAAGAAATTGTTGTTTATTTTGAAAATACTTTTTTTATTCTGGACCCTTCTACCTACCTAGATAGATATATTTGTTAACTGCAGTTGGGTTGACATCCTGTGGCAGTAGTACAGTACACATTTATACACAAACAATATACAGAACAACGCAATTAATTTGGGAAGTGTGCGAGCCGTGCCCGGTCTTTGCGAGTTTTACCCTGACATTTGCCTTACAACTGAGGAAAACGCACGGAAAAACCTCAGTCAGGGTAGCCGAAGAGTGCCATTTGGCACAATGAAAACAATTGTAGGTGTAGAAGGTGATTGTTGTAAGCAGTTGATCACAATGTCAAAACACAAATTCGGTAGCGTGATTTTAGGCTTCCGTCGCAAAATAGATGAGATCTGCGCTCTTCTGGGATATTTCGGGAAATCCCGTCGGTCCCATCTTCAAGGGTCTTGGATTTCTTGCCCTTTGAAGATGGGACCGATATGTTGCCCCAAAACATCGGTAAGGAATTACCACTATACTCTGCGTAATATCCCAGCAGATCGACTGTCGAAGAGGAATCTACCCGCAAACACACAGAATGTAACAACGAGAAAAATGTCCATGCCCCTGGCGGGATGTGAATCCACAATCCCAGGAATAAAACGGCCTCATACCTACGCCGTAAATCGGGCGGCTACCGGGATTGGTCTATTTTGTGAATCATACGAAACTCCAATAAGCCTGTGTTGGCAACATGCCTTTCTATAATATTAAAGCAGTTCTCACATACGGTTAAATCTCTGTTGTAGCGGTTCACTTCTCTCTGTGGTTTTCTCGAGTTACCATAAACGCTGAATATTTTAAACTCAAAATTGTTTTTCGTGTCTTTCAACTCCATAATCTTGACCGAAATTCTTAAAGGAGGAAAGACTCATTTAGGCCACTTGCCCAAAATTATCTTCTGTGCCGTTACAGGATCAACTTTTTCCTCTTACCGTCTGTACCCTCCGGATATCAAACTTAATTCATCAAGTGGTGTATTTTGCTCCTTGGTCCCTTTTGAAAATACAAGCAAGTTAACCGAATTGAAATTCAAGAGCTCAATGTTTAATATACTACATGGCACAAATTACACGTTTTTGCATATTTCAGAGCATTTTGCTAACCCGAAGTGCATTTACACATTAGAGAACAATTTCCCAACTTAATGGACGAAGAAGAGTCGTTATTGAGCAACTGGCTATCGCCCAGACATTCAAGAATTTACCTTCTTTGTATAGAGCCGGAATGAATCATTACTATTGGCTCAGAAGTCAGCCAGCCCTGTTCATTCTGCAATCAGTCTGTAGGGAGACCAGGATGCGCACTCCAGAGGCCAGAAATCACCTTTAGATTCCCGGCTGGGGCAAGAAGTTTTTGTCTTCTCCAAAGAATCCAAATCGGTGCTGGGACACACTCAGATTTATTACTTAAGTGTAATATAAGATTCTCCCCAGAAGTAGAGCAGATGGTGCCTACAGATGACAACCAACATCCTTATAGTGTCCGGGTTAAGAATGATTGAACGTATAGCTACTCTTCTGCATCGTCTCCATGTCGTGGTGTTTAACCTTTTGACGCCTAATATCAACTATAGTGGTCGTACCGCTCCGCTAACATCTAAAGTTTCATTTTATATATTTATTCAACAAATATCAGTACTGAATATTTTAAACACGGTATATACTCTCCGTTTTTTTCTCTTCAAAATGCAGTTTGTTTCATAATTCAAACTTATTTGGATCCTGTATTATTCACATTTTACATACAGGTGTGCTAAAATTAAAAAAATAATTCCGGCGCCAAAAGGTTAATACAACAGGGGGACAACGTCGCCTGACCCTCAAATCACAGAATCTTCTGCGGGTAATCATAAAACTGAGCCTAATATCCCTTTTTTCTTTGGCTTCGTCCTAATCAGAATAATACAATACCAGGCCACCTTTATGACTCATTGCGCCACATCCAGGAAGCTGTGACTTCACTATTCTTATGTCTCGCTCCTTGTGACGTAAGTCAAGACTTGTTCGAATATCGACCAGATTTTGAAATCTTATTCTATCCGACCCAAATTATCCTTTTTAAACTGAACATTGACCCCGTGACCTCCATACACTGTGTATGGTTCTGCTGAAATTCGAAACTTCAAAATGAGTGACGACATGTCTGACCCAGATGTGGAAAGTGTAATGTAAACAAACAATGGGACCATTAGTAAGAAAAACGAAACTAAATATCTCAGTCAGCGTAGAAACTTGGTTAGATGCTAGCCGACAGAGAAATATGGGCTGGATTTCAAGCAGGCGCAAGGATTATTCTCTTTTCTAGAGGTCCACACCGGCTCTGGAATGCAACCAGCCTCATGTTCAGAAGGTACTAAGGATTCTTTCCGCAAGTTTTGCTGACTAACCACATTCTTCTATTGTTAACCTTCTAGAGCCTAATATTTACTTTATGTACCACCAGTCTGAGCATTCAGAAATTCTTTGTTCTGCCCACAATACATTTATGTGTTCTGCGTGGATCTCCGAACAAACAACAATTTTTTCTCTTTACACTATTAAGTTAACGATGTTTATAACCGTGGCAGAGAGTGTTTACTGCGCGGTACGAACTGGTTCTTTAAAGCAGATGGATAGAATTGCATCCTTAATGGGTTTAAGGCTGAGAGTATCTGAAGCTAAAATTCGCTTTCCACACTGCTCCATAAAGTGGCGCTTAATTAATCCAAATTTCACAGAATAGTTAGGGTGTAAAATTATTTTGTATCCATCGAACTTAATAATTAGTTGACATGACAGGTATATCGGGCATGAGACAAACAGCACGTTACGGTGTAGCATGATCTCTGCCACATGACTGAGTGCCATTAATGGTGAATTTTGTATCGAAATTCCTTTACAGCTACAAACATACAATAAAAACTCTGCGTAACAAACCGAGCAATAGGCCATAATTTACTGAAAAATTTAATTGGGTTTTAGGCGCGTTCGCAAAATTGCGAGAAAAAAAAACCGACTGTTAGCTTTGTCATGTCCGCCCGTCTGTCCGTAACTTTGCAATAAACAACTTGGCTTCCACCAAGCGGATTTTTTGTGAAATTTTATATATATTGGAATATATTTCGAAAAATCTGTCAAAAATACTTAAGTTTCATTAAAATCTGATAAGAATGGTTGATGCTTTACATGAATACCTGTATACATTTTTGATTGTATCTCGCTGAATTCTTCTAGAATTAAAAAAAAAATGTTTCAGACAAATGTTGCGGAGAAAATCAAAATACTTTTTTATATTCAGAATCATTTTCCCGTAGTGTGAGATAATGTGACAAAATGTGGTAGAGCCGGACAGGTCACAGATGCGCATGCGCATTGCATGCTGGTTAACTAAGGCTACAGACACACACTCTCAGAGTATGTAACACTTTTTTTTTCTTGGCAACAAAGATTATTCGAAGGCGCCTCAGTGATACGTTTATGAGGACATTGACCCTTGTGGCAGTGTTTCCCTTGATATAGCAAACAAAAGCACAAAAACATCACGACTGCCACTCATGTCCGGGATTGCAATCGGATGAAACTTGAAACACATGTTAGCTCAGGGAAGACGTGTGACTATATTCAGGAACATGAGATCGAAAAAGGGAAGAGGACAGTGACAGAAGCGGTTATGAACAAACGTATGGTAGTATACCTGAGTTGTCCAGGAGGTGGGATGTGGGTATGTGGACTGGATTGGGCTGGCCCAGGATAGAGACAGGTGGCGGACGCTTGTGAGTGCGGTAACGAACCTTCAGGTTCCATAAAATGCGGGGAATTTCTTGACTAGCTGCAAACCAGTTAGCTTCTCAAGAAGGACTCTGCACCATGGAGTAAATAAGTAAGTAAGTATACCTGAGTTGTACTGATGGACTGAGTAACACAGAACAAGTCTTAGCCAGGATAATATGTGTCCCTGCCATGATTCGAACGAGCACTTCCAGGTAAAAGTCACAATCGATGCCACTTCAGGAAATCATCCATATAGTTTTAAATAAATGAGTTCAGAACCGCTAGAGAATTTTAGCTGGAAAACCTGAAGGAAATAAGCCACTGCGAAGACATAAGTGTATGAAGAAGTATAATATTAAAAGTAGTCCTAGAAAAGTAGGGCGTGAGGGTATAGAATGGTTTAACCTTACACAAGGTAGCAGCAAATGGGTAGACGATTGTGTACAATTTTATTAACTTTTCGGTGTCATAAGAATCCTCGAATTTCTCGTCATCTCAGCGAGAATTACATTTGACAGGATGTCGTGGTCTCGTTCATTTAATCGTATATATATATATATATATATATATATATATATTTCAATTTTACATTTAATTATACATTTATGTATCGTTCATAATGAAAGAGTAATAGCATTATATTAGAATTTCAATTTTTTATTAAATTATGTTAAGAACAAAGGAATGTTATGTTTGAATAATATTTGAATAAAGAGAGACCAACTTGATGTCACTCGCTTTTTTATTTCATTGTTTAATGCTCAACATGTTTCGGATGTTAATACATCCATCCTCAGGTACTTGCGACTTATTTGTTGAGTTATTTCATGGATTGTATTCCTCTGGTTCGATAAGTGTTGGTGTTACGTTGTAGTTTGGCTGGGATGGTGTTGTATCCGGATGCATGCTTCTGCCTGCATCCGGATATCACACAGCCTGCATCGAACCAGAGCAATACAGCCCATGAAATAACCCAACAAATAAGTCGCAAGCTCCTGAGGATGGATGTACTAACATCCGAAAAACGTTGAGCATTAAACAATGAAATAAAAAAGCAAGTGACATCAAGTTGGTCTCTCTTTATTCAACTATCAAAATGATGCACGGTCCAATAAACATAAAGTGTGAATAATAGTTTTCATACCCGATATATTTGACTTAGTTATTTGAAAACTATAGAGAAAGAAAAGCAAAAATGAATATTGCGTAAAAATTAATTTACAGTTATTTATTATTTAATGCATTTCCAGAATAGCGAATTTCATTAAAAGAATATTGCCTTATGATATATGAAGATGTGTAGAGCAGCAGAAATTACCATCCTTTTGGCGCAACCAGTTGCCTCCACATTTCTCCCTGTCACCGTCACGACAAATCTCAAATGTACATAACAACTTTTTTTTTCAGATTTTCAGGTTCTATACTTTTAAAAATCATCTATTCACCTCACAAAAATAATGTATTCTACTGATATTCCGCCAAGTTCCATATTATTGTTCTACAAAACTTAGAATCCAAAATGTGCCACTTGGAATTTGAACAGAGTGATTCATGATCTCTTTTCACATCTGCTTTCGACTCCACTAATGTTTCTTTGGTGTGCTGCAAGACAATGGTGCCTAGACAAGTAACAGCACGTATTTTGATCTCGGGTTCATTGCCCTTTTAAGCAATATATTTCTGGCACGGTCCGATTAACAAGAAGGCATTACCATGACGCAAGCTTTCAAGAACTAACTTCTAGCTCTTCCTCTTCTTCCGGTAATTATAAGTTATGAAACTGCACCCCTAAACTGGCATCCCTTACAAGACTGGCAAAGTGCCACAAGCGTTTTAGAACAGCGCGTATTTCATACAATAAGGCAGACTGGTGCTGAGATCTGTGGGTGGGAAAACAAGTTAGCTTCGGTGATGCTGCGGAGGGCACAGAGAAACAGCAGAAATGTTGAGAAATATTTCTTATCCGTGAACTGGAAAAATTTTGTGGCGTTCCCTCTTTCATGTTTCTTTCAGATTGTGTGTTCGATGTTGTATTTTTTTAAGAACAGGTTTATTGCCTACAAAGAGTTAGATAACGTCAAATTATATGATGATTAAAGAAGAATATATTTTGTAAGAATTTTGAAGAAAGCTTGTTTGTCTAATTTGAAGTTACTCTTCCGGCATTTTCCTGGAAGAACTGAATAATACCACGAAATACCTCAGTCAAAACAGCCCATCTATGGACCGAGATTTTATCCGAGACTTCAAAGATGCAAAGTAAGAGTACTAACCATTTAGCCATGATTATCGATGGGCTATTCAATAGTTAGCATAAAGGGAAAGCAGTTACGTACTGAGTGCTGATCAGAAGAAGTCCTAACAAGTAAAGTTAAAGTGATCCCGTTACAGGCCCGGTGTGGCCCAAAGGGTGGGTAGAGTTATATCTCTACTGTTCCATGACCGCGGAACTAGAAGGGGTGAGTGGTCAGCAGCACGCCCCGGCCGCACTTTACCCATTTTACAGGAGGCTGTATGGGCCCCAGGGCCGGTCTGGATGGGCGGAAAATCAGTTCCTCGTCGGGATTAGATCCCGGACCGTCCAGTCCTGATAAGTAACGAATTAAATTTTGTCTCATATACTTTAAAACTAATAATAATAAAAAACAATGTGTTACGAATGAAATTGGCCAAAGAGTCAAAAGGTTTTAGCACATATATCATTGTTAGCGTATTTAATCTTCGGTCTGAGGGAGCAACAGATTATGAATATTGCAAACGTAAAGGCAAATTTCACCCTAGGACAGACCATGAAGGCCCAGAGGGGTATAGATTTATAGCTGTACTCTTTCTTTAACCTCGGCGTTAGGTGGGGTGGGTGGTCAACTCCACGCCCCGGCCGCTTTACCCCCGGGAAAGACCCGGTAAACATTTTTGAGGAGGCTTGGTAGACATTCGGGCCGGTCTGGACGGTTGCGGAAAATCTGTCCCCTACCAGTATTGATCCCCGGACCGTCCAGCCCGTAACGATTAGCTATACTGACCCACCTATTAATACTGTAGTCACTTCAACCCTGACGGAAGTGGAAGTGGGTTCCAGAACACTGTGGTAAGCACCACCACGGTGCCATTACCCACACAACCACAATCTTCAAATTTACCTTCCTGAACAAGACGGGAAATTCAATAAAATATTATCAGGTCAGCAGCCACGTCAGATGGCTGAATGGTAAATAAACCGGCCACGTCTGTTCTTGTCATCATGGAACTATCCCCGAAATCTCCTCGCCCAACAATATACCTGCCCGTCATAGCTGTGGGCGAGACAAGGTACGTATAGAATAATATTATGGCGTTTTCACTTAACAGCTATCCTCAGCTATCCTAAAAACCTGACACCATATCACCTGAAGAGAACGCTGCTTGCAGGGAAATTTAATATCGCCGACAACAATACAATGCACTCGGGTTTTCATGTAAAATTTCCCGCGATTTTTGTCCAATTTAAATCAAATTTGAATATCCAGACAGAGACAGACAGACAAAACGAAGCTAATAGGCGAAGGCGCCTAAAAATGGCATCTGTGACAGATGTCGTGATTGTGGTCGTACAGTTTAAGGAACCCGAATTCTGTTAAATGTTTAGTAACATTCGCGAAAAAAAATGCCACAAATTTCGGAGTATGATCCTCTGAAATGTTGACACCAACCTAGCATACTGCTCCATTTTATAATCTAAACAACCGTAAGTATGCGTGTTCATTGCCTGAAAGTCTCTGAGCTCAAAGCTGTAAAAGAGCCTGCTTAGCCTGCAGGCTCAGGCACCACACTTCAACAAAACCCGCAACAGCCTTATATTTAAGCAGAATTAACCTTTTGGCGCCGGAATTATTTTTTTTAATTTTAGCACACCTGTATATCAAATGTGAATAATACAGGAACCAAATATGTTAGAATTATGAAACAAATTGCATTTTGAAGAGAAAAAAGCGGAGAGCATATATCATGTTTAAAATATTCAGTACCTATATTTGTTGAATAAATATATAAAATGAAACTTTAGAGGTTAGCGGTGCGGTACGACCACTATAGTTGACAGTAGGCGTCAAAAGGTTAACTACTTATCAGCATTACTGCCCCCACCAGATCCATTACATAGCATTTACATTTCCTACATATTTCAGGTTTTCATCCATCTTCAGGAATATCATAACATTCAGATGGAAGCTACTGGATTTATATTAAAAGATTCGAACTAAAATTTTGATATATTTATGACGTATTAATTCGAACTAACATTTTGATATATTTATGACGTATTAAAGTATGTCAGTTGTGAGAATTCTGTCAATACTCTGCTACTGTACACATATTGTTCAAAGTTTTGTTTATAAATTTTTGTTTTACTGTTGTATTATTCTTGAAGATTCGTGTTGAGTTTTAAAATTCCTTTACGACAGTTATCTGGTTATGGGCGAACAAGAACTTAAACTGTGTAAGCATTAGAACATTTATAGATGATATAGTTTAATATTTTGTTACATAAAGACTTATATCTCATCTTGTAATGTAAACACAGCAGCCTCATTTTGAACGTAACGAAACTCATGAAGATGGTTACAACCGAAAAATATCTGTCACGTCAAAGTATTCTTTAGTTTTATCTGATGGGAAAAGTATCTAAAAATCATTTAAAAGTAGTAAAACTGAACGCATGTTAAACCGATGACAATGAGTTATTTCTTATGATCATCATGAAACTTGTATGTTTTTTGTCAACATTGCATATAATTTTACCCCTGCTCCTGTACATCATTTAAGCCAGACGAGATTCACGATGTTTCGGTCGGTATTAGATCTTCAGATCTGTGAACTAACCAGACTCGTATCCAAAAAATAATGGAAACTCCTTCTCTGGGGGTAGCGTGGCTGAATTTCGAAGCACTTATCTCCTCCGTTTTGTCCTGAGATTGAAAAATTTGTGGGAAAACACGCCAGTTCGTCGCCCATTGTATTCATCGCGTGATGCTTGGGTGAGAACAGGAAAAACAATTTTTTTCATCTTTCATTGAAGGTGTGGACCGTGCCTTGGCTGTTTTTTTGCTGTTAACTAAGCTCAAAGACTCAGGCTTAATCTGAGGGCAGACCGTATGAGATTTCTGGAGGCGAGTGCAGAACTGAGGCAGGTTTCCTGCCGTGTACTTTAAGCTTTCTCCTGCCAATTACCATTCTACCAGTGCTCCATAGCCAACTACCACCGGTGGAAGGTGCAGGTGGAAGGGGGAGGGTGCTTGTGTAATATACCATTAGAACCAAGTGACTCTCTCTGTGTCACCCTGATCCTAGGACACGAAATAAAATTGAAGGCAGAACCAGTTCGCATGTGGCATCGAATTTCCAGACAACAAATTGCGTAATCGGAGGTAATTGAATGTGACGCAGATGCTGTGTTGTCGCGTCCAGTAGCAGTTCATTACACACATTGGATTCCAGCTGGATCTTGGTTGTCTGCCTAAATTTACTACCACAGACCAGTACATCTGCTTTAACGTGCGATCGTTTTCCGTATGTTTTACCCTTCAGGTTTCACTGTGATGCTACAGCAAAGTGACAGTATGAATAAAACCGCATTATCAGGTATTGCACTGCGTTTCTATGGTAATCGTGGATTTGGAGGGAGGTTAGAGATCAGCTACAAATTTTTGTGTAAACTTGCTTTTCACAGAGTAATGATATTTTTGTGGATTTTGTTGAGGAAGTTGTTTAGCGCTTTTGTGTATGAAACAGAAGATTATTTTAAATAGTTCTCATGTGTGGTACAATTCTTGTATGGGCTGTTTGTTCATTTTTGTATTTAATTTCAATTCCTTTTAAACCGTTCAGGGATAGACGCAGATGCCGGACACCCCAACCCACACCCAACCTACCCTCGCCGTTGTATATCGTTCTTATCACGTTAAATACTCTCGTCATATTTTCCCCACTTCAAACAAATGTCATTATATCCGTGTGTCTGCATCCGTGTCCGAGTGTCGCCTTCAGTATCTTCAGCACTAAATACGGACATATTATATTGAAATGAATTTTATACAAATGGACTGCGAGAGAACGAACTGTTATCACGTGGGTCGAGTACGAACTGATGTCATCTGGGTCAGGCCACGGACAAATGGCAGACCCTTGTGAACACGGTAATGGTCCTTCGGATACCATAAAAGAGAGAAACCTTCTTGAGAAGAAAAACAGCTACTGGCGTCTGAAGAATTCTTTTCCCTGATATTAATTACTAGTTACTTAGGAGACCAATTTCTTCGTACTCTGTCAATTAGGAAAACTGTCGGGGTTTTCGTAATTTGTCTCAGATCTTTCACTCAAAGGCCAGTGTCAGACGTCTGTTTCATATTAAAAAGGGCACTTCTTTCCATGCCCTTCCAACTTGTTATTCAATAATCGGCAAAATGTTTCGCGATAAATGTTAAGATTACTTTTTTGGGGGGGGGGGGGATGACCTCATTAATTTTTCTCACATTATTCTATTTTTAAATAGAACATCCCATTGTGGGAAAGATACACAAGTAGAGGACAAACACAGCACATTTCTTGTATTGCTCTTATTGTACTAAATGTTTCGGCTCTTGCACACATGCGCCGAAAAAAAATGTGGCACAGTAAGACCAATATAAGGGAAGTGGTGCGGTTTGCGGATGTTTTTCCTATATTTTTTCTCATTATTTTGCCCTGAAAGATGAAGTAGCATGTTCCTTCAAAACGTTAGCGCCAATTTCACCAAATTTAATGACATCAGTTCATATTAGGTCATGTTCTTAGAACTTCGTAAGTATCTAAGTCTCGAAGCACTGTGGATACAAAGCCCCATACAAAATCTGATATAAGCATAAACTCTGCTTTTTGTACATAGAATATATTTGTGTGTTGTGCATGATTCTTAGAAAAGACAGGGATATTTTTCTGAACTGTATTAACCGGCTGTTCCTTATAGTGTAGACGAATTTATTTCTGTGTGAGAAACTCAAATTTTATACGTTATTTAGACAAGTTTCACGCTTCTAAAGCAGTGTAGAGTAACCTGTCTTTGCTCAATAATCATCTCCAAATCTCCAAGGGTTACAAACAAATTGTTAATAGGAAAAGATGTGCCTTTCGTGTAATTTGTTTACATTCAGCGATAACGGGACTAAATTATTCCAACATTATTATTATTGAAATAAAAACTGAAGTAGCAATTAATTATAATATAATTTTTATTACTTGCATTGCTGTTGAAGACTGAAAGAACTTCAACGAGGAGCTTTCCAGCGTTCGTCGCTCATAATTTCTTTAAGATATTGGCAGCAGTGAGGCTATATTCGATAAATTTATAACTGAACACACCTTCATTAATTATCAATATAACACGCTTAATACTGAAAGAGTATTGGGGTGGTGGGTTCTAACACTTCGTATTTTTTTAACCCTCCATCTGCCCATGATTTGAGTGTTTCAAAAACATTATACTCCTATTCAACATGCACGAAACAAAACGTGACTTAAGGGCTGTCTTCAAAATGTAATTCTGCGTGCGAAATCTACCAGATTATTAAAAAATTAAAATCCTTTTTGATAGGAGAGAATTACATAGTGCAAATATTTTCGAAAAAAACTGGCCAGCCGCAGAAGTAGGTCGGGCAAGCCGGAGATAGCTTATCACTATTTCGAAGTGTTGAGGAATCCGGTTGTGATTACTGCTGGTTCTATATACTTAGCCTGTGCCACCTACTGACCTCAATATTTTAATCTCACATGTTTCTCAATATTGCGGTAAAATGGGGACACTTTTTTTAGCTGCCTTAATTGCAAAATAATTAAGCATCCATGTAACGAAACAAATAATTTCATCTCAGTAATTAACCAACTTGATGCACAAAATTTTTGTTTCACAATAAGTTTATTTTTTCTCTCAACCTGTGCACGAGACGGCCACCTATATGTGTGTGTGATGATACCAGAGGCTGTGTAATGCAATTTTGACCTCCTAATGATGAGCACATGTGCTCGAAACATGTAGAGACTATGAAATAAAACTTATTGTAAAACAAAAATTTTGTGCATCAAGTTGGTTAATTACTAAGATAAATATACTGAAATGCGCAGTCAGCAAAACATCAAAATAATTTCATGGAACAGATTTATTCTGGGAAGTTAAAATTCCACAGCTAGCCAATAACCCCCCCCCACCCCACCCCCCACATTTTACGAAACCCGAAGTTTGGTTACCGCACACACGACAGCTCACGACAGCCCATCATTTTTGTCTGAAAATTTTAAAGTGATGTTATAATGGTGGCATATAGTAAATATCTGCGATGGAGTGACAATTCCAGTTACTTCCACTAGAAATTGAACCATTTAAAGCCAAACTGTTATGATTATACCCGCGCGTGTCACGTGTTGTAACAGTACGGTCCACTGGTTCTCGCCCACGCTGTGTAAACATGGTTTCCTTCAATTCTCAGAAAAAAATTGCGTTAATTTAACCGAGTGTTCATCCTTATTTAGATGAATTTCAGCTTGAAAGGTTCATTGCAGATATCCGTAAATAGGCGAATTGTGGCTAATATGCATTTGGGAATATTTTGTACTTCTGTCTGCTTCCGAAAATGCAAATGTCAGATATATAGAAATATAACCATACCCGGTGCATTTAAACGATTGCGTGGACGTATGGTTTATTCACTGACGTTATTTGGAGCTTAGGATGGCTTCGAATGGTAGAATAATTACTGAATGACGAATTGGATAGGATGTGGGAGGAAGCATGTGTGGCCGAATTTCAGATATTATCTCTTCATTTCCTGCAGGGATTAAGGAAAATGCCCGTAAACCCTGGCATAATAGCCATATTTGAACCCTGGACATCCAAACGCGAAGCTGAAATCCTACTCTGTCAGTCACGACGTTCCAAACACACTAAAGTTGGGCTCTGACTCTGAGGAGAGTGCATAGACTGTGGGCGTCTGAAGACAGGCTGCTGTAGCAAATATTTGGACCTAAGGGAGAGGAAATAGCGGAAATCGGTGGAGAGTGCTTAATGGGGAACTTCATTAATCGTAATGTTCACCTTCCGTTAACATGATAATCATGTTAAGGGAGATAAGAGCGGTAGAATGTGCAGCCTTGCACGCATGGAAGCGATGAGAAAAGCAAACGACTTTATATTGCTCATTCTGTGCATTATCTATCGCTAATTCACGACACTAAACCAAAAAAACACACACAGCTTTCTCAGATATGTAGATTACAGTATCACACTGAACATTCCTACATGTTTCGACCCACAAAGGATTATCATCAGGGAATCAAAATGATGTAATACAGCATTAAACCAACGTAGTCTCTTTCGTAAAAGTATGTCGTGGCGTAAAAGAGCCAAAAGGTTGTTAAAATGCAGACATTTCTGTGCAAAGTAGGTTTATATGATAATGTGGTACATTTTCAATGTAGGTATTATCATGATCAGTCTAAGTATCAACGATTTTTTTTTCGTTTCGTGGTGTTGGTAGCACTGATTTGACTATGGTGGAGTGATGCGGAAAGCTTGTTGAATTATCTGTGTTGATTTCATCCACACAGCTGTTTGAGTTCCTTTTCTTTCTTTTTTTTTTAAGGGAAGATGTATACGGCAGCTTAGCTATTTGCTCTGTTATAAGACTGCCCAGTTATTATCTAGTAACTGCGTTTATTAATGTAACATGTGAGTGAAACTTCTTGTGCCTGCGTTTTAAGACATCAACTCATGGTTGGTATGTTTGACAGTTATATCCATGTCTTGACGTAATTTGGTATTACTATGTTGTTTCTACTGTTCTAACTTTCGAACAATTTCGAACGGTACTGTAGGTACAATTTTGATCGAATGAAAAAGTTTTACAAAATTCATCTCGACACTAAAATCTGTAGTCAAGTTACAAAATGCATAGTTCAAATCAACCTTGCACAGAAAGGAAGAAATCATTCGACAGGATTCGTCCAAGCCAAACCCAACATTGTGAATTTCTAGTATTTTTAAGGATGGTAAAGGACACGATGTCAATGGACAATAATAAACAAAAATTACGTTGGCAGTATTTTATTAATAATATTATTATTATTATTCAATTTTTGGGAATATTGTTCCATATTAAAACACAAATGGGCATGAATTCTACGCGTCACTAGACTTAAGCCTACATCCTAGATTTAATAAAAATGATTTTACGAAATTTAATTTAGCCTGAATTTTTTTATGGTTTTTGTTTGCCTCCTTACCTCGGATCAAAATCTGGAAAAAAAAAAAACAGAAATAAAAAAAATTCCGTTCTCCAACAACGACAAAACCAACAACTAGTGGTGAAGGTAATCTCATAGGTACAAGAACAGAAGGGACACTCACTGTTACGAAAAAATTGCAAGCAGTGGACGAAAAATGGAATTTTTGTTTCACAAACTACTACACAGCCAAATCTAAGAAAAAGGTGACATAATGAGTTATCAGAACTGTAATGTCTGGTACCACGAAGTATGTGTTGGTGCGAAAGTCAAGAGATGATTTATTTGTGGTAGATGCCACTTACCGGAATTGTACCACCAAGTGATCAGAATGTACCTGAGGATGTACATTTCCGGTTATTTTTAAGAAGTATTTCTATTTTTTTATAGTTATAATATTAAAAATTTTAATGTGAAAAAAAAATCCGATATATATTCAACAAGCTACACAGAATATGTTTCAGCGCTGATACTTTATTTTTTTATGTACCTTAAACATCAAAACATGTTTTTTTTCCGAAGTGATCGAAATTGAACCTACTTACGGTGGGTAAAGTGAACATTATACTTGATATGTGCATTATACCACAAGCAGCCTGCAACAGAATTTGACTTCTTTCAGTAGAGATTTTGCTGTTTGACGCGTTAGCTGTGCTGAAGTTTTGATGAAAATACAACGTGACGATGTATCGTGCGCGAAACGTGCCTGCGTGTGTCTCGAAATGAAACACGAGAAATCGTAATGGATTCGGACAGCGATGAGGTTATTACGCACCACAAGAGTGTTGACGGAAGTTTTTTCATGATTACCACACGAAGAACAGCTTACAAGACATCTATTCGTCCGTCTGTCCTCCGTACAGTTGAAGCCTCGACCACAATGTAATTAAAAAAACATGGACATTTACAGGTTTTTTTTCAGAAACAATTATTTTGCATTACTCTATAAGGAATTTACAGCATTTGAAGGTACACTGAGCAATGTCTGTTTCCTTCCCCACAAAATGTATTTTGTTTCACAAATTTATCTCTCTTAGTTCTCGAATTTTCGAATACCATGCGCAAAATTGAAATACCCCACAGACTTAAGATGGGAAGTAACTCGGCGTTTAAAGGGTTAAGTAAGAGCCGAAGAACAGATGGGAGGAAGTAATATGAGATGAAAGAGATATGAGAGATAGAGGGAAGAACATGTGACCGCCTTTGTGGTCTAGTGGTCAGAGTTTCTGGCTACAGATACAGAGGTCCCGGTTTCGATCCCCGGCGCTACCAGATTTTTCTGAGTAGTAGTGGGTCTGGAACGGGGTTCCTTTCAGCCTCGTGAGCCTCATGATGTCAATTGAGGAGCTACTTGAATAAAAAAAGTAGCGGCTCCAGGTCTAAAAAACGGAGATTAAAGGCTGTGGGGACCCGTTGCGCTGACCACGTGACACCCCTCTATCCGCAAAAGTTGGCACTAACTTCGCCGACCGGCGGCGGCCGCTCTGTCGGTATAGTTCGCGTGCGGACTAA
>Ga0131853_10010264_pt1 | contig 17129 bp, 13 predicted proteins | sample TergutLab28metaG_FD_92764 | JGI IMG/M metagenome (GOLD analysis project Ga0131853, IMG submission 92764) | Labiotermes labralis P1 segment gut microbial communities from Petit-Saut dam, French Guiana - Lab288 P1 (version 2) (version 2) | ecosystem: Host-associated > Arthropoda: Insects >... | reverse complement strand
TCACACACATCACACACATCACACACACCACACACATCACACACACCACACACATCATACACATCACACACACCACACATCATACACATCACACGCATCATACACATCACACACATCATACACATCACACACACCATACACATCACACACATCACACACACCACACACATCATACACATCACACACATCACACACATCATACAAATCACACACACCATACACATCACACACATCACACACAATACTGGTAAAGTTTGAAATTAATGTAATGCGATGTTAAGCTGTAAATATGTATTTTTTTACCATCCTGTACAGCCAACATTTTTTGAAGTGTTTCACCATAAAACCATGAGCAGTGCTGTACCGGCGTCAATAATTGTAGTGTTTAACGAATCGGCCTGTACCACACTAGAATTAGTGACGTTGAATTTAACAGATTGTAACAAAGAAGATTATGAGGGTTTCACGGCTGTTTGCTAAAAATTCACGTATTGTGGAACGTAACGCCGTGTTTATTGGTACATAGTCATGGACGTTTCGAAGGAACGCACTGTCCACATCTGCAGAATCAGGCAGTCTAAGAAGAGTGACTTCAACAGAATGACCTTGAACATACAGGCACTATGATCCTAGATGCACACTGTGACAATTCGCACGCTTTAGTTTCATTCAATCATTTCGAAAAAAATTTGAGATTTACAGAAAATAATGCTGAAACTTTAACGTACATTCTTTCTTCCCCTCTAATTCTGTCACAACTATTTTCCTTTTCCGTTCTGATAACTATTTAATTATGCTATGCTGAAGCTGTAAATTTTCCTTCCGATTTTGTCGCGTTATTAACCAGAACTGAAACATCTAAACATATTTTATTTCAAATTTGTGCCGAAATTTTACGAAAATATGTCCGTCATTTCTGATGTTGCTATTTGTTGATGGGAGACCGACGTGGAGAGTTACAAATAATACACCAACCAACAACTGCACTTATTAAAATACAATTCATAACACGTATTAAACTGCTACATGTTTCGACACCAGGATGCTACATTCTGTGAGATTCAGAACAAAATAATGCAAGCCATACACACTGATCCAGTGTTACACCGCCCGTACCGTAATGCTTACAGTATTAACCTTTTGGCGCCGGATTTTATTTTTAATTTTAGCACACCCTGTATATAAAATGTGAATAATACGGGAACCAAATACGTTAGAATTATGAAACAAACTGCATGTTGAAGAGAAAAAAAAGGAGAGAATATACCGTGTTTAAAATATTCGGTACATATATTTGTTGAATAAATATATGAAATGCAACTTTAGAGGTTAGCGGTGCGGTACGTCAACTATAGTTGGCATTAGGCGTCTAAAGGTTAACATTCTAAAATATATAAAACGCTGTTAAGGATAGACATTACACTATAGTGATATTAACATTGTGTGATAGTGAGCAGTTCCCAGTATGTGTCTATATAGTGTTTATGATCTGCACGTATTATGCATACAAAACATCTGTCTCGTTCTTACGTGATCCGAAGGTATCTCGTCCACATGGAGGGTGCGATGTGCGTCGTGTCAGGTGGTATTGTATAATTAATTAATTGAAAAATAAATTCGTATGGAGAGGTTTATAGTTGCACTTTTTCAGCTTCTCGTTGCCAGCGTAACAACAAAAGAATGAAAATCATGTTGAGTATGTAAAATAATTAATTAATTTTATGTATATTATTTTTTTCTTTAAGGGAAGCAGTTGTAGTAGGGGTGACATGCAAGACATGGTTCAAGAGTCGGTCATTCCGTTGTTATTCGCGGTATAAGTTGATACGCATGTCACTGGAATTTTCTTCCTGCGAAGATGGTCCTAGTGTTTTTTTTTTCCTTATTTTGAGGGGTGAAGTTATTTCCATAATCAAAATTTAACGCAAATGTATAGAAGTGTATTGTGATGATACAGTGAAAGTACAGCATTTCAGAAAATGACGCAGATTTTGAAAACGTTAGAACGGACATCCATGACGATCATCGCCGCAGTGGTCGGGGCAGTACACAAAGGATGGATGCAAAAGGAGCACGTGTCGAAGAACTGATATCAAGAATCACAGAAGACACAATTCTAGTTTTATCTCGCAACACTTGAGTTCCGGTTGGGAATTGTGTTCGACAGTGCCAGAGTCTGCAAGGGCCCCAACTTCCCTCGTGTCGAAGTTTTTAAATTTGTAACAAGATGGGCAAAATGAGATGAATTTGGCAAATACTGACACTGCAATAAAATAACACAAACAAAATGTACCCTAACACTTAATCCTCTTGTAATTTTTGCGACATAGGGAAACTTCCTCCTTGAAAATTATTTGGTATTTTTTTGTATCGCACATTTCATGTGCTAGATATTTGTCCCCACGAATCTACAAGGCAGTGCTAATCTTAGTCTCTTGTTTTTTTATTTACATCTCCGTACTAAACACTTGGTAGGACTTCTTGGAAAGGAAATTTTCCTTTCACAAGGCCTACATGTACACAAAACAACACAAACACGAGTAAAACGCAGAACTTTCCTTCTGAGAAGCCATTATCACACTAAAGCAATCCCCCGGCTACAGGCCTCGAGATGTCCCTAGGATTCCTGGAGGTTGAGGTTCCCAGAAATTCTAGACAATAGGCACATGGAGATGTTAAGGTTTTCAGATCTCCATTAACACACTACAGAAGATACTACATGACGGATGGGCAATTTTCTCAAAAACGTGGAAGCCACCTCTAAACTCTAAGAGCCAGAATTTGAAACGAAGCCAGATTCATTCTTAGCACCCACGATCCTGGGGTGACCTGTGACCCTCACGATTATATGGAGCTTTCTGCTCGTTGAATGTGAACATGTGAACTGAAGCACTTTTTTTTTTGTATGTATGGGAAGTGTAACAATTACGCTCAGAATACTACGAGTCAACGGTCTGAATTTAGCCGCCCTGTTTTCCAGGCGTCGAGGATTTCTGCAGTCCTGTGTTATAGGTCTTAGACGTCAGTAGCAGTGCATTTAGAGTGATGTATTCCGTACTTTGTCTCAATGCACATACCTGCATGTGTTTGGCATTATCTCGTATAGAACAAAAGTTCTGTGATTTTTACATCTTTCATGACTGACCCCAAGTGTTATTGACTATGACGCTGAGAGCTTGTGTGCCTGGCCATCGCGACGCCCTAGGGCGCATGTCCATATCATACTGAGTACTGAGTCTGAAGCCTGTAAACATGGCCGCTTTAGGGCGTGCTCTATGACAGGAAGACGTGACGGTCTTGTATTCTGTGCCTTGGTATTGTAAGTAGGCTTATATTCTAAGAGACTAAGAAAGTGAAATTGATACTATAAAATGTCCAGACCTCGTAAAGCAGATTATACCGTTATCTTCTTCAGCTCATACTACACAACAGCAGGATCACTCAATTGAATGCCCGTGTGCATGACCGCTGCCAATTTTAAGCCTCTTATAATTTCTGTACTGGACTCTGCCTTTTCCAACGTTGCGAATATTTCTCATTCTCGTGATTTTTTTATCACATATACAGTGCGTTCGGAGAGTCGTTGTGCACTTAAGCTACGGAAGACTCCAGTTGAAATGTGATGGCACACGGTGACGTACGGGAGGGGAAGTTCGGAAAGTCGGTGTGCGCTTATAAAAGGAGCTGGAAGTGATGTCCACGAACGTCTATATAGGCCCGAAATCGTGCGTCACTGTGTGCCATCACAGTTCAACTGGACTCTACCGTAACCTAAGTGCAAAGCGACTTTCCGAACGCACTGTACTTGGTGGCAACACAGGTTTGTGATGACTTCATTACAGGCGCACGGAATGTGCTGAAGTAAATATTAATAATATGAAATTTATAGAAATCACATCCAAATCGTGAGGTCCTGTGAACCTTTATGCATTTATTTATGTATAAAAAAATCATTTCCTCCTTCACAGAGGTAAAATCCCATAAATTACAAAATTAAAAAGGCCAGTACTGTCTGAAGAATGAATGTCTATATATTTACGACGATACACACACTAGACGAGAACTGCGCGTTTCTGGGTTATTACACAGCGAGGAGTGGTAATTCCTTGCCGACATTTCGGGACGACCTATGGGGTCCCATCTTAAGGGACTTCTTGGAGTCTTGACCCTTAAAGATGGGACCGATACGTTGTCCCGAAATGTCTGTAAGCAATTAACACTACTAGCTGCGTAATAACTCAGAAGAGCGCACTTCTCATCTACTTCGTGACGGAAGCCTGAAATCATGTTTACGTAACCCCACTAAATCCACTGTGTAAAAAAAAAGTTAACAATTAAGCTTGGGAATTCTGGATAGCTCAGTGGGCATAGTGACTAGGCTACGGGCTTGACATCCTAGAACTCGCGGTTTGATTCCAGAAAGAAAAAGGAGACTTACTGTATGTGCTGTCTCCAGCGTCTACATAGACTGTGACACTAACAACGCTCTCTTTTATCAATAATAAGGATTCTTTCAACGGAGGTAAAGCGGCCGGGGCGTAAAGCTGAATACTCACCTCAATTCGTGCCGAGTGGATATAATTTGTCTCTTATCCTTTCCTGACATGTGTAGGATCAAATTTACTTTACGCAGCTGGTGGTTTCTGTATCTGCTGCTGGGCTTCTTAACCTTTTGACGCCTAATGTCAACTATAGTTGACGTACCGCACCGCTAACCTCTAAAGTTGCATTTTATATATTTTATTCAACAAATATATAGGTACTGAATATTTTAAACATGGTATATGTTCTCCGTTTTTTTTCTCTTCAAAATGCAGTTTGTTTCATAATTCTAACGTATTTGGTTCCTGTATTATTCACATTTTACATACAGGGTGTGCTAAAATTAAAAAAAAATAATTCCGGCCCCAAAAGGTTAAAGGTGAATTTTGCCCTACACCATTCACGACGTTATGGGAAATTGCACTATAAACAGTATAACAAGTTTAACATCATTAGCAATAGAAGACGAAGCACCACACGATTTTATACAAAGGCAAGTCCATTACCCAACGACAAGGCCAGTTGATGACAGGACACCAGACTCCATTTCCTTCAACAGTAAATACATAGAACTTGTATCGTTCTTCTTCTGGTAGAAATGAATTCCAGAATTACATGGACCAACCTACGCCAAAGAATAATGAGAAATATAGAGCTAATTCGAGAAGGAACCCAACTTCTGGTGGTATGCGAGTTTTCATTGCGGAATGGCACGAGGTGGAGGTGGCGTAAGAGCTGTGTTTATGACATCGACCTAGTATGAAGGGTGGGAATAAATAAGGAGAGAACGAAAAGTGAAGGCGAAGGAAAGAGACTGCTACCTCCATAGAGTCTCATCACATCTTGACATAACAGTCACCACAGGGCTAATCGAAACCCAGTACAATAAAACTGATACACTTCTGGTGTATTCCTTCGAAACGTTATTAATGAGTTCTCTTACGAAATGCATTTGAACCGGATAGAAACAAGCAGAAATTCTTGAATGCGAGGGACTCAGTGCCAGGGTAGCTGGGTAGGGATAGCGCTTCGTTACGTTCTGGACGGTCCGGGGATCGAATTCCGGCGTTGGCGACACCTACCGCACTCCTCTAGACCAGCCGAAGGGACTGTTCAGCCTCCTATACAATACGTACCGGGTCATCCTCAAGGCTAAAGCGGCCGATGCGTGACGTTAAACACTCACCCCCATCTAGCAAGGAGTATAAATAAGGATTAGAGATATAGCTGTACTCCTTCATTGTAGGTTAAAGGGTGAATGTTGGCAATTACCTTTATAAATGCCTTTTAGTTTAAAATAATTCCATTTTTATTTCTTGCACTAATGTTGAATTTGTAAGAAATATTTTGTCACCAAAAACATTACATTTTTTTTTATGTGGACTGTATGTACATGTCAGGAAGAAAGTATAAGCTAATGAAAATTAATGTGACACACAACAACAAAACTAATTGTACTTTCATGATATTTTCTTCTAAAGTTATGTCATCACAATACACAATTTAGCCGTTTTGCCTCCTTCCCTGTTTCAAATATGCAGTAGAATTAATGATGACTTGAAAGGGAAAGAAACGGATTCATCCAGATAAGACGTTACTGTTTGAAACCAGATTATATTTAACATTTAAAAATTTATTTCTTATGAAGCTCATTGACAGTGGCAGGAAAATATTATTTACATACGACATGTTTCAGGAGGAACCTGTCGTAATTTTGGGAAATTTCCTCAGGTTAAATCGCAATAATTGCACAAAAATCATCCTTAGGTTTCCAAGTAGTTTACACAGCACATTCGACTCTGCACGTCTTTGCTTGCTATCGACTCAAGGATGCCCAACACACGTGTGCAACAAGTACAGTAGGCATTTAGTATCGCGTCATTATTTCCGTAACATTTCGAATTTTCAATAGAAGGATGTCTTGTTATATTGAGGTAAATTAGCCTACAGAACGTTCTGCCGAAATATGGCAGTTTTCTCCCGAAACACTCTACCGCCACAACAGTACGCACATTTTGACACACAACACTATTTCTATTTAACAGCCAATCTCCGATTGCTGCTTGTGCGAATGAATTCCCTTTTCCACTTTTATTTACTTAAGTGTAATTCCATGAAAATCATAATGAATAAAATATGCACAAATCTTATTTTATATTGTGTTATATAGGTGTGGTGGGCAGGGTAGCGTAGTCGGTATAGCGATTGGCTGCGGGCTAGACGGTCCGGGGATCGAATCCCAGTGGGGGGCGAGGTTTTCCGCACCTGTACAGACCGGCCCTGGGGCCCAACCAGCCTCCTGTACAATGGGTACCGAGTCTTTCCCGGGGGTAAAGAGCGGCCAGGGCGTGACGCTGACCCCTCACCCCCTTCTAGTGCCGTGGTCAAGAAAGAGTAGAGCTCACCTCTACATCTCCTATGGACCATACAGCCTGTACAGACCCTCAGTGCCTGTACAAGGGTGCACTTTGCCTTTTACCTTTTATATAGGTGTGAGACTTCATGTTTATTTAAAGGAAGAACATCGGTTGAGAGAGTTCGCGAATAGAATACTGAGAACTACAGTTGGACCTGAAGCAAAGGAAGTGACAAGAGGCAGGAGAGACAGCATAACGAAAACTGTACGATTTGTGTGCCTCACCAGATATTAGTCAGGTGACAAATCAAAGGACGATGAAATTTACGGGTCATCTTGAGGGTGAAGTGAAATACACACAAGGTTTTGGTGGGAAAACCAGAAGAAAAGGCACTACATAAGAGGCCTATGCCGCATATTTATCATTCTCCTAACCATGCAATAACCTACGCGCGGTTTGGAGAAAATGCTAAAATGCATCCCGAAGAAATAGGACGGCATTATATGGATATGATTAGTGTAACTCAACACTGGGTTAAGTGACAGGTTTTGTGAACACTGTATAAAACTTGGGGTTCCAGAAAATGATGCCAATTTCTTGATTAAATGAGGAAGTATGAGATATTTTAGGCTGTGGCCGCGATGAGGTCGTAGTTGAGGTCTTCGCTGTGGTGGGTTATTGCACAATGTCAATTTTTGGTGTGTTACCGACGTTTCGGGACAGCGTGTCTGTACCATATTCAAGGATCAAGTAACAAATTTCTTCCACAAACATCTTGACCCCTGAATAATTGTCCGACATTCTGCACCGAAACGTCGGTAACAACTACCAGTCGACGCTGCGTAACAATCCAGAAGAGAGCAAACATTAGCTGAGAAGTTTTGTGTCGTTAAGAAACACCTTACTGCTGGGAATTAGTTAATGGAAGGACGAGAGTGTCCTTCGAATTCCTGGGCTTAGGATAAAACATAAAACATAAAATTAACATATTTTAACAATATTATATTATTTAACATTAAAATAATATGGTGGGGGGTATGGACTGAATTACATTTGTCATGATGGGGTTCCGAGGTGGACTGATGTGAACATAACAAAAAATTTTATGTTACCCATACGGTGCATTTTATGATATTCAATAAATTAACCAACAAATGTCCTAAATAAAATATAATAAAATACAATTCATAAAATATAATTCGTAGTGAACATTAACTCCTGCATATTTCGGCTCCGGGGCGCCATCTTCAGGGACTCTATTAAAACAAAGAAACACAAGTAAAACACTCCAATCCATACCTGGATTTGAGTGTTGTACTTGTGTTGAGTTGATTCTTAACGAATTACGTAGGTTAATGGGAAAGTAAGTACCGTCTGCGCATGAAGCTCGCGCATCCTCGAGACTGTCACTTTGCGCATGTGCAGTGACGTCCTCTAGCAATTGAGAAGCCACAGACGCCATTTCGTGAAATTCGTGTTATGTTTATGTTTGTTCCTTGCGTTAAACATGTTTAAGACAACTGAAGGGGCCGCCGACTGTGAAATACGGTCTGCAATTCGTTTTTTGAACGCTAGGAATGTGATATCAAGTGAGATTAATCACCAGATCTGTCAAGTGTATGATGACAATGCGATGAGTGATGGCATGTTTAGGAAATGGGTTCGGATGTTCAATGAAGGACGAGAGAACGTTCACGATGAAGCGCGAAGTGGGCGTCCATCCTTGGTGAATGATGATTTCGTGTGTAAGGTCAACGAAAGAGTGCGTGACGACAGACGTTTCACAATTTCTGATCTGTCCCTGCACTTTCCTCATATTTTAAGGATTCTACTCCATGATATTTTCAGTAGTCATTTGGGTTATCGGTGGCCGCATTCTATGAGAAGGGTACACAAAAACTTGTGCCCCGCTAAGGTAAGTGCCTCAATAATGGCAGCGAATATGTGGAAAAATAGTTTGAAGAATGTAGAATGTGATAACAATAAAATTTTATACGAAACCTTACTCGATTTTTTTTACAGCGGAACGGTACTTACTTTCTGAATAAGTCTCATATATTTTATGATTTGTATTGTATTGTATTTCATTGTGCGCATTTCTTTGTTTACATTTTCAATGGCAATAAATGTTCAATTTCCATACACAAAAGTTGCGGAATTTCTTTAGGTGTTTGCCGACTGTAAGAATTGCAGAGGAACCCAACTCAGTGACGTTAGTTAAATTTGAATGGTTATGGTAGCAAAAGTCTGTATTTGCTACGTTGCTAAGTTCGATGCTGTGGATTATTTCGAAGAACAGGCCTTACATTCGTGTAAATAATTAATAAAAGTGTCAGTCTGGACAGACGAAGCCCAGAACATTGCTGAAAGTTTACACGGGCATAATATAAGAAGAATTGGACAGTATTGGCTGTGGACACCGCTACAGCATAAGAAGCATAAGGAAGTGGAAACCACCTTAACATAAGCTCCAGGCTGTTCTGTTTCTTGTGTCTGGAGTTAAGACATGCATTGAAGTCTATGCAAAATATGACAACCTGAAAAGAGGCGGGGATATAATGAAATGTTATACTGCTCTACAAAAGCCTCCTTCCAGAACAATGTCAATGATTTTCGAAGGAAGGATCAGCTTTGTTGATAGCGTTGTATATATCGTTTAACGTAGAGTAATGAATACCATCTGTGACGTAAAACGACTCGTTTTCCTTTCTTACCTCTAATGTTTAGGACTCTAGACACCATCTCTTTAAGTATCCCAACATTACTTCTTCGTTTTCTTCGTCTGTACTCTATTGTCCCCATTTATTTACATTTCAGCCCTCCACGGTATTCTTTCTTTTAAGTTACCCTAATAAGTAAGAGAGAGTAAGGCGCTCTCTTATCTGTTTCGTTTAACTACGGTCTCCAATTTACAGTCTATCCGGGAATTGCGCAAAAGAAGCTCATCTCCTGCACCAATAATCTCTTTTACTTTTTGTGTTCAGAATCCACTCAAAACAAACACAAAAAAAATTCTGTTTCATTGCCGCAATTTAACATTATGGAAAATAATTCTTCAGAAATGTAATCTAATAGCGGTACCGACAGGCACTAAAGGAATGGAGATACCGATAGGCACTGAAGGTATGGAGGTACCGATAGGCACTAAAGGTACGGAGGTACCGATAGGCACTAAAGGTACGGAGGTACCGATAGGCACTAAAGGTACGGAGGTACCGATAGGCACTAAAGGTATGGAGGTACCGATAGGCACTAAAGGAATGGAGGTACCGATAGGCACTAAAGGTATGGAGGTACCGATAGGCACTAAAGGTACGGAAGTACCGATAGGCACTAAAGGTATGGAGGTACCGATAGGCACTGAAGGTATGGGGGTACCGACAGGCACTAAAGGTACGGAGGTACTGATAAACACTAAAAGTATGGAGGTACTGATAAGCACTAAAGGTATGGAGGTACCGATAGGCTCTAAAGTTATGGGGGTACCGATAGGCACTAAAGGTATGGAGGTACAGATAGGCACTAAAGGAATGGAGGTACCGATAGGCACTAAAGGTACGGAGGTACTGATAGGCACTAAAAGTATGGAGGTACTGATAAGCACTAAAGGTATGGAGGTACCGATAGGCTCTAAATTTATGGGGGTACCGATAGGCACTAAAGGTATGGAGGTACAAATTGGCACTGAAGGAATGGAGGTACCGATAGGCACTGAAGGTATGGAGGTACCGATACGCACTAAAGGTACGGAGGTACTGATAGGCACTAATTGTATGGAGGTACTGATAAGCACTAAAGGTACGTAGGTACCGATAGGCTCTAAACTTATGGGGGTACCGATAGGCACTAAAGGTACGGACGTACAGATAGGCACTAAAGGTATGGAGGTACCGATAGCCACTAACGTTATGGAGGTAACGATAGGCACTAAAAGCATGGAGGTATCGATAAGCACTAAAGGTATGGAGGTACCGATAGGCTCTAAAGGTATGGGCGTAACGATAGGCACTAAAGGCATGGAGGTACCGATAGGCACTAAAAGTATGGAGGTACCGATAAGCACTAAAGTTATGGAGGTACCGATAGGCACTAAATGTATGGAGGTACCGATAAACACTAAAGGTATGGAGGTACCGATACGCTCCAAAGGTATGGGGGTACCGATAGACACTAAAGGCATGGAGGTACCGATAAGCCGGGCCGCACAGAGGCACGATATGCCCATACTCACTGCCGTCAAGACCATACATCTCGCAAAATTATTTTCCAAATCAAGGTTTCCACAACGGCGTAGTGACTGTAATAATTCACTATGGCGCACGGAAAGTTACATTATTTTGTTGTCAGCCGAGAGTCATCCCGGCAGCCACGTCATTTGCTATGCAACACCTGGAGGACAGTAATCATCAAGAATTACGTAAAGCTACACAAAGAGTGCAAAGGATACACACTTTTATGGATCGCATGTTCTTGTGTACCTTCACCCTGTCTCACGTCTCAGCGTCTGTACAGTAAAGAAAACCTAACAAAGCCGGTGCATTAGAGTTACAAGGACGATTGCTTGTGGAAAATTGTACACTAGAAAATATAAGTACATTTAAAAATATAATCAAATTAACATAAATGATTTTAATTCCAAAACGTGTCACTTCGTGCTTCTCCTGAATTCTGTTCGTCTAAATATGCACAGCTATCTTTATGAGCTCAAAACCTCCGCAGATAAACGTCGCTCCATCACAACCCTAAATTATATCCTGGCCCACAATTTGCAAACAGGTCCAAAAGATAACCTTTATGAAAGAATAAGGCACACAAAACTAAGCCGAGCCAATTAAAATAAACAAAAATCAGAGAATATTTTAATACGCGCTCTTTCTTACAATACAGGACGACATAAATCTAACGAATGTCTTTATATATATACTGTACATTAAAAATTTTTGTATTATACCTTTACATTATACATCACAGGTTTTTAATTTAAAAATAGTGACTGTAGACAAGAGACCCTTTAGATTTTTATTATAACTCCCTTTGTAAAATATTTGTATTGACAATCCTGGGGATGGCCTAAGTACAGGCCGAAACATGTAGCACAAATATGAAGGCAACAATTTGAATTATAACAAACCTTTGTTGTGTTAGAATGAATTAGTGTAGTTTACTTAGTAAGTAACACAACGGGATGGTTTCCTATAAAAACTTAGGGCACAGTGAAGTTATAGTTTCACCCTACCGTAACCTCAAGACTGTATGGAAGTGAGTGCTTGTATTTACACACTGGTCACTTTATTCTGGAGGAAATACCCTCCTCCCCCCTAGTACAAGTTTCATAGGGCAGTGGTTACGTTCATGGCCAGTCGCAACCCTTAAAAGAATAGAATATTTCTTCTCCGTGCCTAGAACTGGCCCCAGTTTCCGCAAGTTCAGAGCGTAACTGAAGTGCCTAACCTAACCTAACCTAACCTAACCTTAATATCTAATAAAATGACCAAAAATAATAAATTCTACGTGCCCAAATAAAGTATTTTTCTGCCACCGCTGTCTGTAAAACATAAAAGACATGAACGCGACTTACCGAAATTAGAATATCTTACCTGGGGAGAAGCTGTCGGATCGTGAATTCGATGTTGTGTAGTTAAACGTTCATGCACCGGTGTCTCCATTAACAAATGTCTTCATCATTTCGGAAGGTTTAAGCACAATGGCAATTTATGAAGCTATTTCAATATAGTGATTATTCTTATCATGCGTTTTGGGTTGTCTGGAAAATTCCCACTGCCCAGTGTGTGACGTCACAATGAGCACAATTCATGATCTTCAGACCACTTACAGCCTACTGCTCTGTAAATTACTTTTCGTTTCGTAGAGCACCTTAGGCTTAAGAGGACTAGATATTTAGGGCACATGGCGCACGGTGGAAAGAAATGAAAAGATATTAGGCTGCTGGTGAGACAGCCTGAAGGGAGGAGACCACTAGGATGAACGAGGCGTACACAGAAGGATAATATTAAAAAGGATCTTTGTGAAATAGAGTAGAAATGCATGGAATTTGCTTAATGTGGCTTAGAACAGAAGACATACTGCGGGTTTTATAAATATGTTAAGGAAATTCCGGTTCTATAATTTGCGGTGAAATTGTTATTTACCCGAGGAACTATTAGCTGTTCAAAAATGGTTCTTATTCCACACAGATAGTTAGGTATTCAGTTGTTATTTGGATGTGGCTTAGTTCAGTACACAATTGTACCGTACGTCTATATGCTGGAGGCCCAGCTTCCAGAGGTCTCACCTTCCCTCTACTTGCTTTAACAAATTACCTTCCCCCCCCCCAAAAAAAATTATCACCAACTTTTTTATCTCAGTATTTAACCAACTTGATGCACAAAATTTGTTTTAAATAAGTTCTTATTTCATGCCTGTACATGTTTCGAGCACATGTGCTCATCATCAGGAGGTCAAAATTGCATTACACAGCCTCTGGTATCATCACGTTACCCTATAGGTGTGATGATACCCGATGCTGTGTAATGCAATTTTGACCTCCTGATGATGATGTGCTCGAAACATGTAGAGGCATGAAATAAAACTTGTTATGAAACAAATTTTATGCATAAAGTTGGTTAAATACTGAGATAAATATCCTGAGATGCACGGTCAACAAAAAGTCAAAATTTGTCACTCACTGTCGTCTATAAGTAAATCTTCCTTGCTTTCAACATTCGAGATTCTAACAGCGGCTTTATTGAAGATTCGGGTTTTCCATGTTTTAAAGTCATAACGACTGGAAGAAAAAAACAAGTTGTACTCGATAATAACGACCTCAGATTATGCGACACCTCGACTATAACCGTGTACATTCAGTGGTATCATGTAATTCCCAATAAGGCATGTGTTTTTCTGCCTTGCTTTGTACGACACACATAACTGCCTCTACCCGCATATAACGACATTACGAATCACCCGTCCAATATAATTTTCCAAGAAGTAAGCAGTTTTGACAATACTACATACACAACACACAGCAAAAAGGAAATGGTTTTGTGCAGGTAATAAGAGGTTCTCCCTGAAGATGACATGTATAATACAGCGAAACAAGTATTAAAAATAAATATGTGCATTGGGATGGAATGTTGAAAAAGTTTTTAACGTAAGAGAGAGCACGGAATGGAACACTTTAAAAGTTGTGCGTAAAATTGCCCTCGGCGTATCTACTGCTGCAGTTAGCAGGAGACTGGTGACGTGGCAGTACGGCCACAGTCACGAATAACAGCAAGATTTTGAGCGTCGGGAATTTGGTCTGGTAAATTCTACGATCCAAACTATTTTTGTAAAAACAGAACCAAAATTATTAGTGCGTTTGAACACAACGGATCGAGAATACAGCAAATGCGAAAGCTTGAAGGAAGTGACGTCGATGAGGCGCTGTTTAAGTGGTGTTAGTAAGCATTGGCAGTGCAGCAATGGGCGGTCCTCTGCTCACGACAACTTTCGTTGTTCCTAAATTCCAGGTTTAAATTAATGTATTTTTATTAGCGTAAACGTCAAAGGTAATTTACAATTACAGAAGATTAATTTTTATTATATTTAAATTTTAATTGTACTTTGAATTTTTAAAAAAATATCACAGCGTTAACATTCAGTAACATTCAGTAACATTCAGTAACACCCCTGCAGGCCTGTATTCGCACTGAAATACCTTCCTTCAATGTTATCACAGATCTCGCTGTAAGCGAGATCTGTGATAACAGTGTCGTATAACGACACAATTTGTGTCGTTATACGACACAAATTGTTCGGTCCTTTCTATGACGTTATAACCGAGTTCGACCGTTTTTACTGTAGATTTCAAAGACTCGAAGTTCCTCCATCTTTAGAGTTCCGAAGTTCATGAAGAATGGAACGCTAGAAGGGTAATACGCTAAGAACATTCAAAGCTTCAGTAAATATTCACCAGTCACCACGGCGTAAAAATAAGGAAACTGATTCGTTTCAAAGCACACGCACTACACCACCGCGTGGGTTGTTCCGTAATTAGTGAAATTCCTTAGGTCTGGTGATTATGTGCATTAAAATTCACGCAAATGGACTACGCTTGAGCACAAAGGATTTTGTTCGCGAGTCAGTTGCACGTGTGCTGAATATTCTATTGCCTGAAATGTAATCGGAAATGTGCAGTTTGTTGCCCGAAATATCCGTGCTCCGAAACTAAAAATACATTCTCTGCCATGGCTCTAATCTCAGTTCTCATGTTTAGTGAATCAGAGATCAGCATGGTTCTTGCTTCAGCACACAGACTTTCTGCTTCCTCCCCCACCCACCAATCAAAATTAAAGAGTGTTTACCTTCCTATACGCAGTTAAATGTCACAGCCAGATGGTAATAATTTAATAACTAAATATGGCCAGACGCATCCTCTCTGCTAAACAGGTAATGGCAGTAAGTTCAATGTTATTTGAACACACGTAATACGAAAGCCGTGAGATTGCTCTCAGCCTTACTGTCTTTCTTAGGGAATAAAAGCAGACCTATACGAGTAACTTTATTTGTGTATGAGAGTGCAAGTGTGTGTGTGTGTGTGTGGGGGGGGGATGTGTGGGTAACTTGGTACTTTTCATACTTTTACCACAATGTATGTATAAACTCATACGTGGTGTGACAATGAAGTTCGCGAACTCGCCACCGTGTGCTTGCCGTGGCAGCACTGGATAAGAGCCTTAGTGTGGTTTGATGACTTTGACATATGAGAGTTTCACAGTTATGTAGTTGTTGATCTATGGCAGTGTTTTTCTGAATGGCATTTATTAATGTCTGCGTTTTGGTGTGTCGCCGCGAAAATGTTGGAGCTTGAATTAGAGCAGCGAAAGAACTTTGAAATTCTTGTTAAACTTGGAAAGAGTACATACTTATGGCCACTGTGAAAAATTTAACTTTCACTTTGCTAGCAATAACGTTCGCAAAATTGAAGACAGATGTTTCAAATTATAGATAAACGTACATTATAAGTACTATTGCAGAAGTAGCGTAAATATTTCTATACGTCAAGAACATAGAGTAACTTACGTAAAGAGTAAGCCACAAAACATTAACAGTTTATTTTTTATACGTTGGGTAAGAGTAACATAAAATACAGTATAATAAGTTTATTTTGCAGTTGGACGTAGTTAATGTATAAGTCTGCTTTTATTCGTTAATTTTGTAACAAAAAAAAATTAGATTTTCTGCTGAAACTAGAGAAGATTCAGAAAATAAACTGGTGTGTGTGTGTGGTATGTTGTGGTGTGAGTATGGTGTGTGTGTGGTGTGCTGTGTGTGTATGGTGTGTGGTGATATGTGTGTAGTGGTGTGTGTGGTGTGTGTGGTGTGTGGTGTATGTGTGTGTGTGGTGTGTGGTGATATGTGTGTAGTGGTGTGTGTGTGTGTGGTGTGTGTGGTGTGATGTGTGTGGTGTGTGGTGTGTGCGTGTGGTGGGTGTGTTGTGTGTGTGTGGTGGTGTGTGTGGTGTATGTGTGTGGTGTGTGGTGGTGTGTGAGTGGTGTGTGGTGGTGTGTGTGTGTGGTGTGGTGTGTGGTGGTGTGGTACGTGTGTTGTGTGTGTGTGTGGTATGTTGTGGTGTGAGTATGGTGTGTGTGTGGTGTGCTGTGTGTGTATGGTGTGTGTGTGTGTGGTGTGGTGTGTGTGTGATGTGTTTCTGGTGTGTATGGTGTGTTTCTGTTGTGTGTGGTGTGTGTGTCGTGTGCGTGTGTGTGTGGTGTGTGGTAGTGTGTGTGTGTGTGGAGTGTGAGTGTGTGGTGGGTGTGTTATGTGTGTGGTGTGTGGTGGTGTGTGTGGTTTATGTGTGTGTGGTGTGTGGTGGTGTGTGTGTGTGATATGTGGTGGTGTGTGTATGGTGTGGGTGTTTGGTGTGTGTATGGTGTATGTGTGTGGTGTGTGTGTGGTGTTTGTGTGTGGTGTGTGGTGTGTGGTGGTGTGTGTGTGGTATGTGTGTGTGGTGTGGTGTGTGTGTGTATGGTGTGTGTGGTGTGTGTGGTGGTGTGGTGTGTGTGTGGTATGTGGTGGTGTGTGTATGGTGTGTGTGTGGTGTGGTGTGTGTGTATGGTGTGTGTGTGGTGTGTGTGTGGTGTGTGTGGTGTGGTGTTTGTGTGATGTGTGTGTGGGGTGTGTGTGGTGTGTGTGTGGTGTGTGGGGGTGTGTGTGTGGTGTGGGTGTGTGTGTGTGGGTGTGTGTGTG
>Ga0131853_10010262_pt1 | contig 17130 bp, 5 predicted proteins | sample TergutLab28metaG_FD_92764 | JGI IMG/M metagenome (GOLD analysis project Ga0131853, IMG submission 92764) | Labiotermes labralis P1 segment gut microbial communities from Petit-Saut dam, French Guiana - Lab288 P1 (version 2) (version 2) | ecosystem: Host-associated > Arthropoda: Insects >... | reverse complement strand
TCTTCTATGCAGTGAAGATCAGCATTAGGATTAGAGCAGTTTGATGCCTCACACTCTCCCTCTACATTACTGTTTAACTGTACATGTTACTAAACATTTTCCACAAATGATTTAAAGTTCCGATTACCATACAGCAAATTTCAATAAAATGTGGATACTTCTACATTCTTTTCTTCAAATCTGTAAGCCCACAGACAATATACACTTTCAGAGAGCTTTACAAATATAAACCCTTCGATCATTGAGGTTTCATTCAACATTCATATATACCTGAGAATGGCAGCATGGTATACAGACACTCCCTGACTCAAGTAAGGTTTCTGTTCCACTGACATTTATGTAACTTGATTTCTGTGCACACTACAATCCAACCCACTACCCAACGAAAACACATCAATTATGTTTGTTTGTTCATAATGTATGCATGCCCATGAGGGTACTGTTAATCTTCTAAGTGTCTCCTGAGATATTAAGTGAAGTGTTAACACCTTAAAAATAATTGTCAGTACAGTCAAAACTCAACTGCCAAAAAAAATTCTGTGCCTAAAAATTAAACTGAAGTTTGTGTGAGGCAATCTTTCTGTTCGGATGTGCATTAATTTTTAAAAATTATCCCTGGTAATGGAAGTTCACGTGACAGTTTGTGCCTTCATTTTTATTATATATGGTTTTTGCAAAGTATATGTAAGGTAACACATAAGTCAGTGCCACTGTATAACAAAAATTTTCAGAATTATTACCTGTAATTCATTCGTCTTTTGGAGCTGATTGGCATATTCATTTTTTGTTTCTTCACACTGCTGTGATTTAATGGTCATGTTCATCCGCTGTTTCTCTACTTCAGCTCGTGATAAATTGAAGTCTGCATCTGCCCGCTGAAAGTTATCCAGTGCTCTTTCTGCTTCCTTAAATGTCTTCTCATAGTTCTTTCGAGCTCTGTCCAGCAGACCCATCTGAGCAGTCAGGTTTGCCATCATTCGAGCACCTTCTTGCAAATGCTGTAAAAAAACAAAAACAAATTATATTTGAATAAGAAGAAGTCATACATGTAAGCTATAGGACTGATATACATTCCAAAATATTCTGAATTTTGTAACATTTTCCAAGGCACAATGAAACATGACTCAGGTAGATGAAGTGATAATTTTATTTGTCCAAGTTCAGCAATATAAATATGGTTGCTGCTATATGATGTATGGCCTACACACATTCAAACATATGGTCATGACATCCAATAGCACTCACAGGACAGTATCAATACAAAATAGCACAAGGCAACATGTAAAATGAATCATAAAGCAACATCAGCCTCCTGCAAGATAGCAGGTATTGTAGTAATCCGTCTAGTGTGCATTCACAATGAGAACAAAAATTTACAACATGGACAAGATATGTAATGTACACATAATGTAACACTGTGATGTATTCATGTAATATTTGTACCTCATAGGCTACCCAAGCATTTTAAGAGAATGCTTTCAAGGTGACTTCATGTTACCGGTAACAATACAACATACTCAGGTCTTCATGTACAGCCAATAATATTTTTTACCAATTGTAAACAAATCTGTACCTCAATATATTTTCATGAAAGTCCGTAATACCAAATTTCAAGTGAATCTGTCCACTCAGAGCAGCACTGATACGTTTAGACAAACGGACAGACATGACAAAGCTAACAGGTGATTATCATGACTGATATGAAAGTGCCTAAAATACTAAAGTTGTAACTTAGGAAGCCTGGGTTACATGAAATTATTATACATGCAGCAGAACTCCAACTCAATCTCAGGTGGGTTGGCGCAATACTGCTAGAATTTCTCAACATAAGGCAATACAGAATGCAATTTATTTTCAGGTGCTGCAAAATCATATTTCTATTTGATTCATGAAGAAAATGTGCAGTAGAATTAATACACTTACTAAATCCATACTTCTGGAATATTCTAAATACTGCCTAACTAAGTTCATTAAAATTCATCATTTAGTCACAACATTTCTTTTTCTTTCTTTCTCAGTCTGACCTCTTCTAATTGCACACTGTAGGTGTAGGGGTAGTGTTGCACATGATCTCTCTCATGCATGCACACATGCTTGGTAGGACTCCTATGAAATGGCGGACTGGCCCATTGCAGAAACCTCTGACAGCACACAACACTCACACGAGAAGACATTCATGTCTCAGGGGGATTTGAACCCACAATCCCAGCCATCAGGCGGCCGCAGACCCACGCTTTAGACCGAAAGGCCACAGGGCTCAGTCAATCTCAAGATTTGAAAAAAGGAATCAATATTTGTGTTCTCTCTCTCTCAAAAGCAATTCTCTGCATGTGTAACTGAGGCTGTAATTATAAATTTTCTGTCTTGCAGTATCAACATCGAGGGGGTGTAGCTGAGGGAGGGGTGGCCAGTAGTGTGGCCATGCCAGGCAGCAGAGTCTAAGGGGCAACATAATGAACATAGAAATGGGCAGGCGGGGAAAACAACTGTGCTCAGCAACTTTAAATAACTGAGCCTAATACAAGGAAATTCAATTAATAATTGTGACTTATTAAAAGCTAATAATTTCTGTCATGGGCAGCCATTGTGACTTGCCCCAGGTACCAAAAAACCTAGCTTTGCTACTGCTAACATTAACTGTCTGAGTTGCAAATTCAACTTTCATGAGACATTTTCCAGTACGGAGTCTCCAAGCGCCCAGAATTTGCCAAGTATATTACATCTAAATCAGAAGATGTATAGCTTCTAACACCAGTACTTAATATGGTGCTACTGGCATGCCAAGGCAGACAAGAACATATTTCACACTTCTGCAAAATGTGTCAAGTACAGGAAGTTTAGTGCAACCGAGTTCACGGTGTTAAAGTTTGAGTTCTTGTTGCAGGCTCATACACCTGAGCTTAAAACATTTAAAAAACAGCAGTGACTTACATACTTCCTGCTGTAATATTAAGAAGTTCCGCATTTTGCCCACACAGTCTATTTACGTGTTTTGCACGATCGCCACACTGAAAATTATTTTACTCAGCATCATAGCCTGGTGTTCTTAACAGACATACGCTATGTTCTCTGTGATGTAGTAACTGAATTTTTATGCATAATTTAGACGAACATAAAAAAGTCCTCAAATGATGGATACCACAAGCCACCCTACAAATATTTCTGTTTAAAAATTTTACACAATTTCCCTGTGTCTTTGTTATCACACTTCAAGAACTAAATATGCAATTCAACTTGGTATTCCTGAACTGAATCTTTATTTAAAAGAATTTTATTCCTTGACAACCTGAACACAAGCCCTTTATCCTAAGCATAAAACAATGTAGAATGAATATGATTTAGCAATCTTCATTTCAACAAGTAAATAAATTCCGATCACTTTCCTTTAGAAATCATACATCCTGTTTGTGGGAGTTGGGGGAGAGGGACAAAATGAGAAGTGATGATGCATTCACTATCTGTTACACCAGTTGGCTGACCTGCATTGAATACAGCCAATAGCTTAAGAAATACACCAAACATTTACGTATTAATATCAGTTGCTACTGTAACCTTTCTTAACAGTCTAACAAAAATATAAACTTCACAATACTTACACAGTACTTCACAATGACAAAGAACTTACTCATATACTCTGTGCGCTGGATACCATAACAAACAGGGATTATGGGCCAGGGGAATGTAGTCAGTACAATGACAAGCCTACAGGCTGGACAACTTAAGAACTGTGATCTTAGCAACTGACCAACTTAATGCACAAATTCTTGTTTTATTAGAAGTTTATTATATTCCTCTACATGTTTCGAGCACTGCTGTGCTCATCATCAGAAGGTCAGATTGTATTATACAGCATCTGGTATTGTCACACACTGCAGGTGGCTATCCGGTGCGCACCGGATGGCCACCTACAGTGTGTGATGATACCAGATGCTGTATAATACAATCTGACCTTCTGATGATGAGCACAGCAGTGCTCGAAACATGCAGAGAAATATAATAAACTTATTATAAAACAAGACTTTGTGCATTAAGTTGGTCAGTTGCTAAGATTATACTGAGATGCACGGTCAGCAAATCATAAAAATTTAAGAAATGTGGTTCTGTCCTCAGCAGGAACATGAGATTTTCCTTGGTCCACCCAGCCTCATACTTAACTGGTAATCACTTGGAGTACACTGGTTGTGCAGTGAAGCTGACCACTCACCTCCATCTAGTGATGAGGTTAAGAATGAGAGGACCTCTAGCTCAAATCACACACAAGCCTTTGTGACGTGCAATGGGAAAACTGTATGTTACAGAAGGTTATGGAAGAGACAGAAAAAAACTTGAAGATTACATACTTTCTTCCGTTCTTCTTTGAAGTCTTTTACGAAAATTGTGAGTTCACGGATGACATTTGATTGCATATTTTCTGCTACCACTTCATGTTGTCCTGCTAAATCACAGACTTCTTTCATAACCTGTTTGAATGCTCTGCAGGGACTGTATCTGAAACAAAGGAAAGATATGCTTTACAAATGTACTGGTAACTACCTCCACGGTGGAGAGTTCTTCATCAGAATCTAAGAGTTACTTTGTTACCCAAGAAATTACGTGCCACTTACAGTAACCAAAAGTTCAGTAACGTGTTAACAAATAGTCTGTGTTGGAATGCAGGTCTAATTGAAACTGATATCAAATCCACATCAATAACACACTTTCCAAGCAGATTCTGAATAAAAGTTTCTGGTATATCCTGTGTAACCTCAAATGTGCCAGAGAACCATGCACCTCAACTTGTATCACTGAAGAACTCTCAGTATGAGAATTAAACTCATCTGTCTTATGACGCCGTGTCCACCTGCAGTAACAGCCATTTCAGATGAGACATCTGAATCCATTGGCGTAACTTAGGGGATGCATGCCCCCTCCCCCCATTTTTTTTACCTACGAATAGTTTTGTTTACTAGTGAAATGAAAGGGGGCAAACAAAAAACAGAAATATTTTCTAAACCATCTTTTAGGTGGTGTAAAGAGAGAAAAATTAAAAACCTGGATTCAAACGAATCTTTCCTATCTTTCTAACTTTACTCCTTTGTAAATTGAAGTTCATAATACCCATGGTCGATTGTCCCCCCTCCGCCAACAATATCAGTCAAATTACGCCTATGGCTGAATTCGTTTTGAGGGCAGTCCAAGAAGAGTCAGTCGTGTGGAAAAAAACAGGTGCAAGGAAAGATGGACTGGATGATTGCTATATTGAGCCCGCAGGATAAGGGTTGTGAACTGGGAGGGCATGCAGGTTGAACACTGCTCAGGAAGGGTCTGTGGAAATGAAGCAGTAGCAGGAAGAAGCCAAAGAAATATGAAGGAGATCGAACACATGAATACGAGAACGAAACAGTGGCAGGAAGAAGCCGAATGACGAGCGCAGGAAGGACGGCCTGTGTCCGCAAGCCGTGCAAATAGCTGCAACAGCTGGTGTTCTTTATTCTAGCAGGGAAGTTTCCACCATTGCTTCAGGCAATAAACGAGGGTTTCTAGTATTCTATTATTCGATTTTAGGTGACATCGTCCCGTTGTGTTTTTGTCAATGGAGTGTTTATTCTTACTATCCAATAAACACTCCATTATTCAAGTTAGGAATCTTAATTCTCCGATCTAACTCCAGTTTATAACACAGTAACAATCAGAACTGCTATTTCTCTTCAGGCTTTATGCAACAGCACACTAAATTATGTGAACAATTCTAATAAGATACAATATAAAAACACGCCAAGACCACATTGCGATGTGCGTTTACATTCCTCCCACCAACTGGCCACAAGATATTTAGAAATGAAACCCAGAACCAGTGTCAGCACATTTCTGAAACCTGGAACAATTATCTCTAAGATATTTTTGCCATGAAGAACACGTACTGTATGACACAATGCCCTCCAAATCTGTTATTTGATACGATGCATAGTCAGTGGCCTCGATGATCATCAGTTGCACTTATTAATCTTTTTATTAAAATTACAAATGTATTCAGATTCACGGTTCCACAGCGGTGGTAACTAAAGCTATGTTACACGGAAATCCTGAAGATGAAAGCGGCGGATTTCTCCCAAACGTTCGCAACCACCTACAAACTCGACGATACATGGCGAGATCTACCGGCGACACTGCACAGACCGCCGGCAAAAAAAACTGATAAACAATGAAAATAAATACATGGTGTCATGAACCACACATCCTTAACCTTTTGACGCCTAATGTCAACTATAGTGGTCGTACCGCACCGCTAACCTCTAAATTTGCATTTTATATACTTATTCAACAAATATAGGTACTGAATATTTTAATCATAGTACGTACTCTCCGTTTTTTCTCTTCAAAATGCAGTTTCTTTCATAATTCTAACGTATTTGGTTTCTGTAGTATTCACATCTTATATACAGTGTGTGCTAAAATTAAAAAAATAATTCCGGCGCCAAAAGGTTAATTCTCATTTCTGCCACTTTTAATCCCATTACACCGTACCGCACGCATATCATAATTTGCAACAACCCACATCAGATGTGCAATCTACAACAGCAACGCTACACACATAGGCCTAATATCACAGTCCAAAATTATTTCCCCTTCTCTTTCATTAAACATTCACCACAGTGAAATATGTCGCAAACAGACGTTACAGGTATCAAATGGGATCCACGCCTTATGACGCAGGGCATTCAAATCATTGGATGACGGTTACGTACAGCAACTCGTAACAATGGCGAATTAGCGCCCACCGATCACATGACTATACGAGTAATTTTCATGTCAAACGTTCGATGGTACAGCTTGTTTGATGGTTGATGTCGGCTTTGTCAGTCCAGAGTTTCGAGAATAAAACTTTAATAAAACCGTAAAAAAAAAAAAAGATTCTTACATGATATTTACAAGATCTTATAACAAACAAGCAGAGGGGGGAATAATCGGCATAGCAGACTGTAGCATGGTTTGACTTCAAAGAGGAAGGCGTTGCAAATGCAAAAAATTTGCCGCTTACATGGGTAATCTGAAGATTCAAAAGGGACTGAAATTTTTTTTTCGACGGACCGGAAACTACGAGGCACGTAAAGGGAATAAGGTTACTGACACTTACCTGTAACGTTTGTGTCAATGAAGCATTTTACTTTTCGGTAGCAGCGGTAGTTTGGGTAACATGCAACAGCCGGCGCAAGTCTTACAGTCATGTGCTAAGCATGGGATAAGTTGAAGTGCAGTAGTATTTATGGGCGAAACAACCTGCCCCCATCGAAATTCAATGATACAGATATACGATGATGGAAGATACCTGAACATCTGTGGCAAGGTGCGATCCATCAGAAATACACTGCAACCCCATACAGCAAGCGCCAAGTTTGAGTTCTTGCGGTCGTTTCACTGCGAACTTCTGGACCATTCACCCCAAAGTCCCGACCTTGTCCAGTCGGAATGTCATTTCTCTGTGCCACGGAAAGCACACTTTGGTGATCGCCCATATAGTTAGAAAGAGCGCATGTCTTTTCGTGATGGATGCGAATTTAATAACCCAATATCTATGGTAACGCCGGTCCCGGTGGTCGCTGAACTGCTGAGATTGTGGGTTCGAATCCCGTCGGAGGCATTGGTGTTAATGTAAAAAAAAAGATACCTCACCCGAATAAATGTGTTATATTTAACATTGTAACGATCTATCACTAAATTTTTATGGCCTCAGGAACCTTACTTATTGAACATTCTTCGTAATATAAAACCTTCAGTGCTTACAAAGTAGTTCGGGAAACTCCATAGTTTCGTATCTCCCATTACGTACCACGTCCTAGAAAATGTTCACAATGCGCGGTCCGAAACACCAAATGCCAAGTAATTATCGCAGAGCAACATAAACATACAGTTAGCGTCACTACTCACTCCAATTGGCTACTATTAAACGCCGTTTTGATTTCATTAAGCTATCGCATTAGTCATCAAAATGAACGGCAAGGAGGCCTGGACGAAAATGATTTTAGAATATAAAAGACAGACAACGTACACCTACGTAAAACGTAACACTGGGGCGCTTTCATACAACCACTGTTGCAGAGGAAAATCCGTATTACATATTCTGAGTGTGCGTTTGTAGCCTTGGGTACCCAGCGTGAAATGCGCATGTGCCATATTATCAATCTGTACCCTCTCTGGCGCTACTACATTTTTGCACATTATCTCATAACTGGCATCATTTTCGAAAAAAGAAAATAAGTTGCTGAACATAAAATTGATCGATTAATTTTCTGTACATGTTTTTTCCGAAACATTTCTCATTCTACGAAGAACCGAGCGAGTTATAAAAAATGTACATTGGTCTTCACGTAAAGTACCAGTTACTCTAGTTAGATATGAATGAAACTCGAATTTTCTCGACAGATTTTTGAAAAGCGCTCTAATTTCATGAAAATCCGTCTAGTGGGAGCCAAGTTGTTCCATGTGGAAAGACGGACAGACAAGATTAAGCTAATAATCGCTTTTCGCAATTTTGCGAACGCGCTTAAAAAAAAAGGACCAAACTCGCCCAGGAGACAGTCCAGACGCGGAGTCTTGTAAACACGGCGTTTCACCAACGGAAATTTCTTGAATTCGCTGAGACCATCAGCTTTTCATGCGGCGCTCTTCTGTTTATAACGACTCCATACACCGAAAACGTCGAAAAAGGATTCTGTGTCTGTCATACACCTATTACACACTCGAAAGAAACATTCTGTGGTCATTCCACAAGTGAACGGTACGTATGCGGCACAGCAGCGGAAGTCAATCAAGTTTGAAACCACACATATTCGTACGTCCGGCAATAAGCAAATTTGGTATTAACCACGACGGTCCCAGATCTGAGATTCCCAATCAGAGACCGGAGAACGGCGGCATACCGCTCGGAACGCATAGAATTTGAGTGGAACTACAGCGTTTCAGACCATAAACTCCATAGGAAGTCTGAACTTCTTACAGCCTATTCTAACCAACTACTGTGGGGTGAGCGACGCGCCACAAACTTAAGAGCCGTTTTTCTACACCACGCGCCAGGGCATTCTTGGCAAGCGATGTTCAGTACACATCATCGAGAGCCAATCAAATACGAATGCGCCTACGCGCAAATCAGGGCTCTACGAGCTCGATCTCAGGCACCAGTCGCATCCTCTGCTTCAAGTTCTGACGCCCACGAATTGCCCGTGAGACGAAGATACAGATGATGCGCAACGACTTCTTAAAATTTCTCATTTTTTACGGCGCGAAGGCATTTTTTGACACCTTTTACAGACGTTTCACGTAACCATTCCCTGTTATTTAGGGCAGATACATTCCAGTGCTGTGCCCAGGAATGATCTTCAGATGCATTTCTCCGTCGTCAAATAGTGAACAGCTTCCGTGAATAAATTAACCGATAAAGCAAACAGCGTAATCGTTATTCAGCGTCATATCCTGCGCGGCGCAATTTCCTGAGAAGCGGTCGGAATATCCCCCATACATAATAATCCCTGAGAGGCAACTCTTGTGCTAACGATAAGCGTATTCCAGAAGTGACCATGAAGCCCAGTTATCGTCATGAAGAAGAGTAAGGACGGCTACACCCATATGTATACCTCATTTTGGTAGGTCTGTATTTTACGTTACAGTTGTATTCTATTGAGGCCTGTACATTAAAACAGGTGAAAGTGAAGCTGAATACAAGAAACAGGACTCAACAAAATCGCATTTCAAGTAATAATTAGAATAATAACATAAACATGTTCAGATCTGACAAAAGAGGCACAGGTGAGATGGGTATATTGAATAACGAGAGTGAGTGAGCGCAACTCCTTATCGTTACCATCTATCACCAAAGAAAATACCTACATAATAAGTAGCCCGTGAACATTACGCCTAGGTGCGATCCAAACCACGCTCCGTTACAATGACGTAGTGTCGAGTACAATTTTTAGGAGAGTTCGCAAAATTGCGAGAAGCGAATGTTAGCTCCGTCCCCACGCCTGTCCGCATGGAAACACTCGGCTCCCAATTGACGAATTATGAAATTTTATACGAGTATTATTTCAGAAAATCTGCCGATAACATTAATGCTCAATTAAAATTTGACAAGAATAACGGGGTACTTTACATGACGACCTAAGTACGTACACGATAATATCTAGCTGAATTATTCTGGAATGAGATATGTCTAGGCCAAAAGATGTGGAGAAAATTAAAACACACGCTTAATTTTCAACAAGTTTTTTTTCCCCCTAACGTCGTGCCGTTTATTAGATAATGTGGGAAAATATGGTACAGCCAGAAAGGCCAAATATAATACGGAGCATGCGCTTTGTATGCTGGATAACTACGGCTACAGCCACACACTCAGAATATGTAATATCTATTGTTTTTCCACGGCAACAATGGTTAGACGAACGCGCCTCAAATGTTATATACACGCTGCCTGTCTTGTTTAAAACCGGGTTTCTGTTAACTTCCCGCAATCATGTTTGGTAAAAAAAAGGGGGGGCAAAAATAAACATCAAATTCGATGTGAAACTGAAGAAAACTGGCACCGAAGCCTTCACTTTGCTGCGAGTCGTGTAGTGACAAGACGGCTGAGTTACTCGAGCACTCTTACAAAATGAGTTTCCAGGATGCTTCGAGGCCTGCAAGGCTAGTAAGTAGCGATGTATAGCTTCTGATGAAAATTACTTTGCAGAAGATAACATATAGATGTAGTAATTTCATTGAAGACGTACTTCTAAAACTGGTCTCGTTATTTAACAGCCGCGCCTCCTACATAACACCGACACCATCTCATCCATTAAGAACAGCACAATACGCGCTCCCAGATGATGATGATGATTAACCCATGAAGGTCCCAAACACATCGGGCTGACACTAATAACAAGGTCAGAATGTTGTACTGTACTGTACTGTACTGTACTTTGATGTTCTGAGTAAATGAAGTGCTACAATATACCAACAGAATGAAGAGCCAGGATAGTGTAGTCAGTACAGTGACTGGGTGCCGTGATGATGTGCACAGCATCAGCTGCCCTGTAAGGTCCGATACCAGCAAGTGTACATTCTGGCGCAGAAGCCACTAACCTTTTTCCTTGTGTGCACTAATCAAAAACCGGAACCAAATACCTACGGCGGGGAATCTGGACACCAATCAGAAACCAAGGCTAGCGAGGGGCTGACTGTATAAATTATAACCGTCTACATAACTAAGTTTTGGTGTTCATTAAAGCAACACGTTTCGACACACGTGGGTCACCTTCAGGCTAAATACGTGTAGAAACACTTCAATGTAGTATACATTGTTTTCGGTGATTATTAAGATTTCAATTTATAAATGAGATCTCAAAAATCACAGAACACAACGTATACTGCCGGTATTACTGAACACATACTTCCACCTACAGGACTGCTTATACCGTTGGCATGTAAACAAATCGTACCATACCTGTACGTACAATCGTCTTGCTGAAGATGAACCCTCGGGTTCGAAACATGTAGCAAACAACGTAAAAATTAAAATATTAGTTTAACAAAGGTGTATTTTGTTGGTTTATATGATACGGTAATAATCCTTAGTTTACAAACTCTGAATTTAATGATGATAAAACAGTATTTATGAGTTTTTGTTCCTTTTATAGCAACAACTTCCGTGTATCAAGTACGAAATTAAATTGCATGTTACTATTTACGTTATTTGTTGATTCAACATGTAAAAGTTGACCAAAGATACATGCAGTTTCTGGGTCACGTAATATGCACTTCACAAATTCTTAATTAATTATTAACATTACTGAATACAACATTATTAATTATTGTGTATTTCACTTTGTGCGTTTCGCATATAAAATACTGATAGGAGTAACGCCTCTAACATGTACAATGACACTGTGATAACACATACATAAAAGACGAGTTGTAATAAACACGTGGGGTGAGGTCATCTACTTGTTACGTAAAAGTTTCGGGGAAGGAACTCTTGCCTAAGGCGGAAACGGTCCGTACAGTACAAAAAGTAACACTTTTAACTCGGCGGAATTTATTTTCAGAAAACCAAGAGCTAAAACAAATGCTTTAGTCAGTTACTGAATATCTTAATAATCAATACCTTACAAAAACTTGTAAAACGATGACATATTTGCATATTTCTCAGAAATTCCGGTACAGGGCTCCAGGCCAGACCGTCGTCCGAGGTCCTGTAATAACATAAGGACGCTCGGAAGGCGCCGTACCACTATTTGCTCTACGCTTTATTAATTTCAAGAAACAGTCCCATTAGCGCGAAGTAAAGAAGCCATACCAAAAACAAGACACGAGATTGTGAGCTAGAAAAATAGTGAACTGGGAACGACGATATGGACATATGCTGCCGACGACCGCTCATTCCGAGGCCATACGCAGCTACTACGTCATCAAAACGTCGTCGTGAAATGATAGCACTGACACTTTGCTTGGAAGTCGGAACTTCTACCTGCTGTGACACGAACCACGTAATCAGCACTGGCTTGTCTGGGTTTAAGCCGCGTTCGCAAAATGACGAAAAGTTACCATCAGCTTCGTCATGTCCGCCCGTCCGCATGGAATTCGGCTTCCAATGGATGCATTTTCATGATATTTGGTACTTGAATATTCTTCGAATATCTGTCGAGAAAATTCAAGTTTAATTAAAACCTGAAAATAACAGGTATTTCACATGAAGATCAATATAAATTTGTGATCATATCTCGTTTAGTTCTTCTTAGAATGAGAAATGTTTCAGACTAGCGTCGTAGAGAAAATAAGAACACAGATTTTACGTTAGATAACTTTTTTTTTCGAAAATGTTGTTGTTTATGAGAAAAAGTGCAAAAATATGGCACAGCCACAAAAGTCACGGGCGATAATACGGTGCACGCGCCTAGCATGCTTGATAACCAAGGCTACAACCACACACACTCAGAATATGTAACACTTATTGCCTTTCCACGGCAAAAACTGTTATGTGAACGTGTCACAATATTACGTTAGACATACATTGCTTGTCTTGTTCAAAACTGCCACTTTTAAACCGCCTTTTCTTGGAAACATGAAATTATATGACCGATTCCCCGGGGTTCTGAGGATTTATCACAAAACTAAAAACAATTTTCTATGAAAATTAATTTGGAAGCCTACTACTTCACTCATTCAGTTACGCAAACACCACGAATATTACTTGCAACTCACAGTCTACCGCTACAGCAGATTAATCAATCTATATCAGAAATTATCTTCTACCTATATTAGCATGGCTGCTTGTCGTCTCCTAAAGCTGGCTGTGGACACTGTTATCACCGGGATAATATGGCTGCATGGCGTGATGACAAAGCAACAATGCTCAGCAGCAAGCAATTCTCTGGTGCCATCGTCATCGATTCCGGGGCTTCCATTGCAAGTTAACACAAAGTATGTAAGGGGCGTTAAACCAGATATACAGGGAGTATGTGTTTATAGCAAACTAACATTGATATGAGGGGCTAGGAGAACAACAGAAGATTTGAGTCTTGGTCACGAGATCGCTAATATTTACCACATTTAGTGTCCTGTTGTTGCGAATGGCGTTGGGGTCAGCGTCACTGCATTCCAGAACCGGTACAGGTGTGCAGAATGCAAACCGCATGCTTGTTTTAAGTCCACGTTTGTCGTCATCTCCTACAGGCTTAGCTCTTCGCTGGTTACTTCGTAATTTGACGAAGAATTCCACCCGTCACATATTCGAGAACACATTCCCACTATATCGTAAATATAATTTGATAGCGCAGTCGGTACAGCGACTCGTTACGGGCTGGAGGGTCCGGGGATCGAATCCCGGTGGGGGGACAAGATTTTCCTCACCTGTCCAGAACGGCTCTAGGGACCACCCAGCCTCCTATACAATGGGTACCGGGTCTATTTCCCGTGGGTACAGCGGCCGACGCGTGGTGTTGACCACGCACCCCATCCAGCGCCAAGGTTAAAGAAAGAGTACAGCTATACCTATACTCCCCCTCTGGACATTCAGGGCCTGTTCTAGGGCGATTTTTTTGTAATTTGAAGATTCAAGTCTTCAAGGATTTTGCAACATGTAAGCTGTAAGCAGTTAACCAGCGTTTATGAGGCACTACGACCGTTCGAAACATCTGTACCTATTCATCACTGGACACGGTGTAACATCCTAAAAGACTTGACTCTTCAGCAACACGACTGCGAGAACATTTACATTTCGCAAACAATTATTATATAACTAATTATGGGGTGCGGTTACTCAGCATACCAAGAAATTCATCGGCTCATATACGGCAGAACCGGAAGCTCATTACCGTGTTCACAAAGCACACCACTGAACTCTTACCTTCAGACAGCTGAACCGAGTCTCCACCCACTTGAAACCCCCACATTCCTAAGATGCATTACTTCGCTGCACACATGTATTTATGTTGTGTTCTCAACTGATTTTCTGGTTGCTGACTACGACGACAAACCAGACTACAAATGGTGTACTCCGTGAGGAGGTACACAATCTTTTACCACGGCACTCCTTACTTTCAAATTGCCACTATAGAGTATACGAGTGAAGGGGATTTCATTTACGCCCATAAGAAAAAGTAAGACCTTCTCAGCGCCGATGTTCACGAATTCGTGCCAATCTCCCGTACGCAATTTTATCCAACTCGGACGAAAAGTGTTAAATACATGGCAAATTTTCATTTACGTTAAGGGAAGTGGGCTTTCACTAAATCGACCTGCACGAAATCCACAATTGTTCGTAAATTGCTGTGGACATCTATTGCACCACGTTTTATCCGAATCAGATAACAAAGGCAGCACATAGAGGCAAAATTTCACTTACGATGTGAAGTAAATCATGCTTTAAACTGCACCGATTTTCATGAAACTCGCAACTGCTCAACGGCATTACGTGAGATCTTCTAGATCGAATTTCACCCAAATCGGTCAGGAAGTATGGGTGGAAATTCATTTACACCCTTAAGTAAAGAGACGGTCACTGCGCCGATTTTCACTACGTTTAGGCCCCCGAATGGCAACTTTTTGTGCACAAACCCTTCACCGAATTTCACGAAAATGCGACAAACGGTTTGGTCGATGATACTGTCTCAGGCACACAGAGCGACGGAAGGAGATGGTCTCTACACACGTAAGCGTTTTATACTTCGCAAAGGACACCTAAATCTAAATTCATGGAATGGCCCTTTCTGAGACCCAAGTAGTCCCTCCGCTAGTCAAGAAATTTCCCTCATTTTATGGAGCCTGAAAAATCACTGCAGTGTTTGTAACAGCCTGCAACCTGTCACCTACCTAACCCAGAGGAATCCAGTCCACACCAACCTATCCTACCTCTATACGGCCAATTTGAATTATTTCCCACATACGACTAGGTTTTCCAAACTGTCTTTCAGATCTCCCCATTAAAAACCTGTATGCAGCTCTCTTCTCCTCCATGCGTGGCACACGCCCCACTCATAACGTCCTTGATTTCCGTCTAGACTGACAACGTCGCCATATTTATAATTATTCACTTAATAACAACAATCACGCACAATGCATATGCTCCAACCGCTGTGCCCAAGTTCGTGTGTCTATTTCCAACAGTGTATTTTTTACGTTATACAACTGGTTAGGAGACGCACGCAGAGCGTTAACACTTCTGGCGCGTCCTGTAGTTTTCTACGTCGATTAGAAAGTCTGCCCTGCCTAACAGAACTACAATCGATCATGGTGACTCAGGTTCAGATCAACTACTTCTTCGGCTTCAGCTCGTACCCAAAAGAGTCATTACCTCCACTGTAAAAGATCGATGACATAAACGTATGCAGGTTTTCATTGAAAGTGCCCCTCTTTTTCTGTTCCATTTCAACCGAATTTAGAACTGGTAGGCAGATTTTTAGTGAAAAAAATCTCTAATATAAAATTTCACGAAAATCGATCCAGTTGGAGCCGTTGTTACATGCCGACAGAGGGGCGGACACGCCGAAGCTAAGACTAAGTCGGCACAATTGTTTTGCGAAAGCGCACAAAAGACCCCAACAAAAGCTGCCTAACCTTCTAAGTCTTATTACGGCATATTATTTCAGAACCCTAACTTAGGCTACGTTAGTGCTGCTTTCACGTAACATGTTCGTTCGCTACGTTGTTACTACTGACTGCAGAAAAAGCAGACACTGCGGTGGGCCCCCACAGCAGAATTAACACACAAATTTGTGAAAATAGGTAAAATGGCTCAAAGACGACACCCCCTTCTCCCCACACACGCCGAAGACTACGTAGGTTATAAATTAAACGTACCAACAGCATCAAATGAATACAAACAGTTGCCAAAATAGCGGTGGGACTTGCAGAATTTGTTAATCAAACAAAGAGACTGGTAAGTTGCAGAAATGTGCACACAATAATCTGTGAGTCCAAAAATGTCCCACTAAGATCTCCTTGTGGTCTGAAATATCATAACACAATCGGCGGGTACAAGAACGAGTGTCCCAGCATTACCGTTAACCAAAAGGACGCAAACCAATTCCATTACGAATGACGTAAACTGTATTTTCATTTCGTAGCAGGAAAACATCGAACATACACGAAACATGTGTCTGTCCGTACACACGTACAGCACCCACTCGGCGTTCTTCATGCTCTCAATGAATTACCGAATTTCCTGCTGTTAGTACGAAGTGGAAGTGAAGACCGGTACTGACGTCGTGTTCAGCCTGTAACATGCAGTTCCGGCTACAGCTCTCATTAAGCCAACTTCCTTTTTCGGACTTCTAGTCCTACAGGTGTGGTCATGTTACTGTCATATCCACACACACGTACAACAGATTATAACCGAACAATATACGAGTACTGAATCCAGCTTAACCTACGCACCAGCGTGGTCTCGTGCGCAGAATGTAATGAAATACAGCACTGGTCGAATTTTATTGCTGCGTATACAAACAGATGTCAGATTATTATTATTATTTAGTAGTAGTAGTAGTGACCGCCTCTGTGGTATAGTGGTCAGAGTTTCTGGCTACAGATACAGAGGTCCCGGGTTCGATCCCTGGCGCTACCAGATTTTCTGAGTAGTAGTGGGTCTGGAACGGGGTCCACTCAGCCTCGTGAGGTCAATTGAGG
>Ga0131853_10010260_pt1 | contig 17132 bp, 21 predicted proteins | sample TergutLab28metaG_FD_92764 | JGI IMG/M metagenome (GOLD analysis project Ga0131853, IMG submission 92764) | Labiotermes labralis P1 segment gut microbial communities from Petit-Saut dam, French Guiana - Lab288 P1 (version 2) (version 2) | ecosystem: Host-associated > Arthropoda: Insects >... | reverse complement strand
CGGTTTTGGCTTTATGGGGTGGACTGTGGCGGAAAATCGGGGTCCCCACGAAGCCCGATTTTGGCTTCGTGGGGTGGAGTTTGACCTTCCAGACGGCGTTGAGCGGTATTGTACACAGGTTCTTAGTCAAAATCGACAAACAAACTGCTATCATCCCAGAATATGGATGGATATATCCGGCACATAATTGTCGAACATAGCTATACAGATAGTCCCGAACGCGTCGCTGGCCTTGCTCAGCACAAATTCGTGCCGGGGGGGCTTCAAATGCCCGTCTCGCTTAATACCGCGCAGCTCCAGTATATTTTTGAGGGATGCCGCGGTGGCAATAGCGGGGTTTACAATCCTTAGCTTGCCGCCTGCCGCTTTCTCGATCTCCGGGATAAGTATCGGGTAGTGAGTACAGCCTAAAATCAGTGTGTCGACCTCTTTTTCCAAGACTTGGCCGACGTACCTGCTCACCTCTTCGAGGGCTTCGGGCTTACCCATCCCGCCATCTTCCACGAGCTTCGCAAGGGTTGGACAGGCCACGGCATAAAACGGCTGATTACCGCCTTGACTTCTGAACGTTTTCTCGTGCGCCCCGGAGTCCACCGAAGCCTGCGTCGCCATAAGACCCACCGACAACGCCGTCAGCGCAGCCATACACCCAGGCTCTATCACGCCGACAATCGGCAGAGAGTCATAGGCTTCCGTAAGCTCGTCGCGGCAAAGCGCGTCGATTGTATTGCAGGCAATCACAATTGCCTTGACATCGCGCTCATCCACCAGGAATCCGCATATCTGCCTGACGAACGCCCTGATCTCTTCGGTATCCATGTTGCCATAAGGCGCGCGCCCGGTATCGCCGAAATAGACTATCTCCTCATCAGGCAGCTGCCCAAATATTTCGCGCACCACAGTCAACCCGCCGACACCCGAGTCAAATACTCCTATCGGTCGATTGTCGATTTCCATCACCTCATTAACAATACTTGCGAAAAATCTAACATTGTACTATAATATAATTATGTTGGCAATGCAGTCATTAGGAGGTAGATTTATGAAGCTGTTTATAGTGACAAAGCCGATGTTAAGCAGTAGTATGGACATAATGTTCTACTGCTTCCGGTATCAAAGGGCAGATATATACATGGATACTCAGCCGGAGCGGCAGTTTGACGCCGTTATCAACCTTCCGTGCCTGGAACTTTTGGAAAAGGTAGGACTAAACGGTTTCACCAACGGGAATCCGCTTTTTGTCCCGATTAACATGTTCACACTGCTGTCGGACGTAACCCGGCAGTGTACCCAACCTCCCGACAAAATCGTATTCCTGCTTGATGGACAGATGTCAACTGAAGACATATTCATAGACAACATCAAGAAATTAAAAGAAAAAGGCTTCCGCTTCGCCGTCGAAAACGTGAATGATTATGATTCAATGCGCCCGGTTATTGATCTGTGCGACTTTATTTTCATAAACTTCAAGCGGAATAGGGACGGCATGAGCGAATACCAGCGCGCTTCGCAGCAGTACGGAAAGCGCACTTTCATAGCAACAAATGTAAACGACATAGAAACATTTGAACGTATTAGGTACAGTGGATTTAGCTGCTTTGAAGGGAAGTTTTACAGCCTGCCGGTCAACACCAAGGGACACAACTCCATTTCGCCCGTCAAGATTAACCGAATCCAACTGATAAACATTGTACGAAAAGAAGACTTCGCCATTGAGGAAGTGGTCAAAATTGTAAGCCGCGACCCGTCCCTGTCGATATCCCTGTTAAAACTGATTAACTCACCATATCTGGGGCTTTCACAAAAAGTCAAGAGTATTCAGCAAGCTGTGGCCCTGCTCGGCCAAACTGAAGTACGAAAATGGGTAACAACCGCTACGGCGGGTCTTTTGGCGGAGGACAAACCGCAAGAGATTACGCGCGTATCCCTCTTGCGCGCGAAGTTTTGCGAAAACCTGGCGCGCCACTTTGAGATGGGCATACACGCGCCGGCTCTGTTCCTGATGGGTCTGTTCTCCATCTTGAACGTTGTGCTGGAAATGCCCATGGAAAACGCGCTAAAAGTGGTCCGAGTATCCGACACAATACACGAAGCGCTAGTACACGGATCAGGCGAATTCGCCCGCGTGATGGAGCTTACGTTAAGCTATGAGGCCGCCGACTGGAGAGAAGTAAAACGCATAATCACTCTTAACGGCATACACGGCGAAGACGTGTTCAAAGCCTATATCGACGCCGTACAATGGTATGACTCGATTACCTCGGTATCCATAGAAGACTTATGACGCCACGACCAGACCAAAGAAGCCCAGACCCAGCAGCCACATCGCCTTCTGCCAGAGCCCGTATTTTTCAAGCTTGAAAAATGAGAGCATGAGCAGCCCCGTCATTAAGAAAGCCAGCGTACAAACCCAGGCGGGCAGGCCGAAGTTCACAGTCACCCATATCGCGATTGTTACCAGAAGCGCGCCGCCCGGAACGGGCAGACCCGTGAAATACGTCCTTTTTACTACGGCGTCTACCGAAGTAACCTGATAATAAGCAAGCCTCCACATGCCGCAGGCGCAGAAAAATGTAATGGCGGCAATTAGCGGGATGCTGATCCCCAAGAACGTGTACACCATCAGCGCCGGTACTATACAGCATACGAAAAAATCCACGAATGAATCCAGGTAGGCGCCGAAGCGCGTCTGCTGATTCAGTTTGTCGGCCAGAAGGCCGTCGACCAAGTCCATGAGCATGGCTATCGACACGCAGATAATCGTACCGCGAAGGCTGCCGATGCTCAGGAAGTAACAGGCCGCCACCGCGAAAAACAGACCAATCGTAGTTACGATATTCGGAACGTTGATGTACTGTAATGCAGGAAAATACTTTCTCATAAGCTGCTCGTCCTCGTAGTAGTTTTGTGCGTCAGTTTAACGGCGCGCCGACGCTTACCCTTGTTTCATAACCGGCGGCGCTTTGCGAAAGCAGATCGCTGCCGGGTGTGAATGCACCTTTCTTGAAAAACGCCAGCAACAGTGACCCGCCCGGCAGGAAGTAGCTGGCCAACTGAGCGCGCCGCGCCGATTCGCCGTCCTCGAAGCAGTGCACAATGCTGCCCACGAAGGTCGCTCCGACTTCCACCAGAGCCACATCCCCAAAATTTTGGGACTTATACATAATCAGCGCGCGCTTGTTCCGGCAATACAGCCTCACAATACGATTCAGCGCAAGAGGGCTGACGGAATAAAGATCGCCGTTCAGGAACTTTGTGGCCGCTACCTCGCCGTCGTCAAAGAAGTGCATACGGTGATAGTTCGCGGGGGTCAGGCGGATGCGCAGCATTGTACCGCCTCGGTAAGACTCCGCCATTTCATTGTCGACAAGCAGCTCGCTCAGCGAAAAGTGCGAACCCTTCGCCGCAATCAGGTTCTCCGGGTCTATGCCGGTATATGCGCTGGCCAGCCCCTCGCACGGCGAACCAAGAACGCCCGGCTCTTCGGGGAAGCGCACATCACATCTCTCACGCGAGAAGAACTGAGCGAAATTTTTGTACGGCCCGTTGCAGCCGGTCATGTCCACCTGATTTTCCCGTATAAATTTGGGAATCTTGCGCGCGGAATGCTTCGTGCGGCAATATATTCCATAGAGGCGGCTGAGCGCCTTTCGCTTTACCAGAAACGGCAGAGTCGCGCCGCCCACAGGGTTGTCGTAGATCAGCCGCATCCACTTTTCTGCTACAACCTTCTCTCTCTCGTACCGTCCGTCGCTGTATATCCATATCTCGTTCTTGGTCTTCATCTTTTTGAGCTTCATTCTTGCGGTCTCACCTCCCACTTAGGACACTTGTACAAATCTATCTGGCTCTGGCTGTTCGGATATCGTCCGCAGAAGTAATAGCCAAAGTACAGAGAACCATAGCTTAGACATCTCTTGTTCACCATCATCGGGCAGTTGATCTGGGCACAGCACGAGTTTTCGCACATGTCACAATTATCCTTGTCTCCCCGCCAGCTTTCCCTTACGCGTAAGCGCTCCTGATTATTATTCAGCATAGGAGGGTCGATAATACTTGATGGATACAAATCACGATAACCCTTGCTCGAAATCGACCGCCACATGACCTTGTACACGTGAGCCCACACGCGGAAAAATCGAAAATCGCCATACGACGCGTTCGGGGCAAATGCCCCCTTGTAAAGCGGGGCAAGCGCCAGCAGCGCCAGTCCTCCCGTCAAAAAGAACAGCGCCAGCAGGAGCGACAGATACAAACGTATAAAAACATGCTTCAAAGTAGTCATTGAGTTGTGTTTCTCCTTGCATACGGATTTATCACAATATAATAATAGCCCATTACCGCACTTTTTGCAATGCCTATATTATCTTAACGAAGAATTTTCGCGTTCTTGGCGGGTCAAACTCGCAGAAATAGATACATTGCCACGTACCAAGGACAAGCTTGCCGCCGCTTATAATCAGGCTTGCACTTGATCCTACGACGCTTGCCCTGAGGTGCGCCGCGCTGTTTCCCTCTCTGTGCCTGAACTCGGCGCGGTCGGGAAAGGCTTTTTCCAAGCCGATAAGCATGTCCTGTACCACATCCGGATCCGCTTTTTCGTTTATCGTAATCCCGGCCGTAGTGTGCGGACAATACACCACCGCGATTCCGTCGGTGATACCTCTTGCGGCCACAGCATTTTCCACGGCATCACAAACTTGACGCGTAATATCGTAAAAAGATTCCCGCTGCGTAGTAATAGTATACTCGGATAGCATAGAAGCCTCCATGAAAATTGAATAAAACAAGGCTTTCGAGGTCATCGACTGACTTCAAAAGCCCTCGTTGGTTATGTACGATTCGCAGACACAATTGCCTGCAAAACTAATAACCATTATATATTTAATCACGGAAAATTGCAAGAAAATTCTATATAACTTCGGAATAAAAAACTACAGGAACCTTGATGTATATGTTCAAGATCCCTGTACACAGTTACACTGCCTTCAAATCCGATGAGGGGCTAATTGATGTTAGCCGGATGTTGAACACGGTTACTTACTAAGCATCGACAGCAGGAACATCATCTCGGCCAGGCGCCCTCCGTTATATCTGCTGCCGGCTGAACATTCGCGGTCGATATCGTATATTCCGTCGGGATGGATTGAATCGTCAAAACCATCGACATTACAGTCCATCTCTTGATGCAAATTTCGAGAGTTCCCCCCGCCGCGCTGTGTCCCCGCAAATCTTGCCTGCGCCATGTGCGCTTCCCTCGAATACGCACGCGAAAAACCATCCTGTGAAACCTCAAGGTTGCGCCGTATCTCCTTCCAGGAGCTTAGCATTATGAATAGCTCCGCCATTCTGTCGTATCCCTCGTGGCTTTCCGGCGGCGCAAAATCCTTGAGCGCGGCAATAAGCGCGACCTCCCTGGGGGGATTCTCAAGCACCCTCATGCGTTCGGACTCGACAGTCTTCTGAATCCGCCTCAAATACTTGGACTGAAAGTGTTCGCGCGCAAGCTCCAGCGCGTCACCCATATCCTTGCGGATGTTGTCCGGGCTCTGTACAAGCCGGGATATCTCCATAAACCTATTAGCCAAATCTCCACGCCTCCCGCAAAATTTTTTAAAACTTCCCACATTAGACCTCTTGCGTAACTGGACGATACCGAATTTGAGAGGCAATTTTTCGCAAGACTATAGTAATATGCCTCTCAATCAGTAGCACGCGTCGGGGTAAACAGCGGGAAATCTCCCGATTTCCCGCACCCCTCCTTTGTTACTGTTTCGAGGTCATATTACTATAGGAATCGACGACAACGCGAACCCTTCCGGTTCGCTAGAGGGAGATGACGACGTATTGCGGAAAATTGACCGCAAAGACAGTATTGGCTAGTTGCGCAAGCGGTCTATTATAGCGGACGTCATTTCAATCCGTGACTGCGGCGGTCAGAACACGCAAAAACTTGCGCTTTATTCTTCCCTTAGCACTCACAGCTTCAATGAACGTTCATTATAATTATGCGAGAAGCCTTTCAATGTTGAGCAGCCCCCAGCCTTGCTGATTCTTTGGGAAGCTCAAGTCATCCGCGCATTGTTTCAGCCTAAGCTTCACCTCGTCGGGGCTAAGTTCGGGGCACTTCTCCAGCAGAAGCGCGACGGCTCCCGAAACTATCGGGGTCGACATGCTCGTGCCGCTCATGCGAATATAGCTTCCCGAAATAAGCTCGTGATCCTTCGCGCGCTTCTCCGAAGCGGTCTTGCTCATACATGAAACGATGTCCGCGCCCGGAGCTAAAATATCGGGTTTTACGATACATTCCTGGGTCGGACCTCGCCCGCTGTAGTTCTTGGCCATCCCGTTGCCGGTGCCGATCCTGCCGCGAATACGCACAGCCCTGTCGTCGTCTGACGCGCCAACCGTAATTACCTTGCGGCTGACCCCCGGCGACGTAACCGAGCCTGGAGCTGGGCCATTGTTGCCCGCCGCGATCAGCATAACGATACCGGCGTCCCACGCCGCTTCAACACCCTTTACCAGCGGGTCAAAAGCAATCGTCTCGTTAGTCCCCACTGACAAATTCGCGATCCTTATGTTGTAGCGCTCCTTGTTGTCGACAATCCATTGGAGGCCGGCCAACACATCCGAAGAGCAGCCCTCGCCGTTGCTGTTCAGCACCTTCACCCCAATCAATCCGACCTTAGGAGCAATGCCGGCATACTCCCCCATTGAACTGACCCCGCTTCCGGCAGCAATGCCGGCTACATGTGTACCGTATCCGAAAACAATTGACAAGCAGGCTCATCCTGGGTATAATTTATTGTAGAGATAATAATTTTTCGCCAAAGGGGGTGCTATCATCAACAAGTATTTAGAGCCTTACTTGGCGCTTATGGACTTTCTTGCCGAAACCCTTGGGTCTGACACCGAGATCGTTCTGCACGACGCCCATATGCCCGAAAGCTCGATAGTCGCGATACGCAACGGTCACATAAGCGGCCGCAGCGTTGGCGGCCCCCTGACGAACATGGCGCTGCACGGCCTATCAGACCCCGAATACACGGGTACAAAGTATCTGACCAGCTACAGCGGAAAGACCGCCTCCGGCAAACCGCTGAAGCTGTCCACCTATTTTATTCGCGACGAAAGCGGCGCGCTCCAAGGCTACCTTTGCATAAACACGGATCAGTCGCAGCTGCTCCATATCCGCGCGATGCTGGACGAGCTGATCGGCGACGTCAAGTCCGTCCCCGACAAAATCCCCTTCTACCAAGGCGAAAACAATACCGAAGCAATGTCCGGCACTGTTGAAGACCTGGCCATAGACTCGATTGAGGCGACAATCCAGTCCTACGGCGTCGATCCCGAGCGCCTGAGTTCCGAAGAGAAGATCGAAATAATCAAGAAACTTAACAACAGCTCGATCTTCCTTCTGAAAGGCACAATTCCAACGGTAGCGCGCTATCTCAAGGTCTCGGAGCCAACCATCTACCGTTATCTAAACAAAATCAAACAAGATTAAGGAGTGGTACACATGAGCAAGATTGTTTTGGCACTGGGCGGCAACGCGCTGGGCGACACGCTGGAGGAACAGGTAGCGGCCACAAAAGTGGCGGCCGCGGCCATCGTCCAACTGATCGCGGACGGACATAACGTGATAGTGGCGCATGGAAACGGACCGCAGGTAGGCATGATCTCCCTGGCATTCGAGGCCGGCTCCAAGGCCGAACCCAAGGTCTTCAAGATGCCCCTCTACGCCTGCACGGCAATGAGCCAGGGCTACATAGGCTTTGACCTTCAGAACTCGCTCCGCGAAGAGTTGATCTCCAAGGGCATTAACAAGCCGGTCTGCAGCATCGTCACGCAGGTCAGGGTAGACGACTCCGACCCGGCGTTCTCTAACCCGACAAAGCCTATCGGCGGATTCTACAGCGAGGAAGAGGCCCGACAGCTAGAGGCGCAGGGGCTCACAATGGTTGAAGACTCGGGCAGAGGCTACCGTCAGGTAGTCGCCTCGCCAAAACCCATAGACATCGTAGAAAAGGATTCGATCAACGCGATGATCGCCGCGAATCATCTGGTAATAGCATGCGGCGGCGGCGGTATTCCTGTTGTAGCGCAAGGAAACGGTCTAAAAGGCGTACCCGCCGTAATCGACAAGGATTTCGCGGCAGCCAAACTGGCCGAAATCATCGACGCCGACTACTTTATCATCCTTACCGCCGTTGAGAAGGTTGCGCTTAACTTCGGCAAGCCCGACGAAAAGCTGCTGGACAGCCTGTCGATTGAGCAAGCGCGGCAATATATAGGCGAAGGCCACTTCGCCAAAGGCTCGATGCTTCCCAAGGTCGAAGCGGCCGTCAACTTCGCATCGTCGAAACCGGGACGCAAAGCGCTTATCACAATGCTACACAAAGCTAAGGACGGCATAGACGGCAAGACCGGCACCGTAATAATACAAGAATAACATGCTGACATTTGAAGAGTCCCGCAAGGCCCTGACAGAAATAGCCGACAACCTCCCTCCGGCCATATTCGACGGGCTAAACGGCGGTATACTACTCTTGCCGGACACTCTCTCCGATGACGACGATATGTTCATATTGGGGGAATATCACGTTGACCCCCACGGAATGGGCCGGTACGTAACCATACACTACGGCTCAATGGTAGAAGTCTACGGCCACTTACCCGCCCGGCTCTTCCGAAAAAAGCTTGAGAGCGTGCTGCATCACGAGCTTGTCCATCACCTGGAAGACCTGGCCGGCGACCGTTCGCTGGAAATTCAGGATGCTATTGACGCCGAGAAATATCTCGGCAGTAAAGCGAGAAAGCAGTAACAACAGGGGCTGTCGCGCAATTGGCGGCAGCCCCTGTTGATGTCGAGTGTTTAAAAACCTTGTACAAAAAAGCTATTTGACTGTAAAATAATTATTTTGCGATAACTCTTTTATAGCATTCGTTATTTTTTCAGGTGAATACTTATTACCTTTTATTTTGACAACACCATCCCTTATCATGTTAACGTCAGCATACTGTTGTTCACGTTGAACGTAAAGGGTTGTTGCCAGCAATTCAAGGTCTGAAGGTTTTTTAGATCGAAATATTCCAATAATTTCCTGCGCATCAATCTCCAAAAGTTCTACATCATTATAAGTATCATCTTCAACAGAAATCAAATGCCCACTACTACTCCCAAAATCTATCTGTACATCACCACGACTATTAAGATATCGAATTTCTAAATCTAAATCTTCACTATATGGTCCATAGAAATGGATTGTATAATCTAAACCAAGATCTACACCTTTTTCTTGTATCAGATAAGCAAGTTTTTGCACAGTTTTTTTGCAAGGTTTACTATTATCGTCATCAGATATCTCTTGTATTGATTTTATCAACGACATTACTGTATTCATAGTGAAACTCCCTTATTTTTAATTATTGGAATGTCTCTCTTTTATATAACTCCTGATTCCTTCAACGACACCTTTGCTTGCATCCGTGTATATTCTAAAAATATAAATGGGCTTAATGACTCCATTAAGAATCAACGACTCGTCTACAATATTCTTCGCTTCACCAGTATGCTTATCTATGACCATTACGCCATTATCCTCATCTTCTCCCCAAGAATATCCCGTTGGGAGGAGTTTATGAGCATTTTTGTCAACCTCGTCCCGATAAAATGTAACATTTGGAAATTTCCCTTCAAGAATTTCTTGTAAATATTTTCCATTCCTTCTCTCACCAGTATCGGCATGAGCAGGGGATTCATATACACAGGACATAACTATTCTTCTAACATATTGATATGTATTTAAAGTGTTTAATGCCTTCATCCGATGTATAGCACGTACGTCATCCCAGCGCAAATATTCATTAACCTCTAAAGGCAACTTGCCATTTGGCAGTATATCCTTCATTGCTCCAGCCAAAACACGGTCAAAATATCTGCGAGTTCTATGAAAATACACCTGAATAAACATAAAATATCTAGCAAGGACAAACTCTTCAAATGCTTGGACCCCATCACTAGTTACTGCTAATTGTAAAATTTTCTTATCTTTATCTTTATAGGCTACAAGTGTCGATATAAAACGGTTTAAATCATAAGTGCCGTATGTGACTCCGCAATATTGTGAATCTCTAAGCAAATAATCCATTTTATCACAGTCCAATTCGCCATCCATGAAAGATTTCAAAAACCTAAAATCTGGCCAAATATATTCATCACTAGTTGGACTATGCTTTTCACCATAGATCATCCACAGTAATTCGGAGGTTATAGGGCGAATTTTGTGATTTTTAGTAAGTAAATCTTCTGCAATGTTTAAGTTGGTAGCCAAATCTTTGTGTAGCTTTTCACCTATCTCCAATATTATTTTTGCGATGTCTGTCTTAAATATAATTTCCTTAGTGTAGTACTCATGCTTTTTCCCATCCGGCATCAAGCCTTCTGCTGCATGGGAAAACGGTGCATGTCCTAAGTCGTGCGTAAGTGCGATGAGCCTAAGAATTTGCCTATACCACTTCGTCTTAGCATCATTAATTTTAAAGTCCTCGTCAAATAATCTCCCGATATTAGATGTTACAGAATCAAACACCCTACCAACAAGATGTGTTACACCAATCGAATGACCAAAGCGAGTATGTTCTGCCCCATGATATATAAGATATGTTGTTGCCAATTGACGTATGTTTCTCAGACGCTGAAATGGGGCTGAGTCTATTATTTTTTGCTCATCATGAGATATGTCTATAAATCCATGAACAGGGTCACGAAAATGCGGCATTTTATCCCCACTTTACATATTCTTTTGTATGTCCAACAAAATTGACGTAAGTATACGATTGATGGCCGCGTCGATGGTTGTTTCTTCAGAGCTTACCTTGAACGTAACGGCCTTAGGAGCCTTGTCGTAAAGGTCAAGAAGATCGACATAGCGCAGAAGCGAAAGCAGTAGCTCCGAGAATACCATGTCGGCGCCCTTGTTGCCGTCCAAGTCGATCACATCAAATACGTCGTGCCTGTTGCGTATCTCTTCCATAACGGCCGGGTGGAGAGTCTTGTGCGCAAGATTGCGCTTGTACATTATTTCGAGGCTGTCGTCGGGGCGTCCGCGCGAAAATAGGCGCTCCAGAATGGTCTCCATCCTGCAGTGTATGTCGATAACCAGTACACGCCATCCGATCTTTTTCAGCAGCTTAACAGCTTCTAGGGTTTGATTGCGGTTTCGCGGATATCCGTCGATAATACCACCGTAGTTGTTGTGGACAAATTCCTTAAAAATCTCGTGGACGATTTCGTCCCCTATCAGGATGCCTTCATCGGTCAAACGCTTGATGTCCGGGTCGGTCTGAGATTTTTTACGAAATATGTCGCCCATACTCTCGGCATATATGTCCGGGAACAGGTATTTCTTTATGTTCTTGACAAGGGTGCCCTTGCCACCACCGGATTCTCCAAGCAGAAATATAAAATCCCACTTGCCCAGTATCGGGGTCTGTTCGTTTTCATGTGCGTTTTCCATGGCATCCTCCAGTGAATGATTACTTGTACCTGTAATAGTATATATGTCGTCCCCTTGTCGAGCGGAAACGGCGCATTCTTGCTCGTCTGTTTTTGAAATGAATTACAAGAATAAGCGCGGCCAGAGCGCCGACCAGTATAAACATCACTTGAATAACTACGACAAGAATATCAAACCAAGTACGGCCCTCTCCGAAGTTGTCGGCCAGATCCATCGGCGTATACACCTCCGGCACAAAGGTTGTGGTAATTTCCGCGAACATGCGTATCTCACTTATTTCGATATCACCGTAATTTATGGTGGCCGTACCGATCAACTGACCATCCACAACCGGATGATCGAAGTACGGTGGAATATCGAATATAGGGTCGCCGATATGCTCACGGGCACCCACCGGCAGCGACATAGTAAGCGAACGCTCGCCAATCGCGCGAACCGGCTCGTCCTGTCCAAGCACCGGAATCTCGCGGGTATACGAATTGCGGTCGAATACCGGCACATTCTCGAAATTTTCAAAGCCAAAACTCATTAGCGTAGTTGTGTCAATGTACGTAAGCGCGCGCTCTTGTCGCATAACCACCGAAACAAGCCCCATGTTGCGCATCCTGCCGTACGAGACAAGAGTGTGGCGCGCTTCGTCCGTAAAGCCGGTCTTGCCGCCAACAATATTCGGGTTGAAGTGATTGGACGCGCCAAGTATCATGTGGTTTGTGTTAAGGAGCGGGCGCGGGAGCGGCTGACGTTCCGTAGGCGGTATCTCCGCAAATTCCGTGGAAATTATTTCACGAAATAAAGGAAAGCGCACGGCTTCACGCATTATAAGAGCCATGTCGTACGGGGTCGTGAAGTGGTCGGGGTCGTGCAGTCCATGGGAGTTGACAAATCTGGTGTTCAGCGCGCCAAGTTCTATGGCTCTGGCAGTCATCATTACGGCGAAATCTTCCATCGACCCGGCAACGAGCTCCGCCAGAGCATTGGATACTTCGTTGGCCGAGGGCAGCATTATGGCGTACAGCGCCTCCCTCACGGAGAGCGTCTCGTTGTCGTTCATCGCAATATGGCTGGTGTGGCGCGGTATGTTGAATACAGCTTCATATGAAAACGGTACGCGCGCGTCAAGATCATCGTTAAAATTCTCCAGCACAAGCAATGCCGTCATAACCTTGGTCATGCTGGCTGGATAATGGCGCTCGTGCATGTTTTTGTCGTATATGACGATGCCTGTGTCTACGTCCATCAACACGGCCGCGGGCGCGTCGATCACCAAAACGTCGCCCGAGTGCAGCGCCGGTACCGGCGTGGGCATCGGAACAGGCGCCGTCTCAACCGCAGACGCCCGGACACTCTGCGTCAAGCCAAACATCCCTATGAACGCTATCGCAGCAACGGCAGCCCGGCAAGCGCGTTTCCATGGTATAGCTTGTCCTATATCTAACATAAATGAATAGACCTCACTTCAAAATGCCGATTCAAAGCGTGTTTCCACTAACAATTACAAACCCGCGCAATCAATAGTGGGAACACGCCCTAGTACGACAATAATACCACATTACGAAGTATTTTGCAAGTAAAACGTAACAAAATGTTAACATTTACTGAACTATGTCAACATCGTCAACTCCAATCGGTATTGTAAACGGATTCAACGCGCTATTCACAAGCTCGAGAGCAGCGGCAGCGTCCACAAACTCATACCAGTTCGGCGGCCCGGAATTGCGCGCAATCGACAGAGTGTACGTTGAGAGCGCGTCGACCCCTCCTACATCGGGCAGCCGGCTGGCAAACCATAACATATCCTGCGCGCGGATATCGGTGTTAACGTTCTCCTCGAAAATTGATATGAACTCGGGAATCCTCAAAATACTCGCCGGCGTAAGAAGGCTTTGCAGCATGGCCTCTATCAGTATTTGCTGATTTTCCATGCGCTGATAGTCATTTATGGCGCGAAAGCCCCGGTTTGCGTTGCGAAAGCGCGCGAACTGGAGCGCCTGTTCACCGTCCAGACGCTGCAACCCGGCCGGAATGTCGATGTGCAGACCCTGGAACGGGTCATCGTACCTCATGTGAAAAGGTACGTCCACCGTTACGCCGCCCACGGCATCGATAATACGCGTGAAGGCCGCCATGTTTATCTCTACAAAAAAGTCCGGCTCAAAGCCGATGAGACTTCGTACTTCGCGCTTTAGCTGACGTATTCCGCCGTCCGGCGTACCGCCAAATCTTTGACCTGCGGAGTGCGCGACATTTATTTTACGGTAATTGCGCGCTACATTCACCCTTGTGTCACGCGGAATCGAAACGACGCTTGCGGTATTGGACGCGCCGTCGAAGGACGCAACCATTATCGTGTCGGTGATGGAATTCGCATCCAGTCCAACTATCAGGAAGGTATAGAACAATTCTCGCCTGTCCTCATCAGTAAATCCTTCCGGCGCGCGAAGCCCTGCCCAAAGCCCGTCAGCTTCGTCCGGCTCCTCGCCCTCCAGGCTGTCCTGGAGCGACCCCATTGTCAGCGGAGGCGGCTGCGGAGGCTGAATATAGTTCTGCGCGAACAACGCACCGCCCATAGCTAACACAGCAAACACACATGACGATATAAAAAATGTCCTCGCGAATAGCAGTGATTGTGACCGCCTTTTGCGCTCAGTCATAGTATCTCCTAATAATTTTCCAAATTTAGCCTAATTATATCCAACTCGTCTCCAGTTGTCAAGCGCATACAGACAATCATATGCGGAATAAACTCTATTAGAACTTTCTCAGCGAGGTACATACAATGAGCAATTCCAACAGAGCGGCCATATATTGCCGCCTTTCAAACGAAGACGCCGACAAAAGCGACGAAAGCGAGAGCATAGCGAATCAGAAATTGCTATTGATGGAATACGCGGTTAGCCAAGGCTTTATTATACACAAAATATACAGCGACGACGACTGCTCGGGGTTAGACAGAGCCCGTCCACAGTTCAATCAAATGCTGGCCGACGCAAGGAACGGCCTGTTCAACATCATTCTTTGTAAAACACAGTCACGCTTTACAAGGGACATGGAACTTGTCGAGAAATATATTCACGGCCTCTTTAACGACTGGCACATCAGATTCATAGGCCTTATCGACAATGTCGACACAAATGTCAAAGGCAACAAAAAAGCGCGTCAAATATACGCCATGATAAACGAATGGTACAGCGAGGACTTGTCTGAAAACATCCGGGCCGTATTCCGCCGAAAAATGCGCGATGGCCAATTCCTTGGCTCATTCGCCCCATTCGGCTATGCGGGTGTTAATTTAGGAACAAAACGCACAAAGCCCGAAAACACTGGGGTTTTGCCGATTTCATCCCATATTTGAATATATCCCAAACAACAAAAGAGAGTAGTTGAAGGCCGAATTATGGGTCAACTACTCTCTTTTGTTGTTTGCTCTTGCCGAGTCTTGATTCTTTTGGGTTTTGGTTTGGCGAGGTCATAACTGCAATTAATCTGCCGCTGAAGGATGGCTTTGTTATTAGGCGGGTTTTTATGTCGGTTGTTTTGTATTTTACAACCGCAATTAAATTTTATTTACGAGGAGATTGATGCTTTATGAAAAACTTTTTATTCACTTCCGAATCCGTAACCGAGGGACTTCCCGACAAAATCTGCGACCAAGTTTCCGATGCGGTGTTGGATGACTTTTTATCCAAAGACCCTCTAGATATTAAGCAAAAGGAGGGCGTGTTTCATGTCTAATATCGAAAAGGGCAAACCCTGTGCAAACGGCTCAGAAATAGGGCATCCATCACAGCAATCACAAAAAGTATCTAAAGCGACAGCTTCAGAAAAGGCGAAAATTATGACGGTGTCTGAACTTGCCAATAAACACAAGCGATTGAACCCCAACAGCCATTACTTCAGCGATAGAACTCTCAAATGGTTCGGTGAAAAGCTGGAGGATATGCATCTACTGGATGATACAGTCAAGATAAAAACAAGCACAAACGAAATCAGGGAGTGTTATGTTTTAGTGCGCCTGCAAAGGGAGCATCCCGATGGCTCCATGCGTACACAGGCATATTTTGATGTAGAAACCTTGAGCAATGTCCTTCCGCATCCTTCACTTTTGGGTGAACTGAAAACAGGCTTAGATTTCTGGCCGAAAGATAAACCATCCGTGCTGGCTAAGATTCGGGAGGCTCGTACAGCACCTAAAGCACCCGACGGCCAAAAACCGAAACCAGATAAATCCAAGAAAAAGCACCAGCCAGAGCATTGACGACTGTCGTTGATGCTGCTTTCGAGTTGCTAAAAACTTGTGTTAACCTATAGGACGGTTCGCCAATACTACCGAGAAAAAGGAGAGTGTGTGATATGGCAGCCATAGCAATGTATCTGAGGATTTCTTCACAAACTTACCCTTTTCGGACAGGATGCCGTATTACGGTCTTTAGCTTATCCGCTGCGGTTTTACGCGGATCGGATATGTAAATTTCGTGATGGCGGCGGGCTCCTGCCATGTCGATGATGCACCCTTGTTCTTCGGCATAACGCTCCATCGCCAGTATCGTGGCTGGCTCGTCATCATAAGGGCCTATGTGCATAACCTGAACACATAAGCCCTCGGTTATTGTTTCAAGCCGCGCTTTTGAGGTATCTAGTTTCGGCTTCTTCTTGGCCAGTGCGGATTTGGCGGCTTCAAATACATCAAGGGTTACAAAATCCGGCTGACGGATTACCATAGTCCAAATAAATTTGCTTTTATCGGTTATGGGCGCGCCGTTGCCTTTGAAATCATCACCTACGCTCCAAAAACCTTCCAGCGGAGGGACAACATATTCCAAGATACCCTTGTTGCTCATCTTTATGGTATAAGAAAGGCCATACAAGGCTTCAATTGCCGCAGCGTATTCCGTACTGACATTTGGATCGCCTTTGCCGTCTATAGCAATAAAGGTCATTGTCGATACATCAACAATAGACGGCACTGTTTTGGGCTGATAAAGTTCTTTGTAAGCTTTTTTGAAATCCAGCATATAATCCACCGCTTATCGTTTAAGTGCCGTTATTTTATCCGGCAAAATTTCTACAGCTTTATCCGTAAATAAAACCCCATCAAGGTGGTCGATTTCATGACAGAATGTTGCGGCCAGGAAGCCTTCCCCTGTTATGACGATAGGTTTATTATGGCGGTCAACGGCTGACACGGTAACTTTAACCGGGCGTTCCACATAACCCCTGGGTGCGCCGGGTGCAATCGAACCCTCTAACACACGCTCTTTTTCATCGCTTGCTTCTGTGATAAAGGGATTGATGAGTTCAATTACTCCATTTTCATCATTCACCACGACCGCCTGCCGTAACGCACCGACATGCACTGCGGCGCAGCCATAACCGTTGACACGTTCAAGGGTATCCCGCATATCGTCAAGCAAAGTCCAAAGTCGCTCATCGAACTTTACAACCTCTTTGCTTTTCTTGCGGAACAGCGGATCGTTGAAATTAGTGAGGTTTCTAATCGCCATAATAAAGACCGCTTTCTTATATTCGTTGTGTCCTCTACTTCCATACAAGCTGCCAGGTAACGCCGTATTTATCCGTAACCCAACAGCATTTACGGATATCGCCCACTTG
>Ga0131853_10010259_pt1 | contig 17132 bp, 4 predicted proteins | sample TergutLab28metaG_FD_92764 | JGI IMG/M metagenome (GOLD analysis project Ga0131853, IMG submission 92764) | Labiotermes labralis P1 segment gut microbial communities from Petit-Saut dam, French Guiana - Lab288 P1 (version 2) (version 2) | ecosystem: Host-associated > Arthropoda: Insects >... | reverse complement strand
CTCCCAGCACTTCAAGATCTCTTTCTACTTCCTCTTTCCATCCTTTCCCGGGTCTTCCCCTTCTTCTCGTCCCTTCCGGTATACTAATCTTCTTCTTCCATTGGCACTACAGCCCACTGTGGGTGTCGGCCTGTCGAACAATGTCCTTCCATTTTTTCCTGTCTGCCACCAACTCTCTCCATCTTCTCACTCCCAGCACTTCAAGATCTCTTTCTACTTCCTCTTTCCATCCTTTCCCGGGTCTTCCCCTTCTTCTCGTCCCTTCCGGTATACTAATAAATATTAAAAATAATATCTTTCTTTAAGATGCATTTTAATATTATCCTGCTACCTACAGAAGACTTGTGCAAATCGGATCTCCATGATTTGCACGTGTGAAATAGCAGGCGGTGTTCGATGTCAACCAAAAGTACCGTGACAGTAGACAATCTGGAGGATACAGAAAGAAGCCCCATTGACCGAAGAAATCCCAAAGTTTCTCCAGCCGTCACACTTCCCCATAATTTCATGCCGCTAAGTCTTTCAGTTCACGCCGTGTCAGTGGTGGTAACATCGTGATAATATTTGTTGGAGATGTCCTGCAGGTGTGATCCCTGTATGACTCACTACGTCACGTTGTACCCACCACTGTTTTCACAGGTATGTTGGTAGTGACAGCCACCTGGTAACACTTCCTGAACTGAGGCCACAGAAACAGATTTCATGGATCGATGCCCCCCGACCCAGCCCCATCCAATAGATTCGCTACTCTGTTCGAAGGAGCGGTGGCAGTTACATTCGCGTTATGACCTTCACATCGACAAGCGCTTTGGGTTGGTTTGATAAAGGGCACTGGTAATACAACTAAAATAAAAGAGAAGTTAGAACTTCAAGTTTCGTCATCCCTACTGATCATACAACTTCGTTTCGTCTCCAAATTATAGCTCAAGTGCCCTTCACAGATATACAAGTCTGGACACCCTTCTTCTTGCTACTGTTTTCTTCAGACATAACTCAGCCCTCAATTCAGAGTCCCCTTATACAACGCAGTGACAGTAACTAAATTTCGGACGGGTTTTCGGACCTGAGCTTAGCCCCGTCTCGTAGAACACAGTAACATGATCTTAGCCCCGTCTCGCAGAGCAAAGTAACATGATCTTAGCCCCGTCTCGCAGAACAAAGGAACATGATCTTAGCTCAGTCTCGCAGAACAAAGTAACATGATCTTAGCTCAGTCTCGCAGAACAAAGTAACGTGATCTTAGCTCAGTCTCGCAGAACGAAGTAACATTATTCGCTACGCGACGTCAGACACAAGTAAGGTGGCCCAAGAAGTGATGCTTTTAATTGTAGCTGGATAAATTCCTGTTCAAAACTCCACCTCCATACCGACCGGGTTTTGGTGGGAAACCTTGAACGAGAGACACCACTTGCAATACCCAGGTATAGGTGGGAGAATGATATTAAAGAAACATTAAAGAAATCGGTTTAAAGGGTAGGGACTGGATTGATCTGGCTCAGGATAGGAACAAATGGCGGACACTTGTGAATGCGATAATGGGCCTTCGTGTTTCTTAAGGTGCGGAGAATATCTTGACTAGCTGAAGACCGGTCAGTTTCCCAGGAAGGACTCTGCTCCATGCAGTCAGTCGGTTAGCTTTTGGGATTGTCGACAGTCCCTCCAGAACAATGCAAGATAATACTTCAAATCAGGCAAAGTCTGCTTCATTCTAGGACCTTTGAGATTCATTACGTAGTAAGCATGAAGTTCACATTAGAACAGGGCACGAAAGCACCGAGGGGCAATGGAAGAACATCTCTACACTTTTAGCTTGACGCTAGATCGTGTGGATGGTTAACGCCACGTTCCGGCCTCTGTATCCCCGGGAATATTCCGGTGACTATTTTAGAGGGGCTGGGTGGGTCGCAGGGCCTGTCTTGACTGGTGCGGAAAATTCTCCACAACCGAGATGCGATCCTCGGACTGTCTAGCTCGTAACGATTCGCTGTACCGACTCTATTGACTACTATACCGGCCCACTTATTACGTAGCAAAAAGGTAAAGGTAAAGCGATCCCGTTATAGGCCTGGTGTGGCCCAGAGGGTGGGTAGAGGTGTAGCTCTACTCTTCCATGACCGCGTCACTAGAAGGAGGTGAGTGGTCAGCAGCACGCCCCAGCCGCACTTTACCCCCGGGAAAGACCCGGTACCCATTCTACAGGAGGTTGGGTGGGCCCCAGGACAGGTCTGGACAGGTGCGGAAAATCTCGTCCCCACCGGGATTCGATCCCGGACCGTCCAGCCCGTAGTCAACCGCTATACCGACTGAGCTACCGGGCCCACACTCATTACTTTGTAATCATCTTAAATCTCGACGCAGTACAGTCTGGGCTACCAACAACGACGTTAATGAGAATATCATAGAGCAGTGCAACACACAGGAGAGAGTCCAGACTGGATAAATGTATATAGGCCTGGTGATATCAGTACTGGAGTTCGCTTTAAGAATGTCTAATTTATAACGCATAACCTGTACGGATAGGTAAAACTAAAAGGTAAAGCAGTCCCATTACAGGCCTGGACAGTCCCTGAGTTTTCCAGGAGGCTGAGGATCCAAGAGTTCAAGTCAGTCGGCACATGAAGTTAGTAAAGTTCTCAGCCCTACGCACCGGTCGCCTTTATCTCCCAGTATATATACCTGGTACTCATTTCTGTTAACAGTCTGAGTCAACCTCAGGGACGTAGTGCGACCGGTAGGATTATTTCAATGAAAAATTCCAATGACAACATGGAGAATCAAACCCGCGACCTCCCGGCTTGTAGCGCAGAGGGCAAACAAAAATGATTGCGTTCTTCTTTTCGCACTTTTAGGTGGACGGATTGCATTGCTAAAGCACCAAATAAATTAATTATGTGTCGAAACAGTGATGAATTTCATTTGGTGTAGAGTAATGATGACTTATTGCAAGAAGCCACACAACGGCATGAATTCCGATGTATTCCATTGTTGGACGGGAAATGGAGGTTCTTCCTATGGAATTTCGATATTGATATTATTTGACGTTCAAGTGACCGTGCATCGTGATAAATTCTTATAATAAAACCAACTAGATGCACTAATTTCTCAAATTTAGTTTTGGAATAAAACTCTACATGTTTCGGACAGTTCCTCTGTCCATCATCAGGAGTTTTTCACTGTACACACAACAATGGTATATGTCATACAGGTTTGCTGACAGCTTGCGAGCAGGATCAGGACGGAGCTCCGTCCTGATCCTGCTCGCAAGCTGTCAGCACATATACTATTGCTGTGTGTACAGTGAAAAACTCCTGATGATGGACAGAGGAACTGTCCGAAACGTGTAGAGTTTTATTCCAAAAATAAATTTCAGAAATTAATGCATCTAGTTGATTTTATTTTAAGAACTGGTATTATTGTTGAGCTGAGGGACAGTCCGTCAAACAGTATACGGAACGTTGCACATCCTAAATTTAATGTAACTGTTATTTGTATTTGGGTCAACTCAATATAGCGGTCAGGCTATTGGCTGGAACAGTTGGAGAATCGATGTCTGATTTCGAAGGCGAGCAGAGGTGACTCTTGCAACGTTTGAAGTTTCGAAAGTGATTTTGTTGTGGTTTCGCTTATCCTGGGATATGATATTGCGTTAGTGCTTCCCGGTGTTGCGGACTACTTTTGCTTCAAATTCGGGGTAATACCCAATAACACAAGGACACATCTCCAGAAACCTGAGTCTTCAGAGGTTTCTGTTCTGCCTTACGTTCATACAAGGTGTGGGGCTTATCCAGTCAGTACGGATGGTGTTTTGGGGGCACTGCGCTACATGCCGAAAGGTCGCGGGTTCGATTCTCTGTGGTGTCATTGGAATTTTTCATTGAAATAATCCTCCTGGCCGCACTGTGGCCCTGAGGTCGACTCAGGCTCTAACAGAATTGAGTGCTAGGAATATTTTCTGGAGCCAAAGGCGGCCGGTGCGTAGGACTGACAACCTCAAACTCCTGGAACCCTCAGGGCCTGTCCAGGCATGTAATTGGATTGCTTTATCTATTTACCGATGGTTCTTTCCTTCCGGTTAAAGAGGACGGGCGTGAAACTGGCCAGTCACTGTGACGATGGCCATAAGTCATAGTGACGTGATGACGTAGCACAGGGACACGTACTGAACGGGTCAGTGAGAAAGCAAATCCATAACGCAGGAATTACCCATGCCGTTGTTTTTATTATCGCAGGCTGCGGGTTTGGCGACGTGTGTTCGATACTGGACAGCAACACTTTGCGCTGCAGGCTTCACAGTGGCATTCGGTATACGGTGTATGAAGACTGCAATGTGCCAAGACACTGAATGTCCTACGTTCAAAATGAAGAGGCGTTCTAGCATCGTGGAAATGACAAACCTACTGCGGGGTGTGTGTGTGTGTGTGTGTGTGTGTGTGTGTGTGTGCGTGCGCGCTTGTGTGTGTGTGTGTTTTTTTTGTATGTGCTTGTGTGCGTGTGCGTGTGTTCGCGCGCGAGAGCGTGTACGTGCGTGCGTGTGGGTGAGTGTGTGAGAGTGTGTGCATGTGTGTGTGCGTGGCGTGTGTCCGCGCGTGTGAGTACGTGCGTGTGTGCGTGCGAGCGCGCGCGCATGTTTGTGTGTGTGTGAGAGAGAGAGGGAGTGAGTGTGTGCGCGTGTCTGTATGTGCGTGTGTGTGTGTGTTTGTGCGCGCGCGCGCATACATGTGCGTCACGGTTCATGACTGTACTTACTTCATTACTTACTTACTTACTCCATGCAGCAGAGTCCTTCTTGAGAAGCTAACCGCTTTTCAGCTAGTCAAGAATTTCCCCGCATTTCATGGAACCTGAAGGTTCATTACATTGTTCACAAGTGCCCGCCACTTGTCCCTATCCTAAGCCAGCTCGATCCAGTCCATACCCCCACATCCTACTTTCTGAAGATCCATCTTAATATTATCCTCCCATCTATGTCTGGGTCTCCCAAGCGGTTCTTTCCCTCAGGTTTCCCCACCAAACCCCTGCATACACCTCTCCTCTCCCCCATACGCGCTACATGCCCCGCCTATCTCATTCTTCTCGATTTTTTCACCCGAAAAATATTTGGTGAGGAGTACAGGTCATTAAGCTCATTATGTAGTTCCCTCCACCCCCACCCCCCGTTACCTCGTCCCTCCTAGGCCCAAATTTTCTCCTCCGCATCCTATTCTCAAACACCCTCAGCCTACGTTCCTCCCTTAGTGTGAGCGACCAAGTTTCACACCCATACAGAACAGTCAGATTTATATTTCTGTATATCTTAATCTTTAAATTTTTGGATAGCAAACTGGAAGACGAAAGATTCTCCACCGAATGATAGGAAGCATTCCCTGACTTAAATCTGCTCTTAATTTCTTCCTGAATATAATTTTGGTTTGTTAAGGTTGTTCCCAAGTATTTGAACTCTTCCACCCTTTGAAAGTATCTGTTATCATTCTTCATACTGTTACTTCGTCCTGCATTCTGATCTCGAGACTTGACCGTGTACTTTACTTGGTTCATGACTGTAAGTGTATGTTATTCAAACGCAGCAGTAGTGTTATGTACTCCCACAGGTGGCAGCACTTTGTTCGTAGCTTCCATCTGAAGGCTAAAATTGTTAAGTAATTGAGCGTTTTAAGTAAGAATAAAATTAAAAGTTGTCTCTCTTCATGACGTGAAGGCCTGCCGAAGAGAGGCGGTGTAGTGTCAATCCTTAATCTCGGCACTCCTGCACTCGGCACGCGCTCCTCTCCCTACCATCAGGGAAACAGACTTGAGATCTGAAATGGGTAAATGAAGGAAATAAGGGGGGAGTGAAGCTTTACCCAAGTACCACCGCCGGTTTTAAACTGCTTTTCCCACCGTCATCCATACGCAGCAAAAATGCCACGAGTCCTACCTGTGTCTTAGTCGGTACTGCAGTCTCGACCTATGCCAAGAACCATAAAATAGTGTGCATATTCGATTGAATAGTGATTTAAAAGTGTCCATCCGAAGATATAATGCAAAATTGTGGATTAGTGGAATTATGACCTGTGGAAATCTTAGTCATATTCTATACACTAGAAATGTACGTATTGAATGACTTTACAATAAAGAAACTGTAATGAACTTGAAATCCCCTTCATCCCATTCTTCCCTGCAGCTTACTGGCAACACAAGTGGCTGTAGCTTGATTTTTGCGTATTTCGACTGTACACGTATTGGGCACAGCAGTTGCAACACGTCATTGATAATTCAGTGTTTTCAAAATGCTGAATTCTCTTTTCACATTTGCTGAACTGCAATGGTACGGCTGTCTAGGTTGTCTGTGTACATAAACTTTGAATGAAAATGGATTAGAGAGATGATTTCACGCTATTTTATCTGCTACATGTTTAAAAAGATGACTTGCTGTGAACTTGGTTGCAGTAGGTAGGGGGTCTGGTTACATCTCACAGTTCTGTAAATCAGTCCTGTTATAGGCCCGGAGTGGCCCAGAGGGTTCCAGCAAGTTAAGGTTCCTAGATTTCATGACAACGGCACAGGATGGTGGTAAGGTTGTCAGCCTTAAGCGCCGGCCGCCTTTACTCCACACAAAATGTTCCTGGTACTCATTTCTGTTAGAGGCTGAGTCGACCCCAGGGCCATAGTGCGATCGGAAAGATTTTATGTCAATGAAAAATTCGAATGACACCACCTGGAATCGAATCAGCGACCTTCCGATTTGTAGCACAGCGCCTTTACCGCGGTCCAACTTACAGTTCCGTAGGATGTCCAAACTGGTGCCCTGATTATAAAGCAGCAAGCAACTTCATATCCTGTGTGTCATATTGAGCCCCTGATATCTGTTACTTTGTTCGTCCTTGGCGTTCAGTAGGTTAATTAATAGTGGTCTCATTTGTCATGATTGATATCAAAGTTAACTTTCTTGCGACAGAGCTAAGACCAGGGACCAACAATTCGTCTTCCTCAAACACACTACACAGAGCTAAGACCAGGGAACAACAATTCGTCTTCCTCAAATACACTACATTTATTCTGTCGAACAGAAAACAAATTTATTTTGATTCAAATTGTGTCTTTACTTTTGTGCTACATGTTTCGACCTATACATAGGCCATCCCCAGGACCGGCAATGTAAAAAACTTAAAAAGAAAGATATAATAAAATCTAGGGGGCCCCCTGTTGACAGTCACTATTTTTATAACGTTAAAACATAGAAACTAAAATATAAACTACAGAAGTTTGAGTCTTTATATACACATTTTTTTAAATTGTTTAGGTCTTATGCTTTTATATTTTATATTATACACTCTATGTATATATTTTATATTATATATTCTATGTATTAACATTACAAATGTAGTGACTGTTAAGAAAGGGACCCTGAGATTTTATTATATCTTTCTTTATAAAATTTTTGTTATCAAAATTTCATTTATTCGCCAACTGAAGCAATGGCGAGTTGTCTCAAAAACAGTATTAACATTTACATTAAAATTAAAATTGTAATAAATGTTAATAATTTTTAAAGACAACTCACTGGTGCATCAGTTTATGAATAAGTGAAACTTTGATAATATCAAGATACACGGTACCAATGTGGAAAAAAGTATTGAAATTCCCGAGGATGCCCCTAAATGCAGGCCGAAACACGTAGCCAGGCGCACTTTGAATCAAAATAAACCTGTGTTGTGTTAGATTGAATAAGTGCAGTTTATTTTGTAATAAACACAACGGGGTGGGTGCTACAAATATTCCTTCTCAAAAGTTTGTCGACTGCTATATTTCCTTGCACAAACCGGAAGGAATGTGATGCTGACCACTAAGTCCTTCTAACTTCAAGGTTCAGAATACGCGGATCTATATCTCCACTCCCACATATATGGCCTCATAGCTTGGGGCTTAAACAAAAACAGGGAGTGCTTCATCTGTCTTTTGGAACTGTGGGAGCATCGGTGTTCATGCCAAAGCCTTTCCCTTTCACCATCGCTAGCCAGGTCTACACGCTCAGCTATTGCCCAAACATATGATTTCCTGTCGATCTTACAACCATGAAGCTTCTCGCTATGTAATTTTCTACTCTTCCCTATGTTACTTCATCTCTCTTAGACGCAAATATTCTGCCCACATAGTTTCCTCCCACACCCGCCCTCCATAAAGACCGTGCACTTCCCTTTGCGTAAAGTTTCACAACCACATTTCTGTTTCACGCCCTGCGGTTCACACTGTCTGCTTTCTTCAGCGTTATTACCTGCTCTTTGCACGTAGTGCATAAAATGAATCCACAGTGGGGTTAAGGTGACTGTTTCTTTTCGTTATTTCCCTTAAGCTACTTGAAGTGTTTGGATTAAATTACTCATAGGGATTTTACATTGCTGATAGGGAGGAAATTGAATTGTGGTGCGTATAAGCTAATGGCATTTCTTATGGGACACTGAGGGCGCCCGTCCAGACAGGTCCTGGGGCCCACCCTTTCTCGTGTACAATGGGTACCGGGTTTTTGTACCGAAGGCAAATCGGTTGGGGCGCGGCGTTTGACCACCATTCCGAATCAAGCCGCGATTTCAAAGAAAGGGTAGATTTAAATCTGTACCCCCCCCCCCCATTTTAGGACTTCATGGCCAGTTTAGGGTGAACTTCATATTTTACCTTCACTTATGCGCCACGGGAGTGGGAAGTGAAATTTCTGAAAACCGGCCTTTCCAAAAAAATACTGGTCCATACAGCCCCAAATTGTGCCTGCTATTAAAATCTGTAACCTCTTTGACTCGTTTTGTCTGTGGGACATATTTAGGGAAGAAAAGTTAAAGATAATTTGTGGGTGTACATTTGTGATATCTGTATTACTATCAGCTTTTTGAAAATTTGTATTTGTGCCATAAACAGAACGTGAAATGCGAGTGTGTGCCAGGGCTCAGGCGGTCTTTTACAAGGTTTTCATCAAGGAGGCCAGGGTTCAAATCCCAAAACTTGCCATGTGTGTTTTGTAGTGAAGAGTGTGGTACTGGGACAGGTTTTTCTCCCAAGTCTTCAGTCTTCTTGTGTCGTTGGCGTTCCACCAGTTCTGTTACCCATTCTGTCTTTTGTTATCGACACTGTTTAATACTAGCAACTGATATCTTCGCTAAATTAAAACACCCGAACCAGTAAAGTACGTAAATAACAAGAAATGCATTTGTCAAATGTGTTTATTCCATATTTAAAACCCTCAAATTTGTTTGATTTATGTGTATTTTGTATTATACATAATCTTGAAACGTAAGTCTGTAATTTTGACGTTTTGCTGACCGTGCATCTCAGTATATTTATCTCAGTATTTAACCAACTTGATGCACAAAATTTTTGTTTTACAGTAAGTTTTATTTCATGCCTCTACATGTTTCGAGCACATGTGCTCATCATCAGGAGGTCAAAATTGCATCACACCTCTCGTGCACGGGACGGCCACCTATAGGTGTGATGATACCAGAGGATGTGTAATGCAATTTTGACCCCCTGATGTGCAAAAAAACATGTAGAGGCATGAAATAAACTTATTGTAAAACAAAAATTTTGTGCATCAAGTTGGTTAAATACTGAGATAAAAAAAAAAAGTAAATCTGTAAGTTTAAATTCGCCCATCCATCAGTCGGCAGTGAAATATTTTAGTACAGAACAGCCGCTATGCATTATCTCCGAAGAAAATCCAATATGCCCTCCCACTTTATAGTGCTTCTGTGTAACTAGTTTCGGTGTATTTCCAGAACAGCTGCAACGAAATCACACTGTAATGTCACATGTAACGGTACACGCACGTGTTCCGGGGACCCTTGTCTTATAATGTTACTGGCAGCAGCTAGCTCTTAAAGTGCGGAAGCCAAGCGCCATGCTGTCAGCATCTTAATTCAATGTTATATTAGTTTCCGCGAGAAAACTTGCCCAAATATAACTGGCTACTGCGTGCCTCATTTGATGATCTTTCAGACTGCAATTTCAGTTTTATGCCTTTTTTATTTCAAAGTAGAGACTGACTGGCCATTGGTCAGACTGTTTGCAAACGTAAACGCGTTAGTTCTGATAAACGTGTTAGTTATGATAGCCGTATTACTTCTGATAAAGGTGCTGGTTCTAATAAACATGTTATTTCTGATAAACGTGTTAGTTCCTATAAACGTGTTAGTTATGATATCCGTATTAGTTCTGATAAAGGTGTTGTTTCTAATAAACATGTTAGTTCTGATAAACGTGTTAGTTCCTATAAATGTGTTAGTTCTGATAAACACGTTAGTTCTGATAAATGTGATATTTATGATACATGCGATAATTCTGATAAACGTGTTAGTTATGGTAACCGTATTAGTTCTGATAAAGGTGTTGGTTCTAATAAATATGTTAGTTCTGATAAACGTGTTAGTTCCTATAAATGTGTTAGTTCTGATAAACACGTTAGTTCTGATAAACGTGTTAGTTATGGTAACCGTATTAGTTCTGATAAAGGTGTTGGTTCTAATAAATATGTTAGTTCTGATAAACGTGTTAGTTGCTATAAATTTGTTAGTTCTGATAAACACGTTAGTTCTGACAAACATGTTAGTTCTGATAAACGTGTTCTGATAAATGTGTTAGTTCTGATAAACGTGTTAGTTCCTATAAATTTGTTAGTTCTGATAAACACGTTAGTTCTGACAAACATGTTAGTTCTGATAAATGTGTTAGTTCTGACAAACACTGACTGACCACCACACTACAACAGCGGTTCCAAAAGTGCGCTCCGCAAATCCCAACGGATCCGCTATCAGTTTTCAAAGAATCCGGGGATACATTTCCGTAATGGCTATTTTGAAATTTACTTGCTTTTTAATTAAAATAATAATATTTTGTTAAAAAAATAATAACGGAACTTCTTTAATTAACAATATGTTTATTTCATATGACCGTTATAATATCTAATTAAGAAACTCCCTGTACCCACGAAGCGAGCGACTGTCATTTTAAGTAAGGTCCAGTCACGCAGTGCATTGTTACATGTGCCACTGGTATGTACTGGTGGCTGTCTGAAGTCAGTTGTGAAACATACATTTGTAATTTTTGGTAACTATCATCAGGACAATCTATATTTACGTGAGCAATGATGTGAGGATCCGTGGTCATTTTTCGAAACCCGAAGAGGTCCGCGAGAAAAAAAAAGTTAGTGAAACACTGCACTGGAGGGGTTGTCGTGTTGCACGCAGTAAAGTGACTGAAAGTGTAGGCCGGAATAACGCTCACGTTAAGTTCGCCCAGACGGTATTTAATTTTTTCCTGTTATATTCAATGGTAGGATCGTTCACACATATGCCTGTAAATAACTCGTACGATTCATCCGCGGAATGAAAACACGTTGGCTAAATGTCTTATTTAGAGAGCCACCTAATCTCGGAAGTGTGTCATCCCCGTTGTGTGTGTGAAAACTTGGAAAATTGTATGTAGTCAAACACAACTGTGTCACATGAGGTGTGTTTAATGACTATATAATGGACAACTACATGTTTCGACCTGTACTGGCCATCTTCATGTTGTCTTAGGGGAACTTAAGATCTTACTATAAGCATGCACGCTCACGTGCGCGTGCATGCTTATAGTAAGATCTGAAGATGGCCAGTACAGGCCGAAACATGTAGTTGTCCATTATATAGTCATTAAATACACCTCATGCGACACAGTTGTGTTTGACTACATACAATTTTCCAAGCCACCTAATGGTTCTGCACGATGCCATATCCCTTCATAATTAAAATACGAATGGACGCTCAATATTGCCTAAAATATTCCTGCTTTTCTTCATGCGCTTAAAAAAATGCTGAATTACTGCATTTCATGACATTTTTACGTATTTATACAAACAGACCTCATGTTTTGTGCCTTCGGTGGTGGGTTTTATCGTCTGTTATCCAGCAGGCACTCGATACAACGAATTCACCCGAAAATGAATGGAGTCTGTATGATCTAAACAGCAGGAGTTCAATCCGAGGCAAGGGTAAGCCTTCTTTTATTCATTGTTGCGACGTGACAGCTTGTTGGCCCAACGTGTATCCTGTAAACGAGAACCGGTGGCTGGTGGGGCCAGAGTATGCACCGCACCACTCACTAAGTGTAGCGTCGAGTTTAAGAATGCGTGGAGTTCTGCTTTCACATTCCCCTTACACCCGGGTTTAATTTGAAGAAACTGCAAACCTGAAAGGGGCCATACAAGGGATGCTGATAAGTCCTTAGCCCGAATTGGTAATTCTTACGAGAAAATTAAACATATAAGTTTCCTTTCATCCCTCTAAAGGTACTTGACAGTCTGCAGCAAGCATATATTGTTTGATCTGAGCAGTAGATTGGCTTTCAACGACACTATCGATTCCGTCCTACAACATAGGGAAGTAAGTCGGGCTAAGGACTTATCAGCACCCCGGTAAATTGAAGCAAGCTTTTGTACCACGCAGAGTGATTTCAAAGTAAGTCTGAAGACATTTCATGGAGGAAAATCACAATGGAGTGGGCAACAAGTGCGGGGGGAGGGCGGGGTATCTAGGCTCAGCCGTGAGAACTTTCAGCCTAATTAACAATTCGTTGCATGATGGAGGGTATAGTTTAGCATCCAGGGGCTCTTAGCAGCTTGCTGACCACAAGTTGCATCCATCCAGGGGCTCTTAGCAGCTTGCTGACCACAAGTTGCATCCCACCATACAGCAGGAATGTACATTCCAGGACGTATGTTTAGGCTAGCAGTAACGAAACAAATTTTTGTAGCCCTTGTGGGTTTTTTTTTTTATGCAAGGCGAAGGCAGGAGAGGGATGTGCGATATACGGTGACACGCAGCAGTTAACTCTCAGTATGTCAGCTCTGACGTTTGCTAACTTGGGGAATTCTTTCGACACCGACCAGGCCGAGGACTTCGTAACAGCGAAGAGCCTCATAGAAATTAGCGGTTGTCCTGCACTCGTCTCCACAACCGGATTACTCCAGTGTACCACTTAGTAATGGTAATGGGGGAATGGAGGAGATTGCATAACGAGGAGCTAAATGATTTGTACTCCTCACCCAATATTGTGCGAGTGATAAAAATCGAGAAGAATGAGATGGGCTGAGCATGTGGCACGTATGGGTGAGGAGAAGGGGGTGTCTAGGATCTTGGTGGGGAAACCGGAGGGAAAGAGACCACTGGGGAGACATAGGCGTAGATGGATAATATTAGGATGGATCTCCAGGAAGTGGGATGTGGGTTTATGGACTAGATTGGGCTGACCCAGGATAGAGACAGGTGGCGGACGCTTGTGAGTGCGGTAATGAACCATCGGGTTCCGTGAAATGCGGGGAATTTCTTGTCTAGCTGCAAACCAATTAGCTTCTCAAGAAGGACTCTGCACCATGGAGTAAGTAAGTAAGTAAGTAAGTATTAGTATTGTGAGATTGCCGTGGGCTATCACTCTTTAACGACGACCATCCTACTTTCAAACGTCAGCCTACCATCTTCAGGGAAACAAGGCAACGTTCAACTGTCTGCCTGTAAAGTCTCTGTCGACCCGTGGGGGTGAGGGGGGGGGAGGATAGGGCCTAAGACCCCCTGGTCAGGGACGCTACAATATAAACTAGTTGAATGACTGTCAGCTCCTGAAGAAGGGTCTAGATCAACAGTCTTTGAATTGTAGACATGTGACTTACGTGCCTTATAGAGCAAGGTGTATGACTGTCCTCATTTGTTCGTCCTGAGAGGTCGATGGGGATGCTGCTCCTTCGGATATTGAGTGGGCTTATAGGCTGTGCTCTATACCTATAGGAGCAGACAAGGCGAGGGGTTTAATGTTGGTGGTTAACCTCCTTCCCCTATTGATGGAGAGTGGGGCTATGTGCCTCGCCACAACGACGAACGTACGCTGTAATTAACTTGCTCTTTCTACCACTTGAAATAGGACCTAACCAAACCTACTCATTGTCTTTGATGCGGCTAGTAAAAACTCCCGCCCTCATAGCACTGGCTTCTGCAAATTATATGCTCGAGAGTAGCGCTCCATCGCTTTCACGTTCCAGCCTATAAGCACAAAATCATTTTTACCCTTTCACCTGTGAGGGACTCCTAATTTGTAATCCTGTTGTCTTGTGTTTTACGTGAGGCGAGTTTAGGCACTACAATTTAATACAGTGTTTTTGTCGTAGATTACAAAATCTTCAGAGATCAGCCCAAATTTTGGGGGGTGGGGGTTTCTGGAGCACTGGTTCCCATTCTTATTAAACTTGTGTCACAGTTTTGCAGGACGTTGGGGGGGGGGGAGGGTCGGGGGATGTCGAAGGCGCCATCCCCACCGCCTACCCGAAAGGAGGGTGCCCGGGGCTCTTTTGCTAGTGAAGTATGGAATATATTGGGTATTTAATTTGGCCTAAATCCCGGGACGCATTGCGGAAACGTTGGTCTTACAGGATTTTAACCGTATTTAAAAGTCTTGTTTCGTGTTAACCTGATAACATCTTCGTTTTCTTCCTTTGTACCTGTTAACACGGACAGCTCATTTTCCAGCGAGCCACTACAAATATTCACCATTTCACGTCCTAGTATATGACTAATGTGTAAGATTCGACTTCTGTGTAATAGTCTGTGTTGGTGCCTGTATGCAAACGCCCCCCCCCCCCAGTAAAATTACATCACTCGGACCCTTCGTTGGATTGGAGCGTCAGAATGGTTTGACAGCTTGAAACAGGTCTTGGAGAAATACGGTATAGTATTGAAGGAGATGGGACATACAAGGCAGGAAATGTACATGTAAGAATACATAGAGGCGCGTTCGCGCAACCATTATTGCCATGGAGAAACTATAGGTATTGGATATTATGAAAGTGTATCTGTATTGTTGTGGGCCGGGTAGCTGAGTCGGTATAGCGACTGACTACGGGCTGGACGGTCCGGGATCCAATCCCGGTGGGGACGAGATTTTCCGACCGTCCAGGCCGACCCTGGGGCCCACCCAGCCTCCTGTAAAATGGGTACCGGGTCTTTACCGGGGGTTAAGTGCGGCCGGGGCGTGTTGCTGACCACTCACTCCCTTCTAGTGCCGCGGTCATGGAAGAGTAGAGTTATACCTTTACCCAACCTCTGGGCCACACCGGGCCTGCAAGGGGAACACTTTACCTGTTATCTGAATTTTTATCCGGCATGCAAATCGCATCTAGTATGCGCAGCTTTATACTGTCTTTTGTGGTCTGCCCGTTCGGCTCTACCACAGTTTTCCACATTATTTCATAAGGGACAAAATGCTCGGAAAAAATGTATTGAACATAAAATGCTTTTTTCGATTTTCTCTACACCGTCTGTCTGAAAACGTTCAGCGACATACTGTCGTAAATTTATATAGATCTTCATGTAACGCGCCTGTTGTTCTTGTCAGGTTTTCATGAAAATTTAATATTCCCAACATGTTGTCGAAAAATCTTTAATATGAAATTCATTAAAATCCGTCCAGTGAGAGGCGATTTGTTTCATGCAGACGGAAGGACGGGCTGTTGGAAAGACAGTCGGAGGGACGGACAGACAGATATGGCGAAGCTAATAGTAGCTTCTTACAATAAAACCAACTACATGCACTAATTACTTAAATTTATTTTTGGAATAAAACTCTACATGTTTCGGACAGTTCTTCAGTCCATCATCAGGAGTTTTTCACTGTACACACAGCAATGGTATATGTGCTTGCAAGCTGTCAGCACATATACCATTGCTGTGTGTACAGTGAAAAACTCCTGATGATGGACAGAGGAACTGTCCGAAACATGTAGAGTTTTATTCCAAAAATAAATTTGAAAAATTAGCGCATCTAGTTGGTTTTATTATAAGACTTTATCACGATGCACGGTCACATGAACGTCAAATTCAGTGAACTGGTAGAATGAAGGGAAAACGGAAATTTCCGCAATCACCATGACAGAGCCAGTCACGTTTTGCAAAGTACGCAGACTTTTTCTGGACGAATATGTTTCTGCATGCTGTTTACCGTTTACTGCAGTCAGCAGTTCCGTTTCCACATTACTGGAGACCGCAAGAAATTGCCAACTGCTGTGTTCACAGACCAGCATCCTGGGCAGAGCACAGCTGGTTCCTTTGCCAGAAGAAATGTTCTGTAGTTCCTATGGATGACCGTCATGTCTTTAGTGACCCGTCAATATAGCAGTTTCAATGTCACGCCTGTTTTTGTCTAAAAATAAGACTCCTGCAGTTTTCGGCGTCTTATAGACCCGATTTTTAACATCGTCTCGTTATCTTCCGATTATCAGGTTCTGTCAATATTTCTCATATTAAAATATTGAAATACTTGACCGTTTTTGATAAAAGTGTAACCAAGATTGTACCAATGGGGGTCGTATTTTCCTGTTGGCAATTTTCAGTGCAGTCATTACCGCTAGCTTCGTATTAGACGGGTCTCGAATTCAATCCCAGTCGGCTACCAGAACGGAGCTGGCTCTAGACTGAGTCCGCACTCTCCAAATCAAATGTTTGTGCATCTTACGGGTAAATGGGACCATAATATCATACATAAAAGTTAAGATTTATCCCTTGACATGCCATGAAGGCGTAGAGGTGGAGTACCGGTATACATCCACTCATTCTTAATGTCCGCACTACATTGAGATGAGTGATCAACTGCATGTCCCCGTAGCTCTTTCTCCGGGTGAGGGCCCCGGTACCCATTTATAGGAATTTGCGTGGGTCTCGGACCCCGTTAAGATGGTTTGGAGAGGACAAAAATCTCTTGCTCCTGACGGGATTCAGACTCCGAATTATCAGCCCGTAGCCTCGTCATTATATCGACTACGCTCTCCCTGCTCCAGAATAATATTAAAATGGATGTGAAATGTATAAGAAGCTATAGTGTAAAAAGGATTCATCTGATTCAGAACGGGGCTCAGTAACTGGATGTGAATAGTCAGAAATTTACAATATTCCCTGTTGTATAAAAGACAAAGAATATTTTGACTATCTAAGCGAATCTAGGAAGTGTGTCATCCCCGTTGTGTATGTGAAACTTGGAAAATTGTATGTAGTCAAACACAACTGTGTCACATGAGGTGTATTTAATGACTATATAATGGACAACTACATGTTTCGGCCTGTACTGGCCATCTTCAGGTTGTCTTAGGG
>Ga0131853_10010258_pt1 | contig 17132 bp, 12 predicted proteins | sample TergutLab28metaG_FD_92764 | JGI IMG/M metagenome (GOLD analysis project Ga0131853, IMG submission 92764) | Labiotermes labralis P1 segment gut microbial communities from Petit-Saut dam, French Guiana - Lab288 P1 (version 2) (version 2) | ecosystem: Host-associated > Arthropoda: Insects >... | reverse complement strand
CACGTTATGTCATGTTATATATAGCGTTCGGTATTATCCGCGATTTCACGTAACCGCGGTAGGTCTTGGAACGTATTACCCATGGATACGGGGTCCGCTTGTATTTATTAGCCCTTGAAAGTAAAGTGGTTGCGAAAGGGGCCCGGAAATGTTTCAGAAATTTGCAGTCGTCTAAAATTCTAGGCGACAGAAGTGTGACATGAAGCATGTTCCATACTGAGTACCCACAGATATTAGGCGCGATAGTTCAAAATTTAGTCACTAAGGATTTGTACACTCCAAGGTTACTGTAAATACGACATTCCTTTATATTAAAAATCTCTGCATTTTTACCACAGAGTGTATTTTCGTGTAACGTATGATTCTCAGAATAAACAGTGATTATTTCGCCAAACCGAATTAACCGGCTGGTTTTTATATTGGAGTCTAGGAAGTGTGTCATCCCCGTTGCGTTTGTGAAACTAGGAAAAGGTATGTAGTCAAACACAACTTAATCACTGAGGTGTATTTAATGACTGTGATGAAAACGACTACATGTTTCGGCCTGTATTGGCCATCATCAGGTTGTCTAGGGAACTTAAGGGCTAGCTGTATGCGCGCGCGCGTAGTGTAGAGATCTCTACATACGCATAGCTAGACAAACCGAATCAAAACAGGGGGTCAGATAAAACACTATGAAACATAACAGGTACAGATAGTAATACAAAATACATGAATATAAACTAGACAATAACTCTATTTGTGGTATTGTCTACTTTATATTCATGTATTTTGTATTACTATCTTTATCTGTTATGTTTCATAGTGTTTTATCTGACCCTTTTTTTGATTAGGTTTGTCAAGCTATGCGTATGTAGAGATCTCTACACCACGCGCGCGCGCATGCTTATAGCTAGCCCTTAAGTTCCCTAGACAACCTGATGATGGCCAATGCAGGCCGAAACATGTAGTTGTTTCCATCACAGTCATTAAATACACCTCAGTGATTAAGTTGTGTTTGACTACATACCTTTTCCTAGTTATATTGGAGACTGACTGCTATCGGTGAGGTACGGACGGAATTGTTTCATGTACTTAAGTACTGCAGTCGTTGTTTAATACAAAATATAATCATTGGGTGTGTAATTGTTTTACTCCACTGTATAAAGTCAAGAGGAATTTTTCGACGATGAACGTTCTGTTGGTTCTTCTAAATGGTTGAAACACTCTGCTGTGTGTGCCATTAACCCTTTATATTCTACGTACATAGTACCTTGTCCAGAAGCAATGACAATTTTGACCTGTAATTTTTTTCGCGCGTTTATGTCAGTGGAAGTAACATGTTCTGCCATCTCTTGAAATGGTAGTTTTTCAGTGACTAATAGGCTGTTTCCTTAGAAACACTTTCAGTATTCTAGCGTAATGTACAAGTTTATTCTGTCGGTCATAATAAAATACCTTTTGTATGTATTGACTAGAGCAGTGCTCCCAAAGTGTTTTGCTCGCGGATCCTTTTTGGCTTCGAAAATTGATGACAGATCTTCACTTCCTTGCTTACGTAAATATAGTGTTCGGATAACACACGTATCCCATATTAAACATTATATCTCAGAACTGTTTTTAGAATGCTGTAAATACATGCCAGTGGCATACATAACAATGCATCCCACAATTTGACTTTCATTAAACCAACTGTCGCTCGCTTCGTGTACACAGAGGTTTCTTAAGTCCGTACATATTCTAATGGCCGTACGAAATGTACACATCGCCAATTAAAGATGTTCCGCGACTACTTTTAACAAACAATTTTCCTCTAATTAAAAATAGATAATCTTTCAAAGTATCAATTTCAGAAACGTATCCACTGATACCCTGAGAACTTTTCGCGGATCCCTTGGGATCCACGGAACACAATTTTGGAACTACTGGACTAGAGTTCTCCTTCACATCTGCTAGACATTCGAAAGCCCTCTGCCGTCATCAGGAGTAATTTACTGAAACGACTAGTTGTGTGTATAACTGACAGGGTTGTGAGATAAACAAGTAGAGGACATCATGGCCAAGAAGGCTAATTTTCACACATTTCTTGGAAGTCAAAATGAATTATACGAAGTTGTAGAGGTAGACTAGAGTTTCAGGTTGCTTTGTTACGGTTATACTTGTTAATTATGGAAAGACTGCAAAAATGAAAGCTACGAAGTCTAAAAAAAAAAAAATTAAACTTGCTAAAACGTTCTAAAGTAGTGCAAGAGAAGCTCTTGTTTGTTTTTGAAGAAGAGATAAAATTAAATAAATATTATGACGAAACTGCTGTAAATCTCAGGGAGCAGCAAAGGAATTTTAAATGACTCTACTTATAGACGTTAATCATGAGGAAACAGGCATGTAACTGTGGCTGCAGACAAATGACTGCGCCCAATTTCTGGAGTGACTAAGTTGTGGCATAAAATCAAATTATTTTTTCTCGTCTCATTTCGTGTTTAGACAGTTGTCACGGATCATTTCGTGTGGCGGTAAATTGGATTTCTTGCAGCATATCTAAGAAGTGTGAAATTGTGGACGATTGGTATAATTTTTGTGCCTTTCCTTTTACTTTTCGCTTATATTTACTTAGGTTTTTTTTATAATTGTTTCCTCTAATCCAATTTGTTGTCTTATAGTTACATTTCTAATTCTTTCTTTTCTTGATATTCTAGAGGATCTCCTCAGGGCATCCATCTCTGTAGCTGAAGAAAAACTTGATGGAAGGTATAAGGAAGGCTATGAACGAAAGAAACCTAAATGAAGGCCAGTGGGAAGATAGGAAGCAGTGGAGTCTAGGTGTCGGACAACGTAGTACAACGTTTTGAAACCGACAAACATACATACATACATACATACATACATACATACATACAAACATACATACATACATACATATATTTACATAGTTTCTTGTAAAGAGAAATACATCTTTGGGAAGCCGTGGAATTTGTGCCGATTAATACAGTGGCCCAGCCTTTTCTCAGATGGCGTCTTTTTGCTGATTACTATAGTGGCCCAGCCCTGTCTCAGTTGGCGTCTTCTTACCGATTAATTGCTTGATTTGTAATGCATGGCGGTGGCAACGTGATTTTTTACTTTACCTTCATATCAAATCTACGGAAAGTTGCAAAATGTTTTTCTTCGAGGAGCTTCCTAGTTTGAGTCCTTCGCCTAATATTATTAGAGGGATGAGATACAGATGCACTTGAACCTAGCAGGCTTTGGGAGACAAGATAATCTTTCGGAAATTTTTGTCTTGGAACCTGAAGAGAAAGTAACACTTGCGGGGCTAGATATAGATTGTACTGATCCCGCCGAATTTTTGTGGGTTTTGGTTAGACTGGCAAGTTTAGGTTTCAGTTTCTTATGTTTGCGAACACGTACTGAACATTTCGAGTTTCCTACCCGGCCGGGGATTAATTGACAAAATTGAAAGCGTGCGCCCCCTGTCTGAAGCAAACTACTTACCGACGTCCCTGCTTCATGCCCTCTTCATTACCGCCATATTTATCCATCTTTCCCAAACCGTTCCCGAATTCCACGCAGCAGTTCGTATCAACGTGATTCTTACTAAGAGGAGCCTGGCTTCGAATATCTGTCCAGAGCTTGAGCTTGTTATGTTTCACGGGCTTGCTCAGTCTCTGCAGACAGAAGTTATTACGTACACTTTAATATGTGACGTGACCTGTTTCTTCCGGATCCTTGCAAATTCTTTTGTGTCGTAAATATTATATTCTTCGATTATGCGGTTATAACGTGCAGTGAGTAATACAGTTGACTTTTGTGTTTCTTGCGGGGCTTGCGATGTTTCCGGTACAATCACTCTTTCCGCACAGAATGATACATTGTCCTGATTATTTCCGAATAAGAATTTGACCTAAGTAATTTTTATGGTAGCTTTTCAGACATAATCTAGTAGCAGTACTGAATATTTACGATTATCTAATTCTTTTTCCTCTTCTTCTCTCCCCCCCCCCCCCACCATGCATTCTTTCAGAATGGTCACATACGTAGTCTTAATACTTCAGAACCATAAAACGCACCACGTCAGCAGCATGTACTTGTAAAAGTAATTTGGTTTTATGAGAATGTGTTGTATTGCCACCGTACTGTTCTGCAGTGTGCCTAGCAATCCGTAACAGCAAATATCCTCTTCAGATGGAAAGGAATTTCATTAACGACATATTGTTTCCCTTCTATGAAAGTTGGCAGCACTGCGCAAACTAATCAGGTCGATACGGGCGTGAAGCAATGTTCCCGAATTACCAGCCCAATCAATACTCTGGCAAAGTTGTAACCGATCAGAATTGGCCGTTACAACAAGTTTCTGTCCGGACTGACCCACTAGTGACTAATATTGTGATAGTGCGCGCAGGAGCGAAAGCTGGAAGTCAGAGACAGAGGAAGAAGGAAAGCAGGTATGAAGGAGGCAAAGAAAGGAACAAAGTAGTATGCAGATAAAAGAAGTGTACTGCATCAAAGAAGGAGTGTAAAGAAAAATGAGAAGGAAGTAAAGGAGAATGAAGTAGAGAGTGAAGAGAGGATGGCAAGGAAGGGAGAATGGAAGATCGGAAGAAAGAACGAAATTGTTGCCACTGGGTTGGGTTCGAGGCTTGGTCATTTAGACAATACCCGTAAAAGACCATTGTAAATTTACGGGTAGTCCAGCTTGGTTGGTAGGTATTTGGCACTCTCTCACACCAGGGATTCAAACATTAAAGTTTTATGGAACACTGAAATTATGTCCTGCTGTGACTTTTTTTTTTTTAATGAAACCCTTTTGCAGCTTCATGGCGGGATGGCGTGAAGCAAATGTACAGCACGTGACTTTAGTTCTGTTGTGTGAAGATCGTTTCGGCCTACCCTTCAGCTAGCAGTCATATTCTGTTGCAACTGAGGTATACTATAATTCCAGTTATAACGTAGGCCAATAGATGGACTTTCAAAATTAGTGGGGAGTTGTCCTCGTGGGAGAAAGTTTGAAGTTAGAAGTAGAAATTATTAACGTTCCCGATTCCAGAGATGCAGTTTGCATCCTCTGCCTTGTAAATCTTACTATATGAGTGGTTAGACCAAGTACTGTAAGTCCGACTGACGCAAACTACGCGTTAGATATTCTCTGTGATAGAACTGCCGAAACGACAGTGAGCCACTTCTTTGTTTCTTTTTGTGTATGTGTGAAATGAACGCCCGGTAGCTGAGAGAAGGCAAGAGGTAGAAAAATACGGTTTGAGGGGAAGGAAAGAGGGAAGAAAAGGGGCTCAATAAATAAATAAATAAGGAAACTGTGAACAATCTAAAGTCATAAGAAAGGAAAATACCAAGTAAGTAATGGTTACACTTTTCTCAAGCGTATTGCTGAGCTGTATGATAGAAATTTACTTACTTTTCTGAGGAATTTACTGGCTCAGTGTATTGTATCCAGAAGGTAACAACAGCATTTTCCTCCTGAATATCTACCAAATCTTGCGACGTCATATGAGAAGACAAATTTATGTAGCCGCTACCGTGAGAATTTGAGGTCACTGATGTTATGTCCATCTTCTTATGAACTCGTTTGGAGTGAGGCGTTGTATTCGTTTGCTACTTCGTGGACCACAATTAAGCGAACTGTCTTGAAGTAATGAGTTGGCCAGTAGTAGAGTCGGCTAGATCTGGACAAGTGAGGCTTGCACAGCTGGTAAAGCGTCGAGGGACCTATTGCTTCAAATAAAACAGCTGCGGGCCGCGGGTTAGATTCCAGAGAGGGGAAATGAGGGGTTGTGAATTTTTAATAGTATGTTTCTAATTAAAATAAGTATTTTTTTAATTATTCGTCAGCGTAGTCAGGTCAGAACTCCATTGTCGACCATGACTTTTAATTTGCGACTTACAAACAGTTTCATTTTTTCAAAAGCAATAGCCTAAATATTCCAAAGTTTTCGCGGGCCGCATAGTGAGACCCAGTGGGTCGCCCGCCGCCTGCAGGTAGCATGTTGTGCAGGCCTGAGGTAGATGAATGCGTTCTTTTTGCGTGTTTTGAGGTGAACTCAGAACTCGGAATCTGCAGCTAGACTCCTTTCGTTTGCAATACGGTCCATTGCTCAGAACTGTACAGATAAGTGGAGAGACGAGATTGAGAGCTCCCGGACACAGATTGCTCTAGTCGGTAGAGTCTGATGCACCAGATGTCTCTCCTAAGCAGAAGATTTGCAAGTACTTTTATTTGTTATACGTTCGCAGCTTCTTGGATTAACAGCAGAACACAACGGAATAAACTGTCCCACAGACTTACTTAGCCTCCCATTCAAATACCTAAGAAACACGTAAAGTTCGCGCTGGAACAGGCCACGATGGCCCAGAGGGAGAGTAGAGGTATAGCTCTACTCTTTCTTTAACATTGGCGCCAGATGGTGGTAGGTGTCATCGCCACGTCCCGGCCGCTGGAGTCCTCGGAAAGACCCGGTACCCATTATTATAGGCGGCTGGGTGGATCCCAGGGCCGGTCTGGACGGGTGCGAAAACTTAAGGAACATATGGAGTAAATAAGAGATGAGAACTGACATGTTCTTGTGACTGATTTTTTTTTACGTGGCAGTAAAATCTTTGAACGGATCCAGAATTTCGTTAATTTTTTCTTACCCATGTCAAGTGACAGTATAACACAACCTAAGGCGTCTCATTCTGTTAATCATCTCAGGAAACTCAGTTTCAAACCTTGGATTAGGTGTAACTGGCACAAGTGTTTCCGGACCTCGTATGCAGTATATCAGATGGCTGCGCACCATTTCTGTTCACAATCTCCTGCACTTGTGAAGCAAGGTGTATGCAGGCTGTTACTGCGCTGAATACACTGAATGTGTGACACCTGCAAATTTTGTGCATGTTGCGGGGGACAGTAAAGTACATACTGTTGTAAAGAGCATCTTGTACTGTTTTTTCAGCGTCGAAGATGAAGAGGATACAGTTAACGAGTTCTGTGGGGTGGAAAATGAATTTCCATTCAACGCTGTCGCCTGCCGTGACGTAATAACCGTCGTATAATGACGATACTCACGCGTGCCTCATTGTATGACGGTCTTTCAAGCGAAAACCGACCTTAAAACCTGCGAACAATAACACTTGCCCAGTTCTCTTCAAATGTCTGATGGGACCATCATTAATGCTTTCTCTGTGTCCGCCATCATAGTGACGGTCACTGCAGCTGCATACGGTTCTCACTTTGGTGGTTATGTAGCTCCTAATAACTTGTCTCTTGAACACAAGCAAGACGCGGAGAATATTGCTATTGTTGCCTGTGAGTACTTGCTCATTTTTAGGATTCATAATTGGCTCGTATATGTCATATAAGTCAAACGACTCGGGAAGAATGCTTATATCTAACCTAAGACCCCCTCCTGGCCAGTGGGTACGGGTGTTATTTTCCGGGTAAAGCGGCCGGGGCGTGATGTTGACCACTCGCCCCCATCTAGCACCGAGTTAGAAATAGAGGAGCCATACCTCCACTCCTCCCATATTTCTTCATGGCGTGGACAGGGACTTTACCTTCACCGCCACAATGACGATAACAGCCGTAGATGAACAAGACAAACGGGACTTCCCCTTGTGGTATGTAGTTTTTTCCTGTTCTTCTCCTGTGTCCCGTAACACCTTTCTTTCCCAGATATTCTTTTTTTTTTAAAACACCAGAAACGGGTTTCGTCCTGTCCATGTCCTTGGGTCTCCTGTCTGCAGTCCTTTAATCCTTCCGGCAGAATCCTCCAGTTCTCAATAAGGGCAGCTCTCGCCCTTAGTAATTCAAGTTCGCAGAAGGGAGAAAACACGTGGCAGGCCGGCAGTCAGAACTGGGTGGTAACTAATTTCACATGCAATCGATTTTATACAGTTCTACTTTTTCTCCCTTGTCCTCGCCAAATTTTGGAACCCCATTTTCCTCCCTTGAGACATTCTCCATCACTCCACTTCCTCCCCTAAGGGTTAACAACAATAGATTCCCTTCCCAACCCACTATTTGGTGTGTCATTGATTTTTTTTTGTTCTCTTTCAATCTTATGTGTGTGTTTTTTCGACGGTGGGGTGGTTTTTTTCAATCACTGTGTCGTTGGAGGCATACTTGAGGGTTATATTGGTTGTGTTTTGCGGTCCAGGTGTTATGCTGATGCTATTCGGATTGAAGAAGGCTTGCTATCTTTCCTTTACACATTGATAAGAAATTTCGGGGAACACAGATTCCGAGAGTAAGACATGTTCCGTAACTCTTTCTTATTTTACATCCCTCCAAAATAATATGCCTTATGCAGAAATATCCAGAGTTTCCAAGAAGGATCTTTCGAGCAGATTGGCTGAAATGGTGATGATTATCGGTTGGTACCCTATTCGATTCTGTATCAGCCGGCCTGACTGAAGATTTGTAGTGTTTTCCGTGAGAATTTAGACAGATAGCGCCTTATGAAAGAAGTAGTTGTGCGTTAACAACCATAGCATATGCAGCGTCGTTTAATAATCTTCGAGCTACGAACTGCTTCCAAGTTCTTAATATGGGTGACGAGGAGAATTAGATTTGAGAGTCTACGGGGTTAAGAATGACATCTGAGGTGCTCTCAGCCTTGACTATGAGAGCTCCTATTATGAATATTACAATTGGTGGTGCATGACGTTTAGCAAACTGGCTTTCCTTCCATCATCCAATGAATGTAATATTACGTTCTTCTTTCCTGGTTGTCACTTCATGTTGCCCGCAGAAAGTTGCCGTCATTACGACGGGGCGAACAGTCTATATACAGTCTATTTATGTATTTAATGCTATAAAGCACAGGACAGCACGACCATCCGAAAGCTTTGCAAACAGTTATCAGGTTACCTGGCCTTACATCCCAAAAATCATTCTTCAAGTAGAAATGGTGGTTCCTTTTGAAATTTTTTATATTCGGGCTTTTGGAACTTTTCCAGATTTCGATGAAATACTTACACTAACATTATTATTTAGGTTGTGTTTGGCCTTGATTTTAATGATAGAGGGACAGAATAAGAGGGTGTGGACTGGAGTCGTCTGGCTCAAGAACACATTAGTGAATTTCTGGGGTCCCATAAAGAGTGGTGAACTTTTGAACAGCTGAGCGATTGTGAACCCTTTTCAGTGCAGTTATTTATTTATATAATATTGGTATTCACTAGTTCCGGTTCGGTGTATGATCTCCACTACGCCCCCTGATAGGAGTTGTCCAATGTGTCTTTTTTTTTTTCTTTCGAGAAATCGTTTCTGTTTTAAATGACTCAGGAAGCTGCTAATTCTTCAATATTTCGTGTAACTTAATTTACTGGGTGCAGTGGTATACCATCCAGGTGTTGCTGAAGCAGCTGGTTGTAACTTCACTGAAGTCCAACCCTCAGCTCCAGGTGGCTGTTTGTTAGACAAAACAGGATGACTTGGCCCACTGCTATAAGGGTTGCTACCCTCTTCTTTCACTATAAAATAGACCCATATCCTCAGTTAGTTTAAGGGTGACAGACGCCCTAGCATTGGCTAATCTTTATACCTTTGCACCCATTGCAAAGTCTGAAACTGAAAGATTCCCTTTGATTACTTAGCAACATTAGTTAGTGATTTGGAAATAAAGTACTTTGTGATTTCAAACACGACCTGCACAGTTTTGCTCATTTGCTCTTTTAATATCCTTTCACTGTCCGGCCCACCGCCCCTTCATCTGATCGTCCCAAATGCAAATGCCAGCTAAATTCCGTTAAAAAAAAAAAGACGAAAAGGACGCTGCGAAATAAAATCGGGATTTTGTGCTTTGAGAGAGGCTGGTGTCCTTTGGAGCGGATAATGATAAGTGACAGAAAAATCAGTGTTTGTGTCTAAGTCTGCAATTCGTGGTTTTCTTCTCATTTTTTTAGAACCCAGACGATATGCACGCTTATCCTTCCTTGACGTTACATATATCATATTTGAATGTTGCTGGTGTGTAAGTGTAAATAAAAGAATGCTGCGATTCTGAAAGGAAAACTAAAAAAAAAAAAAAAAAAACAGGCCCATTTGCGGGTAGGGGGGGGGGGGGGGGGCGAAAAAAAATTATTTTTGATTTAAAAAAGAAAAAAAAAAAAAAAAAAAAAAAAACATGCCCATTTGCTGTTACGTGCATGGGTTCGAGTCAAAATAAATTTATTTGTGCTTTTTTACTATGGAATTACTGTTACCCCCAGGAAAAGATTTTGATTGTAGAACAGTTGCTACGATACTGGACATCTATTCGTAAGGCTCCTGCCTCAAATATCTGCCAGAACACACTCTATTCTGAGGCATTGAGTGCTTTTTCTCACTCCTTTTAGGAAAATTCTTGTATGTTATCCCAACCAGGCAACGGCCGCTTTTGCCAAATTGTTTCAGTTTTTCAGTTGTTGTACCATCGATGCTGTAGTACCTGCCCTACTGACAACGCCTTAACAAAAACCGGAAAAGAACTCTGCGGAGCAGAATCCTTCTTGAGAAGCTAACTGCGCTTTAATTTCCCTCCTTAAACTAACCCAGAGGTTTATTATCGTGTTCACAATAAGTCGTCTACGGACTCAGTCATGTGCCAGACCACATCAGCCCACATTTTACGCTGTTTTCTAACTTTAATATTATCCTCTCATGGGCATCATTGTCTCCGAAGTTGTTTTTGTGTTTTGGTTTTTGGGCTAAATTTTTGCGCATACTTTTATTAAAATATAACCAACTAATTGCACAAATGTGTAATTCTAAAATCTTATTTACACATTAAACCAGCAAAGCAACACAGGTACAACCTAAACAGCTACACACATGCTGCTGCAGTATCATATATAGTAAGCATAGAAGCACTAGCAACTTCAAAACAAGTCAAAATAAAACTCCCTGAAGATGGTCTTGACAGACTGAGACATGTAGGAGTTGTAGGAAGTATTTTAACCAAGTGACGTGGTTTAATGTGTAAATAAGTTTTTAGAATTATACATTTGTGCAATTAGTTGGTTATATTTTAATAAAATTGAAGTATTGCACGGTAAAAACATAAAAATAATTTTGCGCATACGTTTACAGCTTCATGTAATAATTAGTCCTTTCGTTTGAATCACATTCATGTTGCATTAACGCTACGAATTATTCAGCTTCTCGCTATGCGGCTTCTTTCATCCACCCCTTACTTCATCTCCGTTACGTCTCACATCTGCCTTAACGCCCTTTTTTCCAAATATAGTGAAAAACTTACCTTCCTGTCCAGCGATCAGATGTCATACCTAAATTTCGCTTACTGTATTGTTGTAAAAGGCGTTTTATAAAAACCAATATTTAAACTTAAGCTATAATTTGAAGATTCTTACTGCGATATGTCGAACGTCGCACCCCGCTTCTTATTTGGAAGTCCAGCACTGAAATCTGAAACCTGAGACCGGCTGTCCTGCTGGGTTTCCTCTTTTCCTTAAGGCAAGTGCCTCGATGCTCTCTGACATTACGCCATGACCTCTTCTTTCAGCATGAATTAAAAACAGTTAATTATTACGAGTCCTATTATGCAATGTTACATGACCCCACCTTTCGCTAACCTCCTAAAATGAACCTCAGATGAATAAATAAATTATAAGCATAGAAGTTCCACACGCGCAGGTTACATTCTGTGGAGAAACGCAGTCTCTTCTTCGTGATGGTATTCTGCTGTGAGCGGATTGTATTTCAGAATGGAGTAGTACCATTGTGCTTGACACGCGACCTGACACCAGCAGCCACAGGGGCACGGAACCCCTGTCTCGCTGAGAGATCCTGGGGGTTGTATTTCAAAGCAACCCCCTTCAGTGATGTTCTGATGTTCTTCGTATCCTTTGCCATAGCGGCATTCTGCTGTCGGGCCTCGCGATGCAGAAATATAAACATGCAGAGCAGCAAATACTTTGAAAACAGTGAAGATAATGAAAAAAGTAATGTGAAGGTGTATCTGTCTTTAAATAAATACCGTACCTTGAAAACGTATGGAGTGGAGGTAGGTGTAGCTCCTAGCTTTCTTAACATCGGCAATAGATGAAATTGAGTGGTCAGCTTCGCTTTAATTTTTTTTCTAGGGCCTGTTCTAGAATGAACTTTACCTTTAACAGGCCGAGGAATTTCCTTAAGCTACCTTGATACTGTCTGTAAATGTAAAGCGATATAGTACATTTACAATAGCGTAGAGTTAGTGTTAGAGCGACTGTTGATCAGGTGTGAGTGGTGAATCTTGGAGCCTAAAAATCTTCTGCTCATTTTGAACTGAAGTCTAGTTATTATTTCCGAAACGCTGTCAGCGTTCAAAAGGAAGTTCAGGAAATATTAATATATAAATATAAATGTAAATTTGTACCAATGAACGTCGTGAAGCCTTGTAGCAGAGTTTCCCAAACGGTGTTCCGCAGAATACTGGTGTACCGCGAGATTTGCGTAGACGTTCCGTGAAAAAATCGAAAAAACAAAAATAAACGTTAGATTTTTATTAAATTTGAAATTAGCATATTGGATCATAGTTTAAAATAGAGTTCATATTAGAGTTTTTGTAAGAACCTTTCTTTTGGTTACTAAAATATCTCTTTGCCCTTTTATTTGATGACTGGGGGCTCACAGACCCATGTGTCATGTAAATACTTACAAAGTATTCCATAACCAAATCATTTTCGAACCCTTTGCTTATAGGGAAGTGCAGGTATACTTCCTTTCACTCTGAAACTCGGTTTTGGGTGGGGGTGAGTGGTCAAGTTTTCTTCTGGACCGATTTACGTCCGGAGAAAGGGTTCGTGGTACTCATTGAATCGGACGCCGGATGAGCCCGACAGGCGGTCTTCACACATCTCGGAACTGAGAGATCTCGTGTCCGTGGTGGGAATAGGACCACAGTTCCTCTGTTGTACAGCACCTTCAATTAAGACACTGTATCGACCACGTTATCTCGGCCTAGTCTTCGCCTTTGGATCGTCAGATGTCACAGGTATAATGGGGTTGTTTCGGTTCCTGAATGCCAACCACTGAACGAGCGAAGAACTGTCATAATGACGCGCATATCCACCTTGTGCCAACAGTGAACTGCAGCTATAGTGTTAATTTGTGCTGCCACATAGCTTCATACTCCGCACTGCCGTGCCGTATATTTGCAAGTTGTCAAAGGCTTGTTATTCTGCTGTGGAGTCGCCAGCGAAAGAGCCCCTTGAAGGGCAGGAGTTGTAAGCCCCTAGCAGAGCTATAAAATATGAAGCAGGTAACTGGTGTATAGTCTGTGCTTATGAACATGGTATAGATCAAAGCACACGGCACTGCGTTATGGATCTTTTGACACACGCAGAGACTGGCGCAATATACGTTCTGGATAAAGTGAAAATCTGAGTCGCTGTATGTAACAGTCTGACACAACGGGAACTTTATACATTTCATCCAGTGTCCTACAAATACACTACATGTTTCGGTTTGACTGAGACCAACATCATGCATATTAATACAAAAAAATACTCACATGGAGAAGATATCTAGCAAGTATATATCAAGAAAAGGGGCCACTTATTTTTACAATTGTTGTCATGTACAGACGTTTCATACAATAATAGAATATGTGTGAAAAACTCAAAATTATTTAAAAATGATATCTTGATACATAATTGCTACATATCTTCCTCACGTATTGCTGCAAAAAGGGAAATCTTGCGCTCTTGCTTCAGTCGGTAATCGAACCCCATTTCTTCGACCATCCATCCGAACATACTTTTTAGGTTTACTGGCTAAGCTGGCTGGACGAGATGAGCGTGTGCCAGATTACACGTAGAGTTTCAGAAAGGGGGTATTTGAAATGTCTGCGTGACCTTTTTCACCCTTGTCTGAATTCCAGCAGCCAGGACACAGTATTTACCACGTTGTCCCCTGTCTGTATACTCATGTACTGTTTGGATGTGGTTTGCTGCTGATTTTTGTCATATCTTGCCTACTATTTGAAAGGCTGCAGTTTAGATAGGAGCAAGTAAATATCTGCTTTTTTATCCACATTGAAATATGGCAGCCCTCATGAAATACATATCTGTCTATCCCAAAGTTTGGTGCTTGTATGTGTCGAAACTGACAACTAGCCCTTTTGGACCTGAGGTGAACAGCATCTTCCGTAGTGAAGGTTTAAGGCACAGTACGGCATAAGTTAAAATTAGATGTGTCATAAGTATTTCTTATGTGCCTCAGAATAAGTCACTGTTATTAAATTGAGCATTGTTTAGAATAATGTTATGCGTCTAAAGATTTTGTGCCCTGGAGCCAATATATTATTGATACTCGTCAGTAACAGGAGCGAGGACCATCGGATAACGATGCTTTCGTCATATGCCTACTTACGAACTCGATGAACACCAAGTTACGTAAGAAGCTAGAACGTCGGCGTGTAAACACTTGTACAGCACTTATGGTTAGGCTAGCTGGTGCTACGTAGTCACTTCATTGCTACATGTAAGTATTTAACTAGTGTGTGTGTGTGGACCGGGATAGCGTACTCCGTATACGGACTGGCTGCAGGCTGGGCGGTTTGGGGTTCGAACCCATTGGAGGCGATATTTTCCGCAACGGTCCAAACCAGGGTGGGGGCCCATCCAGCCTCCTGCACAAAAGGTACTGGGCCTTTCCCAGGGGTACAATATCCGGGACATTGCTTTAACCACCTACTTCATCTAGCGTCGATGTTAAAGAAAGAATACAGCTGTACATCTGTTCCCCTTCTCTGTCTTTATGGTATATTGTAGGATGAACTGTACCTTTTATGGGTTCTGCGTGTATTGTCTTATTTACCCTCACAATTTTGCATAGTTGTCGTGTAGAATTTTTGTTACCACTCTCTGCAGAATGCTTCTTCTCCTTCTTCTTCTTCTTCTGCTGCTGCTGCTCCTCCTCCTCCTCCTTCCTCTTCATCCTCTTCTTCTGCTCCTCCTCCTTCTTCTTCTTCTTCTTCTTCTTCTCAGATGGCAGTACAGTCCAATGCAGATATTCGCTTCCTTATCAGACTTCTCCCAGTCAGGTTTGTTTTTGACCTCTTTCCAGTTTGCTGCAGTGTCATGTGTCTTTTATAGGCCTCATTATCATCACTCATATTTTCGGAAAGTGTCGTAAGATCTCGTGCTTCCGTTGTGTTATTCCGTATTGTCGGAGCAAGAATAAACCCGAATGCATTTTAACAAGTCAGAAGCTGGAAATAATACCGCGGCCATTCTCCAGAAGGAACTGCGGAAAATTAAGATAATTAGTATATTTGCTGAGGCTCGAACCAGTTACCTTCAGTGTAAAAGCCTGGGGCTTTATTTGTGGGCTGTCTTATCATCAGCGCCTTCAGCGCCATCGGTCTGTGACGCAAAGAGATGCAGACAGACCTTCCTGACAAGTCTGTAGCAAGCTGTAATAAAATATGTTGATTTACTCTTGTTTCTGGAAGGAGCTGAATGCCCCCATACTCTGTAAATTGCGTTGATTTATTATTTCGCCCTGTCTGTTACTCTAGTTATGAGATTCCTTTATCGTCAATTACAGTTATTGCAGTCTTTGATTTGTTTCGGATCTTCAGTTTGGAACATATGGACATGGATAATGTTGGATTCGCAAACTTTCAGAAGCATAGTATTTGCTACATGTATCTTCTGCTTTGGCTTGAAAAGCCTCATTTTGCACACGTAGTACGTCGACCTATGGGTGGTTTCTGTAATTTTCAGAATAAGCAGCAGTTATTTGAGAATTGTCCGGTTGTAATGAAGACAAACTATGCTGTCGATTAAGTAGGATTGGAAGCCTTCTTTATATAATTGTTCACTTTAAGTTCGTACTTCAGAATTTGTGCAATGGCTGAGGTGGTTAACCATCGGCCTCTCGCCGTTGAAGACCAGTTTTGATCACGGAGCATTCATTGTGAAATGTGAAAAGCAAAAAACAATGGGAAAAAGTTTTCTTTGGCTAGTGTCATTGTCATTCCACCAGTGCTCCGCTTTCATATTTGTACTGTTCATGAAGACAAGAGAGCGAACGCTGGGAACCATCAAACCAATCAGTGTTCTTGCAGATATCTGGAAGCAATGGGCAGTAAAGTACTATTATACTGGCTTGTTCGTGCATCAGAAGATTACAGTATGCTTATTACGCAGTCCAATGGACCCAATCCGTTTGGAGGCGCGTTCGCAAAATTACGAAGAGCTACTGTTAGCTTCATAATGTCCGTCTGACCGTCTATCCGCATGGAACAACTCGGCTCCCACGGGACGAATTTTCGTGATATTTGATATTTGAATATTCTTCGAAAATCTCTCGAGAAAGTTGAAGTTTCGTTAAAATCTGACAAGAATAACGGTTATTTTACATGAAGACAAATGTACGTATCTGATCATATCTCGCTCAGTTCTTAGAATGGGAAATGTTTCAGACAAAAGTTGTAGATAAAATCACAACGCGTATTTTATGTTCAGTAACTTTCTTTTTTCGAAAACCGTGCCGTTTATGAGATAATGTGGAAAAATAATGTACAGCCGGGCAGGCCATAGATGACAATATGGCGCATACGCATTGCATGGTGGATAACTAAGGCTTGAAACACACGCTCAGAATATGTAATACTTATTGCTTTTCAGCTGCAACAATGGTTGCAAGAACGCACCGCAATATTACGTTATAATTACATTATCTAACTTGTTCGTAAGTGTATAAAGGTGTACAATTTATCGAATAATCATAATTTACTCACCACCCTCACCCACGTTCTTTGTTTGTTGGCTACTAGAAATGGGATCAGAAGAGAAAAGATGGGACTGCCAAGTTATGGAAACAGTAGACTTCAGGTACAGAATTACTTTTTGACCAAATGCCAGCTGACGTTTTGTTTATCCTTTCCAAATTAAAATTTCCTCAACGCCACGTACGTCATTTATGCGCTTTAAGTAATTCTTTCTGATATGTTCCAATGTTGCTGTTCTCTCCATTTTTTACTGTGCCCATTAGATCTTCCAGGCTCTTCCAATTGAGAATGAATTTCAGAATTTGGGCATCGTTTCGGTACATACGGTAGGAAACCTTCAATGGGGGATCGTGCCGGTGCAAGGGCACGAGCACAGAACAACCCCGTATATACATCCATTTTAGAGTCGGATACCTGCGGATATACATCCATTTT
>Ga0131853_10010256_pt1 | contig 17132 bp, 7 predicted proteins | sample TergutLab28metaG_FD_92764 | JGI IMG/M metagenome (GOLD analysis project Ga0131853, IMG submission 92764) | Labiotermes labralis P1 segment gut microbial communities from Petit-Saut dam, French Guiana - Lab288 P1 (version 2) (version 2) | ecosystem: Host-associated > Arthropoda: Insects >... | reverse complement strand
TCTGTCAAGACCATCTTCAGGGAGTTTTGTTTTGCCTTATTTTGAAGTTGCTAATGCTTGTATGCTTAATATATATGGTACTGCAGCAGCATGTCTGTAATCAATATACCGTGTAACATTAGTATATCGGGAGTATTATATTCAACCCTGTCGTTAATGCAACATATTTTTTTATCATGGTATGACAGATTCCACTAGGATTACTTACGTGTGGCTGTGTAGGTTGTGCCTGTGCTCCTTTGCTGGTGTGCGTCCTGTACTGATTGTGTTGGTTCCGTTTCGTGGTTGTCTGTGCGTGGCCCTGTTTCCTGTATGCAGTCGTAGAAGGGGTTGTGGTCATAGGGTTGTTGCTCCGCGATCAACATACCCTTGCGGTGAAAGTTCTGAATGAACATGGACTCCCAGCAGTACATACGCATACCCTTTGCGCATGTCTTGATTAATTGTAATGTCTCATTTTGCGGTCCAAATTCGTGTCTATTTTGCAGGATATGTGTGGCGTAGGCTGACTGCGGATTATTGGTTCTATTGTATCCTAAAGGACTTCCATGTTGATAAACATTGCTGAGAACACCTCAAATATTGCATACCTCCATATTATATACAAAACACTGTCTTTAAGTCAACAGTTACAACTATGACAATGATGTAGAGCTTTGAGGATATTTATAGAAAACTTTACATGCAGGATCTTTATGAAGGATGCTCAATGTGGAAGGTTCTGTAGGTCATAAGAATTAAATGAGATATTATTACAAAGTTATATGTTAAATGTTATTCCCCTGAAGTATTGTTATTTTTCAGTCTAATCCCCAAGCACATTGATGCACCTCCAATGGAAAAATAAAATGCTTTATTAACACAAAAGTTGCAGGCTAAGGGACATTATTTACTGAACACAATTCTTACTTAAGTGAAACATTCTCCACAAAAGCAAAATAAAATAACATAAAAATGAAATAAAATAAAATAAAATGAATTGACAATTCTAATGATACTAATAAGTACATAGAAATCTATGCAGTAGGAAAGCAGTGTGTGAATTCTCCTCAGGACTTCTCCTTTCTCTCAGTATTTTATGAAATGTTTACTTTGCACTATATTATGCACTTTTTGATAGCAACTTCAGAGAAAATACCTAACAGAATTAATGATTCATGAATATAGTCTGTAGTAAATTTTTCTGGTGGTCTTTGCAGAAAACAAATGTGTTAATTTATACATATGTAAGCTGCTTATGTTATGGCTTGTCATATCATGTCATGTCAGATCCTCAAACTTCGGTTCAGCAAAGACCATCGGGTGGCTGAGGTGCGTCGCTTGTTGCAATCCTCTCAACCTGTGCAGATATCCATTACGCAGCGTCCTGAAGTATCAGACCATGAGTTCATAGAGGAGCAAGAAAAGCACTTGTATGCAATTTGCACTCGTACGATGGCACTGCCTGTTGGCAGGTAAGTCACTGTGCAGGACTTACTGCATGATTTTTCTTGCAGAACTGTTTGGTGGTGGTAGTGGCTAAAGCTGTGCAAATTTGTTACATGATATAGAAACACAGAAGGAAATAAAACATCGGTAACAATATACTTAGACAGAACTATGCATGTTTCAATGTGAATGATGTACCCATTCCATGCACCACCTGATGAAACTAATGGACCACACTTTTGGTGCATGTGACATACACAGATTGCAAATGACACTGTGAAGCACCACTCCTCTACCCTGCTGATACATTTCTGTTAATTGAAGTGTGATAATAATTGTACGGAATGTTGTGGGCTCTGCTTTTTATAAGGTTTTGCATGAGGCAATTTTATTTGTTACAGTCATTATATTACATTTTAAATATGAGGTTTGGCGGCAGCATATGTGCATATATCTGTGTGTGTGTGTGTGTGTGTGTGTGGTTTTTTTTTTTAAATATACATTTATTTGCCAGAATGCTCCATTACTATGGACTAATACTACATGCATTGTTGTTAATTTTACATATTATTTTCTATCTATTCTATATACATTTTAGAACCTTAACTGACTATTTGTGCTCTGTTCTATGTTCCAACTTATTTTGTCTATGTATTCTTTGAAGTTTTTATAGTACTGTATTCCTAGTTTATTACAGCTCACTGGCCAGTTTTCTGTCCTTGTCACCACTGATTTTAGTTTTTCCCTTTCCTTCTCTAGGAGTGGGCAGTCAAATATAATGTGTTGTATTGTTTGATGACCTTTTTCGCAAGGGCACATTGGGTTGTCTATTATTTTGTACTTGTATAAATAAGGTTTTATGTTGCCATGACCAATTACTATAGTTGTGTAGTTGGGGGTTGTGTTTAATCTCAGTTTTATCCTATCCTCTATTCTGGGAAAGAATGCTTTTGTTATTGCCCCTTTTGTTGTTTCTACCCATTCTCTTTGCCACTGCCTAACACTTTGTTCTTTTAGTTCACTCATCACTACACTCTTTGGTATTTTATTGTAACACTCCTTGATGCTCTTGTTTCTTGCTGCTTCTTTCGCTTGTTGGTCTGCCATTTCATTTCCTCGATGTCCCACGTGCCTTTATCCATCTGCATTCCACCCTCCACTTCTGTTGTTCCATTTCTATTACTTTAGTTCTAATTCATTCTATGAGGCTTGTATGTTTTTTCTTGTTTTGTAGTAGTTGAAGCATTATTTGGCTATCTGTGTGTACGAGTACTTTCTTTTCATCCGATTCCATATGTTGTATATATTCTAGTGCTTTTAAGATAGCCATTTGTTCCGCTTGATTGTTAGTGTATCGTTCATTTAGTCTATATTGCATTGTTGTTATTAAATTATTATCTGGGAGAATTACTATTCTGGCTTCTACTCCAAAATCACTCTTGCTACTGTCTGTATAAGCTTGAATAGGATGTGAGCTTTCTTCATCCCTTTCTATTGTTTTGATGTGTTTCGCCAGATGGTTCCAATTTTCCAAATCCATTTCCCTGTTGTACTGGGTTCCTATTCCTTGTGTAATTTCATACAATTTCCTATTTCTTCTATTTTTATGTGAATTGGTATTATGCCATTAATTACGCACAATGCCTCATTCGACACTGTGCGATAGGCTTTGGCTATTTTAAGGTTTATAAGTCTTTGTATCCTGTTTAGTTTAGCTTTATAACAGGACCTGTTCAACACGCTTTTCCACACTGGGGCTCCATATAGCAGCAGGGGCAAAATTCCTCCTGTGTATATTGTTTTCAACGCCTCATGTTTCAGTCCCCAAGTAATCTTAGCTGATCTAGAAAGTACAAATATTAGTTTTAAAAACTTTTCTTCTGTGTAATCAATATGGTCTCTATATAATAGTTTGCTATCAAAAATAATGCCAAGATATTTTAAACTGTTAACCTGTTGTAGCGTTTTGTTGTTTACATCAATTTCTATCTCCTTCTTTTCCCTTCTTTTCCTATGAGTCATAAACATAACTTTCGATTTGTTCTCACTAAATGTTAGTTTGTTGTTTATTTCCTGTATTTTCCTCATTTCTAAATTCATGTAGTTTTCTGCCTCTACGACTGAATCTCCTCTAGTTAGTATCATTAAGTCATTGGCGAAGGCTATGGCTTTTGAGTGACTTGTTAGGTCCAAGTTTAGTAAGGAATTATAAAGCACATTCCAGAATCCAGGGCCGCAGCATGAGCCTTGTTGACAGCCTTTCGTAATTATTCTCTCTACACTGACATTATTCATAGTCATTACTGCTATTCTGTGGCTAAAATATCCCTTACTAAGGTTATAAAAGTTCCTAGGACATTTAAGTTCTTTCAATCCAGGCTAGTCATTATGACCACGCCTCTGCTTTCCAGCACCGGTTCTATGAAGTTCTTTGCCTCCATGGCCGCGACTATTGTGTTCTTCTGCGGCGTGAATCCAAATTGTCAATTTGTTATTAATTTGTTTTTGTATATATAATAATTGATTCTGTTGATAAGTAGTTTCTCTAGAACCTTCCCTCCTATATTGAGTAGGCTGATTGGTCTATATTTGGATGGATCTATGCTATTTTCTTTCCTGGGTTTAATTATTGGGATGACTTTAGCTATCTTCCACCTTTTGTGTGTGTGCGCGTGCGCGTCGTTCATGGCTTTCTTGTATTTAAATTCTGGTATGTGTGAATTAGGCTCTTGTCTGCTGTTTGAGCCATACTGTCTAGTTTACGCACAGGGTTTCCGGGCTATATAGAAAATATGGCAGAATAGTACCTCTTCTTTTTTCAGTGCTTTGTAGTCCATATTGTTAGTGGGGTTGGGTGGGTGGGGGGGGGGGGTTTGATCAGTGTGTTGCATATTTGTTACATGCCAATATCTTTAGGTAGTATACTGAGCCGTCCTTTGTAAGTTGTATGTGCCGATCATCATATACTTGTTGCATCAGAGGGATGTTCACTCTCCGCACTGCTGCTCCTGTGGTGACAGAGACATTACCCATCCCCCGTCTGTGCCTGACTGGACGAGCTCCTCCAAGAGGCACCACAGTGGATTTGTCACACATTGAAGTAGTTCCTAACATGAACCTGTGGCCGCTTTTCCACAATGGGGTTGCTGCTGGCCTGCGCATTGCTCCCAATGCATCCAATATTGACTCAAACTGGATTGTGTTCAATAAACCCAAGGTATAGTATATAAGGTTGGCAAACCTCCAGTTAAATGTTAACTTTATTATCCTGCTCTATTGCTGGTTTAGGGATATGAATAGAGGCTGTGTTTTCCTTTACAGAGTTTCTAGTTTAAAGATCAAGTTATGATGGTATATTGTTGAAAGAAAAGTTCAGTGGTCCTCCAACCTCTTGACAGAAATATTACAGTGGAACTTGATTGAGGAAGGTAGACTTGTTGTGTGCTTTCTTCTGGGTAATTCCCCAGCGCCTGAATTTTATATGCTGACATTTCGGAACACTCTGTTCCATCTTCACAGGCAGGAAACCACTTCTATACAAGCTTAAGGAAAGGAGACAGCCACCTAATACACAATAGTTTGACCTCACCCTGACATGCGCCCTTCTCCTTCACACCCTCCACAGCCTGCTTCTGTACTCTGAGCTGCCCCTAATCTGTCACCTTCCTTCCTATTGGCTGAGACTATTTTTGAGCCAAAAATTTCCTATATAAATACTCCAACTTTTCTCAATCCAGTCACACTTCATACCTACCTGCCTATAAAGATGGAACAGACAGAGTATTCCGAAACATCGGCATATAAAGTTCAGACACCGGGGAATTACCCAGAAAAAAGCACACAACATTCAGAACACGGCAAAAGTTTGAAATCAAGAAGGTAGACTTGTTAATTAAATGAACCATTTTGCTGTTGTTTACAAAAATGCATGTAGTTGATGGTGAACAGTTTCAGCAATTGACCCTTTCATACTGGAATTAAATGCTAATGGTATTTTGACAGTGATGAGAATTTAAATGGCTGTCAGTACTTTGCACATTCTTGGGGGAGACTTTATCGACTTCACATACAACTTGTACATTTTAAATGCATACTGCATATTGGCTGTAGTTCACTGTCAGTGTGAAAGGGTTAATGGATGAAGTTAAGGTAGTCTGTGGATGTGTATTTGGATGTGACACTACATAGGAACCATCATCTACCCTGAAGATGGGGCAGCATGTTTCTCAGAAAGACAGAAACAATTTGTACATTCTTGAGGCATACTTGAGTGTTCATATTTGTCTGTCAAGGTAATTGCTGTAAAAAGGGGATCTTTTTGTAGGCCTACCTACATGATTTAAAAGGTTTCTTCTAGGAGTTGTTCAAAATTATTGTACCTTTAATTGTAAGTATGCAACTCTCTGGTACTCTGTATTTTCTGATTGTTTTTGAAAAGAATTCATACACCAGAGTGTTCTGTCTCCTGGAATGGTCCAGTAATATTTTTGTAGTACTAAAGAACCTGTTGAATGGTGAGTTATTTATTTATTTATTACTGCCTTCACTGAAAAAATGAAGTAATTTAATGCGTTCCTGAAAGACTGATTTGTGATAACTGATTACCTGAGCTTTAAAACTTAATGCATTTACAGCAGTTGAAGGTAATGAAATTCTCTTGAGGCAACAGCAATGTAATTTAGGTACAGCAGAACATCTGCTCTATATTCATGCAATTGATAGTCCAAGAAGGGAGTCCTTTCTGACCAAACTGTTGGCATCCCTTTTGTTGTGGGTAGAGAAGTCATCAGGAGTCATCTGAGACAGGAGCACCTGAACATGTGGAAGACCTGTAAAGGTTGTCGCCAGTCTAAGACCCTAATGAGTGAACCTCTTTCAAGTAGAACAAAAGAAAGCAATGAGTACAGAAAAGCTTAAAGTGGCTGTGGGGCTGTTTACAGGCCACACAACCCTTGGAGCTCATATGTTTAAACCTGGGTTCACACTACAGTAGGATTACCAACTGTGTGGGGACAAAAAAGAAGATTGTGTATGTATTGTATGTCATTGTCTGGCACTGGCATGCAAAAGATACGGAACCTTGGGTGGTATGTTCTTGACACCTAAGGATCTAGAAAACTTGAGGATGAATGGCCTAATAATTCTGATAGACAATACCAGGCTAGGCATAATGCCTTAATTTCATATTAAAATAGTGCAGAGATACAATGGATCTATAAAGACCTACCTTTCACCGGGGACCTGAAGGGAACCACTTATTCTTACTCTACCACCACCACTGCCGCCGCTACTAGTCCAAGAAGACTAGTGTGAATATCTGTGATTTCATATAACATGTTGATGTCTGTTACAGGGTACTAGTGAAGTACCAACAGAGCATGCTGGCTTCCTCATGGCATTAGGTCTCAATGGTCATTTGAACAACTTGGCTGAATTAAACACATATGAATATCTGATAAAATGCCATGAGATGACAAGTGTGGGGTTGTTGCTAGGTGTTGCTGCTACCAAGAGAGGTGAGACACATACATGGTGTACAAAATAATGAGGTTATAGTGAATAGTTTGCCATATCCTAGGGAATCACACTTTGAACAAAACAGCATAATATGAAGAATTTGCATAATTGTCATAATCATTGTTATCATTATTGACTATTGATGGTTCTTTTATATTTTTTATTATTGTTAAGTACTTATACTACTACTTCTATACATTATAGAGTAGAGACAGGGGAGAGGCCTCGTAAATGTTCGCAGCTTAGGGGTTATAACATGCTTAAATGCAGCCCTGCCTGCCTCTACAATTTTCAGGGAGGAAGATAATTTCTTTCATATTTGGCCCTAAAACCATGGCAGTTCTTGGGAAAAGTGGTGGGAAGTGTTTCAGGTTGCCAGAACAGCTACTGTTGAATCTCATATCTTACGCAATTACAGGTATTGTTGTAGAGGCAGAAATTCGAACATAAGTATGTCAAACAATGTGTCTGCTATTTCATGACGCTAGCTTCCAAAACTTTTATGAAATTAGGTTTGTTAAGTTCATATGTTGACAAAATGATGCACAACTTTGGAAGATGACTGTGTAGAGAAATGGTGATGTCAAAATTTTTGCAAGTTATGTGTAAGGTATATACATCTTATGTTCTGGAATTTATTATGTTCTGTTACGAGCTACATGCAAGTCACATGGAGTGTTTTTGAGTGAATGCTTCTAGAATGCTGTCTGTTATACAACTTATTGTTCTGTAATTAATATTATTTGATACAACTCAGAAACTAGGTTATGGTTATGCAAGGATATGTGTTGGTTTACTGATAAGCTCATTGTTGATCAACACATGAGTAATGGAGATGGGGCCAATGCCAGTTCTGGCACAGACATGGTAGTCATAGGTGTGTGATACGGTGAGGAGTTTCCTGTAATGATGACAGCAGTTAAGTGCGATGAGCCACTGCATGCAGTTGCGTTAATGTTAACATTATAGACAGTGGTTGAGGTAGTGGGGCATTACATTCCCTAAGGCACTTTGACACTCTCTTCAAGCTGGAGGTAAGGAATAGCATTTTCTTCCTTTCCATGAAGTTGCATACTTGTGAATGTAATGCCATTTAACAATTAAACAGCTGCTGTAATTAGACCTGCCATTTTAAATGGTAATGATGTTGTGTGTATGTCCTGAGTGATGTGTCACAAAGAGTTTCGATAGAGTTAAAACAATTAGTTCGGTGGTAAAGTGACTATAGTTTTTGAGCATTTTTATGAATATATTTTTAAAGGTAAAATTTTTCTTGTCCATGACTTGAAGGTACATGGGGAATTGGAGGTATATTTTCACACTTTCTTTACTATAGCACTAGATGGAAGTGAGTGGTCCATTTTTGATGCCCTAGCCACGCAGAAATAAATAGTATTGTCATAGTTTCAGCACAATATGACACTTTCTCTAGAGTAGCATGCATCTACATCTGTGCATTTTAAGTTACATAAACCTGAAAGAATTGAAGTTAAAACTGCCATTGCTTAAATTAATGAAATTAAATAAAATTGTATGTCAGACTGTAGAGGGGAGTGTCAAACAGATGCAAGGTAAATGCAGAATTCGGTAAAGATGAATGATGTTTTAAAAAGGGTAGCAATGCTTGTATGTAGTGTTGTATGTGGTCATTAATTTAGGTCTTAAAACAACTATGCAACATAGCCAGATGATTATGAGAATCTTTATTAAAGTAACATAACATTTTGTCCTTTGAATTTGAATTGACTTCGAAATTCACAATATCAGAAATATTGTTATATACTGGCATTATTTTGTTGCCTTCTGAGGGTACACACATCTCTGATTTAAAGATTCTGGAACTGTCAGGAAGCACATAATTTTAAAACATGTATTTTGCTTGTACGACATATGACATAGGACTATGATGTTTCTGCTTTGCAGGCACAATGGATGTGGCCACCACCAAGCTGATGAGCATTCATGTTGAGGCTCTGCTGCCTCCTACATCCATTGAACTTGATATTCCACAGAATGTACAAGTAGCAGCACTGCTTGGAGTAGGCCTTGTTTTTCAGGGAACTGCCCACAGGCATATTGCAGAGGTCCTACTCTCTGAGATAGGTAACACACACACACACATTAAAATCATAGAAATCTTCATGGACCTTCAGTTCACAAATATTATCTTTTGACATTAAAGAATCACTTATATTTGTTAGAAATATGGGGGAATATATATATATGTATGATGCAAGATTTGCATTAATAATTTAATACTTGCTTACTTAAGAAAGGTTAATTTTAATTCTATTATGGAAAGTGGGTAATTTTGTTGTGTGGAGATTATGGAATTCATATCTTTCCTATTCCCTGTATATTGCTTTCCAGCAAAGTCAAATGCATAGTACGAATGTAGCAAATTATACAAAAAAAAATACCTTTTCATGGAAGACATGTGCTTCTCTTCCTGTCTTTTTCTGACATAGTATAGGTGCTCTCTCCATGAATGGATTTTGGTGGTGTGGGTTCTATTATTCACTTTGCAGATAAAATGCTCTAGTTTTAGAGACAATACAGATCTAGTTACAAGACAGTTAATAGTTATATGTGTGATGATAATTTCATCTTGTAATATGTTTGAAATTGAACTCTATGTTTTTGCACAGCTTAGGCCTAACTAGCCTGCTGTTGGAAGTAGACATAACAGTAGTGAGAGAGTTGATCCTGAAGGCATTGTAGTGACTGTGAAACTGACTGTACTTACCAGATAATAAGGTACTGATGGACAGTGATATATTATGAGTAGAGGGCCCAATAACTGAAACAGACGAAGGTAAGGATGATGAAACACCATTAATATCTGAAGACTGATAACCATTCAACAGTTCTTGAGCCAAATGAAGGGTTTTTTGATTAATTTAATACAGCAAGCTGGTTGCTGTTGTGCAGACCTAAAACTGTATGAGAGAAATCGAGTACCAACTTGCATGTAAAATGCAATACACCAAGGCCTTGTTTTATGGAAGGATGTTTTCTACCTTACTGCCTTAACCCCTTGCCAATTTACATAATTTCTGAAATTTCAGTCTTTCATTTTCAGTGTAATGTCCTTTGGCTGGTTTATTTGCATGTATTTAAGCCTTTCTTTCTTATTGGTGTATCATTTTTAATTTAAGCCCGTTTAATTGGTGCCCATTTTTTAAGGAATGCAGCTGGGGAATAAAACAAGGACTTAGTGTATATTATTTTTGGGTCACTGGTTTTGAATTATCATACCGGTTCTCTTCCATGGTCCTCCATGGAAGTTACCAAGGTCTTTTGAGACACTGCTGTGTGTTACACAGCTGTTTTGTCACAGCAGGATTCTGGAAAATATATATGCTGAAAAGGTCAAGATGTTTGGGGGATGTCCCACTTATAGACCATGGTCCCACTTACAGGCCATGGCCTGTAAGAGGGTCAGAGTTCCATACAAGAGGAAAAAGAAGCTAAAGGTGAAATTGTTTCTTTACTGAATGAACCCTTTGACGCCGGAATTAAATCCCCCCCCCGGCCACTTTAGTGGCTGTTCAGCTATTTAAAGGGCTCACTGTCGTTTGGCAGCTAAGGGTTAAGCATCACATTATGAAGCCAGACAGGGGAGTGGGTATACAAAACTCCCATATTAAACTTTTGTATGAGATAGAGTTCAGTCATCAGAATCAACTTCACCACTCTACACCAAGGAACATAACACCCATGGTACTAATCGTAGAGGAAGCTGCCTGCTCCCCAGAGCCTTTGGCCTCTTTACTGTACTGACTGTATTTCCCATTACAATTAAACTTTATTATAATAAACATTAATTTTCAAGAGATGCATGTTGGAAATAACATGACTTTTGTAATGTGATTGTGCTATATGTAAGTGAGAAAATTGTCATCCTTTTTGTTTTTGTGTTTGTATGGTATGGTGTTTGTATGTTTGTTTGTATGGTAGGACGTCCACCAGGACCTGAGATGGAGAACAGTGTGGATCGAGAGTCATATTCACTAGCAGCTGGACTTGCACTTGGACTTGTGGTTTTGGGGAAAGGGTCCAAACTGTGTGGACTGGGAGACTTAGCTGTTCCTGATAAACTGCATTACTATATGGTGGGGGGTCACCGCCGTCCCCTCACAGGTAAGTGGGGCACTTGCCTGTTTTAATATGACTGTTGTGGGTTTCATTTATTGACAATCATGAATTAGCATGCAGATCTGCCTGCTAGTAGACATTGTTTTGTGTTAGTATTCTGGGGATACAGAATAAACAAACCTGATCCATAACATATAAATAACCAACAAAATGCACTACAATATTTATGATATATTTTATTCACAGTTTTTTCACTAACATATTTTGGCCGCAACTGCGGCCATCGTCAGGGTGATGTTATTACAGGAATACAAAGGTACGCATTTGTACCTTGTATTCTTGTAATAATAACATCACCCTGAAGATGATCACAATATCGGCCGAAACATGTTGGTGATAAATTTGTGAATAAAATACGTCATAAACATTGTAGTGTGTTTTGTTGGTTATTTATGTGTTATGGACCTGATTAATGCATGGAAGATGGAACATATTAAAATAAACCTTGGTTTGATTTCCCTGAGAATTATGTGATTTTCCTTTTCATATATTCTGTCACATTAAACATTATTCACATGATGCTTTGCATTGCAGAGCAGTACTTTAAATGCAGAAAAATTTGTGAAATATGCAAAAGAAAATGACATATTAAGTACACCATGTCCATGAACCCTGTATAGGAGAATGCGTGGCAATGAATGGGTCATTAATGGAGATTGGTGCCACTATGGATCTAGAATTTTGAGGTTAACTAACAGGCTTCCTCTGAAGCACCACATGTTTATGATCAAAAGTAAGTGAAAAGAGGGCATAGATAAGTCACAGGGACCCAGAAATAACTGCGAAAATAGGCAAAGTACCACATTGTGCACGTAATTTTTCAAGTGGCTTGTGACTATAAGTTACTGTTAGATTTTTTGTCCTGCTGCGCTGGGAGGCTGTCCTTCATCCCACAGATAAAGTGGCTGAAACAGATGTCAGGCACTGCAGTCTCTGCTGGGATGAAAGAAAGATATCTCACAGTTGGTGGTGATGATGGGCTCAAGGCTGCTTCCATCTCCTTACCTTTGCTTACCTGCCCAGCCCTCTCAGTCCTTGGTTAGCCCACTTCAAGCAGTTCTTGCTAGTGAATTTGTGTATGATTGTAATTGCCAGTATTTCTATTAACAGAAAGGATAGATGACTGGGTGTGAATATCGGCAAGCGTGGTAGATGGGAAGTGTAACAGCTCAAGGAAGACATGGAAGAAACCACATGGGACTTGTTACTGTGCCGTCAGTGTAGTAATTTAAGTCTATTGGTTTGTATTATAGGGTCGCAGAAGGAGAAATACAAGTCTCCTAGCTACCAGATCCGGGAAGGTGACTCAGTCAACATAGATGTCACTAGTCCTGGTGCGACACTTGCGCTTGGTATGATGTATTTCAACACTGGCAACAGGTACAGTTTGTTCTCTTTCTTAACACAGAGATAATGTGGCACCATGCAGAAACAGATGTGTCTTTGTGTGTAATGTTGCTGCAGGTTCAAGGTTCCTATGGATATTTTGCCAAATTAAGGAAGGATATTTGTGAATAATCTATATGGTATTTGGTATTATGATTTCTACAAGTGCAAATCCTTCATCTTTCCTTGTATATTAATTTATGCACATTTAATTTTGTAGTCTTATCAGTGATAATTATCAGTGGAGAGACTGAAATTTGATGTTATAGTAAGTCAGGTTAAAAATATTCAAAGTTGTGTTTGTATGTATTTGCAAAATTGCAGTCTTTATGGAAGCCGAAACTTGTCGCATGCATGTAAAGGTGTAACTCAGTTTTAACTAAACCTGTGTTGTGTTCGACAGAATAAGTGTAGTTTATTTGGTAACAATTCCAAGATGGTGCCTCATAAATAGAATGGAAGAAGCCATATTCCTCTAGATCAGTGACCTTCAAACTCTTTTTATTTGTGGAACCCTTGTGTCTAAATCTGAATTTTTGTGGTACCACTTTAAAGTAAAGGTGTACTTTTTGAGTGAAATCTGAAATGAAACTTTTTGGAATACAAAATTCTGTTTAACAGAATAAATTATTATGCTTGTTAATGAATATCAGAATTTTCTTTCTGATGATTTATACTGAAAATAAACCCACCACCAATTATGCACATAAATTGATGGGGGGGGGGGGGGGGGGGAGAAAAAAAACAGGAAAATAAATTAACCACTACATTTAAAAGAAAATTGTAAGGGGGGGGAGGGGAGGAAGAGTAATGTGTGGGGGGGGGGGGGGGGTGGGGGAGGGTAGAAAAATATCAGAATTAGATTTACCAACTTCATTATAAAGGAAACATATTTCCAGAACCTCTGAGAGTTGTCCATGGAACACCAGGTTGCATTGAACATAGTTTAAATACAATTACACTAGAGCAGTGGCCTTCATAATTTAATAACATAATGGCCACTGCTAAGATATTACAAAATAAGGTTTGTTGATTCTATTCTTTTAGTTTAATGAAACTGTGTTTTTTTAGGAGCTTATGTCGATTCAACTGAGAAATAAAGAATGAATATAGATAATAAAAAAAGCTCTTGCTGTAGGTTAGGTTATATCTTGGAGTATGCCTAGAAGGGTGAAATGCCTTCCAGTATAATGGATTATATGGCCAAACTGTGTGTGGCCATGTTGTAATTCAGGATCACATTTTATCATCCAATAATGTTGTTAGTATCAAAAACTGTAACACTTGGCCTGCAGGACTGCATGTTGCATGCATGTGGCATTACAACACCCAGAAAAGGTTACATAATAAATTCAAGTGTGAGCTAAATACTTAAAAAGAAGGGAAAGTTTGTTGAGCATGGCAGATGCTCAACTATGATAAATATGTACAGATTTTCCATAAAACTTTTGTTTTTATGGTAAAGTATTAATTTTGTGATTGCAGGTATATAAATAATTGTGGATTTTTGTTTCAGACTCTTTTTAATGGTAGAATTGAAAGCTTCATTGTATGAGGTTTTTGTGTTTGTTGAAAGGTATTAATTAATTTGATGTATACAGATATAAAGGCTTACTGATTTTTTTTTTTTTAAGTCTTAACAGTAGAATTTCAAGCTTCCTTATGTGTGGACCCATTGGGATTTCCTGTTATATAATTATTTATACATTCCATATTGTATTGTTTGCATCTGATGATGTGTGATTTCATTGGCAGAGCTATAGCAGACTGGATGAAGGCTCCTGACACACAGTATCTACTGGATTTTGTGCGACCAGACTTTTTGTTACTCCGCATCATTGCTCGTTCACTTATTCTATGGGATGACATTTTGCCCACATCAGAATGGGTGGAGTCAAACCTCCCTGCTACAATTCGACCCTATTGTCTGGTGAAGCCTAGGCCAGGGATGCCTGACAATGTTGATTATGAAACAATGAAGTAAGTGTTTATATTGATGGCATGTTTTTACACAAGATTTCCACTACAGCTGTGTCAGAAGGCATTCTTACAAGTACAGTAAAAATTTTGTGGAACTTTTAATTAAGAAACTGTTTTGCTGAATCATAAATGTATGTAATATTTTCACATTTTATAGTCAGACATACTGCAACATACTAGCTGGAGCATGCATGTCACTGGGACTGCGGTTTGCTGGTTCAGCCAACAATGAGGCATTTGAGACACTGTTCAAGTATGCAAAGACATTCACATCCCTCACTGGGAAGTCTATTGCAGAACTTGCTGGCAAGTCAACCATAGAAACCTGTCTTAACGTCATACTCCTATCCCTTGCAATGGTAAGTTGCTGCAACTAACTTCATGGAGCAGAGTCTTTGAAATTACCTGCCTTTTATGGAGTCTTAAGGTTTATTTCTGTTTTCACAAGAGACTGCCAAGTTAGGGGCCCTGTGTAACATTTTGTAACATACTGATATTTTATTCTGAAGAGTTTTTAGCCCTGCTCATTTTCAAAGCTGCTGTATGTCCCACTGATCTTAACCTTTGGTCACCATAATTAGAATACATTAAGAGTACAAAGTATAGGACTTCTTGTTGTATAATTTATACCTTTCCCCTTTACTTGCACTTGTTTTATCACTTAAACAGACATCAGTGCAACACAGTTTCCTGTCTCATTGATCCAGTGTCAGTGACTTGTGGCTGTGTATGCTTAGGTGATGGCTGGTACAGGTGAGCTCGAGGTGCTTCGAATGTGTCGATACCTACGATCTCGTGTTGGACCAACCAACAGTGTGGTAACTTACGGCTCACACTTGGCTACACACATGGCTCTGGGACTGTTGTTCTTGGGAAGTGGACGGTATACTCTGGGCACTTCACCATCTGCTGTTGCTGCCATGATCTGTGCCTTCTTTCCAAAGTTTCCCACTCACAGTAATGACAACAGGTGAATTTCTGTCACTGTTTTGTGCATGGAATTTGATTCTTCTCTCTAATTGTGGAACTAATTTAGGTGACCACTTGTTGTTTGCATAAGCCCAGATTGTAGCAACAAATATGGTTGTGTTGCAGGTATCATCTGCAGGCATTCAGGCACTTGTATGTACTGGCTGTGGAGCCCCGCCTGCTAGTACCACGGGATATTGATACTGGTCATATGTGCTATGTCCACCTGACAGTTGTGTATCTAGATACAGCCCATTACACTGGACAGCAAGTCCGACTGAGGGCTCCTTGCATACTCCCAGAATTGAGTAAACTGCAGGAGGTAGGGACCAATCTCTTTGGACTGGGTGAATACTGGTGGGATATTTGGGATTTTGTGTGTAGCAAAATGGACAGAACTTCCCCAGTACACTGTTATTTCATGTGGCTTATGCACCGAATATTCATATGGTTCTTCCATTTCAGTCTTAAATTCATCATCGTGTTTAAGGGAGAGCTTCGTAGAACAGATGTTCTCACAGTGATGACTACGAAGATATGAAGATGTAATACTGTATAATCGGCAGACTGTTGGGCTACGTGGCATAACGTCCCAGATGGTGGTTATCTTGCAAGCTGTGCGGTTACGTGTAGAGTGATATTCTCATTTAGGCTTTTTATGGGGAACAGTGGACTTTAACATTAAACTTATGAAAATATGAAATGGTGGAAATTTTTACAATGCAACAAAAATTGCACATTAAGTGAGAGAAACCTTAAATGTAGCAACATTAAGTGGGGGTTCCACAGCATGCAAACTTCCTACCCATTAGTGCTCAAATTATTTTTTGTTTTTCGCCCAAAGTGCTGTAATGTCACATGTGTCTGATAGCAGGACATTTTCTGAATGTCATGCCAACATAGCCTTTTATGTGAGTGGTCATACATCTCTGCAGATGCATCTGTTCACTCAAATTTTCAGTCAGCAGAAAATGCGTACAAACTTCTGTGTATGCACGTGTGTTATTTTGGTAGTGGGTTGTTTTAAAATTGACCTAAAACAGGCAGTTTTTTCCAGGTGAAGGTGGAGGATGACCGATACTGGGGAATTGTGTTCCACCTTGACCGCAACTGGAACCAGCTGTGGTAAGTATTGCATTTTAATGAAGTAGACTTAATTATAGAAAAGGATCTTGTTAAGTGTTTGAGCATGGTGACTTTATGCATTATTTATCAGATGTTAATGTCTCATACAAAGAACAGTATAGTTGTTATAAACTTTATGGTTCAAATGTTTTTCCTTTGCTACTGACTTATGTTGTCTCCTTATTCAATTCTGGGATTTTTCTTCTGGTAACATATGAGCTTTGTTTTAAATATTACTTACTCAATTATTATACCAACTACTGCACATATATAAAATTTATAAAGTTTACACATTAAAACATGAAAAACGCTCCGACACGTTTCGGTCCTAGGGCCATCATGAGGGAGCCATATTGTCCTTGCTAAAGTCACACTATAAAAAGTCACATTAATTTCGCTGTACCAGTTGGGTATTGTGGCAGCATGCCGTGTTGTGTAATGTTATGTTCGCAACATAACATTACACAACACGGCCTGCTGCCACAATACCCAACTGGTACAGCGAAATTAATGTGACTTTTTATAGTGTGACTTTAGCAAGGACGATATGGCTCCCTGATGATGGTCCT
>Ga0131853_10010254_pt1 | contig 17134 bp, 17 predicted proteins | sample TergutLab28metaG_FD_92764 | JGI IMG/M metagenome (GOLD analysis project Ga0131853, IMG submission 92764) | Labiotermes labralis P1 segment gut microbial communities from Petit-Saut dam, French Guiana - Lab288 P1 (version 2) (version 2) | ecosystem: Host-associated > Arthropoda: Insects >... | reverse complement strand
TCGGGCAGCGGTAAATCGGTTACTAATTTATCGGTAATGAATTTAATCCAAAGCCCGCCCGGTAAAATTGTCGGCGGTGAGGTTATTTTTAACAATGAAAATATTTTAAAAATGCCTGTAAAGCAGCTGCGTAATATTAGAGGCAGTAAAATTGCCATGATTTTTCAGGACCCCATGACCAGCTTAAACCCTTTTTTACGGGTAAGCACCCAGCTTATCGAAACTATTATGCTGCACCAAAAGGTAACCAGAGCCGAAGCTCATAAACGAGCCATAGACATGCTTACCTTAGTAGGAATCCCGGCCGCCGAAGAACGTATCCATAACTATCCCCATCAATTTTCGGGTGGTATGTGCCAGCGCGTGATGATAGCGATGGGTATGAGCTGTAACCCCGAAATTTTAATTGCCGATGAGCCAACCAGCGCCCTCGATGTTACCATTCAGGCCCAAATCCTCGATTTAATGAATAACCTTACCAAAAAGTTTGGCACCGCCGTTATCTTAATTACCCACAGCTTAGGGGTAGTGGCCGGTATGTGCGATACTTTATGCGTTATGTATGCCGGTAAGATAGTTGAACGCGGCAAAACAGAAGCTATTTTTAAAAACCCTAAACACCCTTACACTATAGGCTTAATTGACAGCGTACCCCGCCACGATAAACCCGATGTAGAGCAGCTTTTTTCGATACCGGGCCAGCCGCCTAACGTAATTAATTTGCCCGATTGTTGTCCTTTTTTCCCGCGTTGCAGCAAAATGCAAGAACGTTGTAAAACTGCCTACCCGCCTTACAAAGATTTTGGTGATGGACACGGCGCGGCCTGCTGGGCAAATACCTAAGAGAGGAAACTATGAACGAAAAAATATTAGATGTTAAAAATTTAAAAATGTACTTTCCGCGCCGAACCCGGCTTAGCTTTAACTCTAAGCGGCATAAGGACGGTAAATTTGTCCATTTAGAAAAAAGTTATGTTTATGCCGTAGATGATGTTTCCTTTTATTTAAATAAAGGCGAAGCGCTTGGTTTAGTAGGCGAATCGGGCTGCGGTAAATCTACCGTTATTCGGGCTATTTCGCAGCTTTATACGCCCACCGAAGGGGAGGTTTTGTTAGATGATAAAAATTTAATAGGCATGAAAGGGCGCGAATTACTCGCTACCAGACGCAATATGCAAATTGTTTTTCAAAACCCTTACGGTTCGCTTAACCCGCGTATGACTACCGCCGAGATTATCGCCGAACCTATGCGTATTTATAAAAAGGCCGGCCTTTATGATAAAACCGATGCCGAAATTGATGTGCGTATTGGTAACTTAATGGAGATGGTTGGCCTACTAAAGCACTACAAAAACCGCTACCCGCATGAGTTTTCGGGCGGCCAGCGCCAGCGTATTGGTATTGCCCGTGCTATTGCCCTTAATCCGCAAATCGTTTTAGCCGACGAACCGGTTAGCGCCCTCGACGTTTCTATTCAGGCGCAAATTTTAAATTTATTTAAAGATATTCAAAAAGAGCTGGGTATATCGTATCTTTTTGTAGCGCACGATTTATCGGTAGTCAAATTTATCAGTAACCGTATTGCAGTTATGTATTTGGGTAAAATTGTGGAAACCGCCGACCGTAACGAGCTTTACAGCAACCCGCAGCACCCTTATACGCAAGCTTTGCTCTCCTCTGTGCCTATCCCCGACCCGGAAGTAGAGGCCAAAAGAAAGCGTATCATTTTAACCGGTGATGTGCCTTCGCCAACCATTCAGCGGCCCGGCTGCGCCTTTTACGACCGCTGTAGCCATGCGATGTCCAAATGTAAAGAGGAACTACCTATTTTACAAGCTGTTAATAATAATGGGAAACATAAGGTAGCTTGCTGGCTTTATCAATAGTTTTAAATAAGTAACAAGGAATAGAGAACAAGAAATAATTAATTATTTCCTCTGTTCCTTGTTGCCTGTAAAATTCTGTAGTTTTTATTCTTGTTAGCTAGCTTATGTACAAGCCAAGTCGATGGTAAAAAGGCTGCAACAACCCTTGACAAAACAAAAATTTTGTGCTAAGTTAATTTTACTTTGCCGGAGTGGTGAAATGGTAGACACAGTAGACTCAAAATCTTCCGCCGTTAGGTATATGGGTTCAAGTCCCATCTCCGGTAGTATTTAAGTTTTTTATTTATAAGTATTTACTAGATTTGAAAATTGATTGTGAGCGTTAATGTGAGCAATTGAAATAAAGGCCATACTTGGCCACGCCAACAGCGGCGACCAAACCGAATGCCACACCCACTTTACGCCCGAACAACTAAACGATGTGCTGGCTTTGCAGGAGAAAATTTTAAGCGATGTTTCAACCTAAACTTCTTTAGTCTCTTACATAGGGTTTTCCAGTTTTATATCACCCTTTAAATAGCGGTGAACTAAACTAGCAATAAGCGTTTGGTAAGGTATACCTACATCGCTTGCCCTTTTTTTAGCGGCTAAAATATCGGCTATATCTAACCTAATGGTAATAGGTTTTTTAATACTCTTCCATTCTCCATTTTCAAGCTCTTTCATATATTGTGCCTCTTCTTCATCTAACGGGGCATAATGACTAGCTGGTAAATCTGTATTGTTCATAGATTTTACTCCTTTATATATATTTTTTTGTACTTTCTTGAAGGGGAGATGGTTTTTAAAAAGTAACGGCCATTACCTTCAATTATCGCAGGAGCGGCGTATACATGACTATCTTTAGAGAAAATAAAGAAAACTTGGTTGTTATAATTTTCATTAACAATCACATCTAATAAACTTTTGGAATTAATGGCCATTATAGCCTCTTCAAAGCTAATATTACGAGTGTCTTTAAGTAAGTTATTTTTTTTCTTTACTAAAGTTAAAGGTGTACTCCATATTTACAGTATGGTATATAAATCATTTTTTATCAATATAGATTTATTAATTTATTTGCTTTATTTTACCTTAAAGTAAGCTAAGCACCTAGCTTTTTAATGCTTATTAACGGTTTAAGCCTACTCTTCATCTTCATTATCCTTAATGATAAAATATCATCTTCTTCTAAAAAAACTTCGCTTATTGCGCCGTTTTAAGTAACCCGGATAAATTTTTAACTGGTTTTGTTTTATTTTTTTTTGCCTTTTTTGATAAGAAGTAAACTTAACAACACTAAAAACAACGGTAAAGATAATTAATAACCAAATAAGACCACCTAAACTATCACGCAGGTAAAAGTAGTGGCTGCGAGGGGTATCTAGGTTATGGCTGGCGACAAAAGTGGTTAAGTCGTAGCCCAATAAAGGGATAATTTGCTCATCTTCGGTAATTAAAACAAAATGGCCTTCGGTTCTGTCAATAAAAAAAGGTAAAAAGCTGGGGCCACTGTAAGGGTAAACAAAAGCTAATTGGTAATTGTCTAGCTGATAAACCATTACCAGCCGTTGGTTAGCATAAAGATTAAAACTTAAAAAAAGAAAAAGCCACTTTAATTTCATGGGTTAATTATATTTGCTAAAACCTCTTTGGCCCGTTTAAGCTCGGCCAAGTAATTTTGCTCAAAAGTTGCCAGCTGCTCGTTTAATACTTTTTGCGCTTCGGGGATTTTATCTGCACTAAGTTTTACCTTCATACCTGTTTTACGTTCTATCTCTTGCTCTTTTTGCTCGATAAGCGGCCTAAAGTGCGCCTCTATCTGCACGGTAAGTTGATGGCGGTTAGCTAAATAATCGGCTAAAAAACTTTCCAGCTGGGTTAAAAGCGGCTCTGTTTGCGTATTTAAATTAATAAAAGCTGCTTTTAAAGCGATAAAGGCCGCTAAATCTTCCTGCTTATTGGGTAAAATTAAATTAGCCATTAAAGTTTTAAGCACGCCTTTTAATAATAACGCCTGCTCGGGGCCGGCTAAAGCTTCTTTTAAATTAAAATCGCCCTTAGCTAAGGCTTTGGCCGCCAGCTTACGCCCCTCTGTTTCGTAGCGCTCTTCTTTAAGGACCGCGCCGTCTAATTGTATGTCATTACTGCGTTCTAATGCTAGCTCCAGCCTGCTTTTCATTTTAATTTCCTTTTATTTGCTTAATTAACTGGCGGACGGCTTCACTAATTTGGGCTTTAACTTCGGCGGTAGGTTGGCCCGGCCACTCAATACTGGGAGCTATCTGCCAGCCGGCGCTTTCTGTAGCCGCCCTAAAATCACGCTCGGCGCCACCAACCCAGCCGTACCCGCCAAGCCTCAGTACCTGTTTATTTTTAATGTGCTTAATTTTTAAATCATTAATAAAGTGAGCAATAGGCGGGAACATTTTGTATTCGTAAGTAGGCATAGCCAAAATAAGCCCTTTACTGTAGTAAACATGAGCTAACGGCAAGCTGCTGCTACCCGGCAAACGATGTTCGTAAAGTTTTAAGTCGCTTTCGGCTACAGTTTGCCGGATTATATCTATGGCCATTGCGGTATTACCGTACATACTGCCCCACACCAAAGTAACGGCTTCTTCGCCGCCGTTTTCGGCATAATCGGCTAAATTTTGATACAAATTAATGATAGGGCTAACATCGCCCCGCCAAAGTAAGCCATGACTAGGGGCTATCACTTTAAGAGGCAGGCCATTTAAAGAGCTAAGAGCTTTTTTAACAAAGCTGCTAAAACTAGCTACAATATTGGCGTAGTATCTTATAGTTTCAGCTTGATAAAGTTGCAGCTCTTCTATAGTATTTTGATCGGCAAAGGCTTTAGCGGCCTCTACCTTACCAAAGCTGCCAAAGGCATCGCAGCTAAACAAAATGCCGCTGTTGCTTTCAAAGGTTACCATTGTTTCGGGCCAATGCACATTAGGGGCTTCGTAAAAGACAAGTTTACGGCCGCCTAAATCTAATTCATCACCGGTCTTTACGGCGACAATTTGGTTTGGCTCGATACCATAAAAATTTTTGAGCAAAGACACCGCTTTGGCGGTACAATAAATTTTAAGCTGCGGGTTTTTAGCAGCAAAACGTCCTAAGTAACCGGTGTGGTCGGGCTCTAGGTGGTTAAGGATTAAATAATCTATTTTATTAGCCACTATACCTATACCTGCTAAAAGGTTTTCGTATTGCTGCGGAAAATCGTCAAAATTTTCAATATTATCAATTAAAGCAATTTTATCGGCCTTAATAGCGTAAGCGTTAATCGATACCCCGTTTGGTATTTCCCACAGTCCTTCAAATAATGTGGGCTGTCCATTATGCTGGGGCGGTAGGTTGGCTATTAAGCCGTAAATATTTTTTTCTATCTCAATTTTTTGCATATTACATCTCTTTTATTAATTTAGTCTTAGTAATGGGGCATTGTTGCCGGTTTGCGGTACCGGAAAAGTTTCTAGCCGCATAATTAATATTTCGTTCACATCACCGCTGGCTAGCACCGAATTTACCTCATCGGCAATCGTTTGCCGCAGCTGTTCGGTACGGCTTGGCATAAAAGCTTCGCTGCTTAAGGTACTTAAACGCGCCCGCACCCGGTCTTCAATCATAAACCTGCCGCGCTGTAGCTCGGCCCCCAGTCCATGGTTAGAAAAATCGTAGCCAATCACAAATTCTATCAAGAAAAAAACCCGGCTATCGCCTGAGGAAATACCGCGTATCATATCTATATCGTTAAAATGAATATGGCTGCGGCTAATCTCCGGTAAAGCCCTTAAACGGGCTAAATCTTGTTCGGTTACAGTAGCGCTATTAAATAGCTCGCGCTCCAAAGTTAGCCGCTCTGCCGTGTGGTTAACGTTGTTGTTATCGCTACAGGCTAATAAAATAAAGACAAAAATGGGCAAGATTTTCATATACTTATTATATCGTTATTTTAAGGCTTTTACTAGAGGGCGGTAACTATCTATTTCCCGGTACTAAATATTTATCTGGATTGCTCTGACTATAAAAAAGACAAAAATATTAAACACCCATCTTTAAAGTTTGGCCTGTGGCTGTAACTTTGCTGTAGATATTTGATAGTTATAAATAGGTAATTACCGATAAAGAGGTAAACTTGCCAAAATAAGCTGTAAATGTTACACTGTAATTATGGTTAAAATATCACTGATTGTGCCGTTTTATAATGTGGCCCCTTATTTTGCCGAATGCCTAGAGAGTATTGTTAATCAATCTTTAAAAGAGATAGAGATTATTTTAATAGATGATTGCGGCAGCGATGGCAGCTTAGCTATTGCTCAAAGTTATGTTGCTAAAGACGAGCGTATTAAAATAGTTAAGCAGCCGCAAGGCGGCGGGGCGGGCCTTGCGCGTAACAAAGGTATAAGCGAAGCCTGCGGTAACTACATTTGGTTTGTAGATAGTGATGATTACATAACTAGCCCTACAGCTTGCGAAGAGCTGTATAACATAGCCGAAGAGCAAACTTGCGAAGTGGTACGGTTTAATGGTTTTATCTTTAACGATAGTAGGCCGCAAAACCGGGCGAATTTTCGTCCTTGCCGCAAAGCAGGGCTTTATAATACCAAAGATTATTTACAAACAAATAGCTATACCGTTAGCCCGTGGCTGTTTTTATTTAAGGCCAGCTTTTTAAAAAATAATCACTTAAACTTTGCCGCCACCGTGCAGGAAGATATAATTATTGCTTTGTGGTTATTGCTTACCGTTAAAATATATGTGTATAGTAATTATTTTTATGCTTACCGTGTGCGTGCCGGTAGTGTAACAACTTTAGCGGTAAGCCGGCAGCTTTATGAGCAAGCGCCAATTTTATGCGCTGGCCTTAAGCATTTTGCTACTACACAACTAAGTACCAATTTTTTACCGTATCTTATTTTTGGGTATTTGCATGTGTTGTTTTTATCCTCTAAATTTAGGCAAGCTTTTAAACAAAGTCCCGTGCAAGCTAACGTGGTTAGCCACTGGCTGCCCTACCTTACCGAGATAGCCGCTAACTTTGATAATAAGGTAATAAAACTGCTTAAAAATAATGTGGGACTAACCTTTTTAAGCATAAGCTGTTTAAAACTGCTTTTAAAAGCCGTTAAAAAACAAGCTAAACCCGGCAAATTAGTTATTTATATAAAACTATTATACTTGACTGTGTTTATAGATAAATTAAGACCGGCTTTAATAATAGCAAAACTTAAAGTGAAAAATAAAAAATAAAAATGGTATTTTTTTACTTCTTACTTCTTAATTTTCTAAAATAGTTATTTCTACCCGGCGGTTACGCGCTTGCCCTTGCGGGGTGGCGTTGCTCACCAGCGGTTCGCTGCTGCCGCGCCCTTGCGTTATGATGTTATCGGCCGAGCGGTAACCGTTAGCAATTAACCAGTTGGCTACGGCTAAGGCGCGTTCCTCGCTTAAAACTTGTTCAAATTGCGGGTTGCCGGCAGCAGCGGCGTGGCCGGTAATGGCTATATCACGGTTGTGGTGGGCTTGCAATAACTGGCCAATTTGGTGCAGCTTAACCTCTTCGCCGGCTAAAAATTCGGCGCTGTTTACCACAAATTGTATGCTATCCATAATTAACCTAATACCATCGGCGCTTTCTTCTACCTCTATATTAAAGTTAAGGCGGCGCGTTTGTTCTTCTAATTCGGCCAGTAGCTCGGCTCGGTTCATGGGGATAGCTTCAATGAGGTGGGCTTCGGCAAAACCAACTTCGGTAAGAATTATCCCATTGCTAAAGGTAAAGCGGCGGATAAATTCTTCTTCGTAAAAAGCCGGCTGGCCTAGTTCTTCGTCCCAAAAGATAAATTGGTTATGCTCGGCCTCGATGCGCTGGGCAATGGCCTCGTTCGGCCTAATAACCCGGCCAAAGGGACGCGGCAGGTTTTCGCTGTAACTATATTGCACATTAATTTTTTGGTAAATACGGCCGTCTATCTCTACCGGGCCCATATAGTGATGATTAACAATGATGGGTACAATAAAAGGAGCGGTAAGACCAAGCAGCTGGCTAATATCAAGGGCCGTTTCGCCGCGTGCCGCCCAGCGGAAGCCGGGATTAACCGGGCCTTCGGGGAAAAAAGGCACATTACGCACCATCGGCATATGAAAGGTAGGGGCTACGGTGTAGCCGCCGCGTACATTGCGCCAAAAATCAACTTCGTAGTCGGTAGTCCATAAGGTGGCGGCATTGCTGCCCAGCAGGCGCTGGCTGGTAGCCGTTGTGCCAACTAAACGGCCGCTGCCATGTTCATCAACTTCGGCTACGCGGTAGGTAAGGCGGTTAATAAATTCTACATGCTGCGGCGGGGCGTTATCGTTAGAAAAAATACTCGTTTGTACGGTAGATAAAAACCTAAACTGGTCGCCTTCGTTGTGCCTAAAACGAAAATCGAAGGCCAGTAAGGGAGTGGTGAGTAAAAGTAAAATAAGGCTTAATTTTTTTAACATACTACCTTATATTATCGCATATTATGGCCAAATAAGATAGAGCAAATAAAACAAAAGTATAGGTACCGCCCCAAATCCCCTTCGCCGGCGAAGAGGATTTATGTTGTTTTTCTTAATTTAATTTAACAAAAGAGAATATCGCTAAATTATCTTAGTAGCTCTATACTTATCCTACAATTTATGATACAATCAAGTATCATATAACAATTATATTGTTATAACATAAATGGGTGAAATAAATGAATTTAAAATTGTCTTTACGCTCCAAAAGTTTATATGCTATTTGTGGTTCAATCGTTTTAGCGTTTACCATAGGTATTTTTGTTATTAATTTTTCGGTAGGCCGGCGCACGCAGGAAAGCGCTTTAGCCATCGCAGAGGGCGAAGCCAGTTTAATTGCCAGCTTTTTAGAAAACCATTTTAACAGCTTAAGTTTATACCTAGATACCATTGTTTTTGCCATAGAGGCCAATATTACCACCATTGCCCCGCAATATCGCCGCGATTTTGCTACTAATATTATAGAATCTACTTTCGAGATGATTAGCGATAACTCGGATTATCTCGATTATTTTATGTTTGTGATGGAGCCCAACGCCTTAGACGGCCTTGATGCCGAACATATTGGGCTGTTAGGCAGCGATGCCACCGGCCGTTATACGTTGTTTTTAGATATAGAAGGCAACATTATAGATATGCGTAACGAAGTATTTAACGATAATATGTACGCTTATGCCGATAGCCGGCGCTTAAGCTGGAACAGTATAACCAACTTATTTACTTTTAGGGGCGAACAAGTGGTGGCCGTTTCGGTGCCGGTTTTTAACGATGACGATGAATTTATTGGCAGTGCGATGGTTTTTAGCAAGGTAGCTTCGCTGCAAAATTTGGCTATGAGCAGGGAACTGGAGATAAACGGTATAAGCCAAAACATTTACACCGGCCTAATAACCGGCGACAGAACCTTAATTATTGGCCGGCAAGGGGCAGCGATAGAGCCGCTTAGTAATGCTGTAGGAACGGAGCTAACCAGAGAAATAGCCCATTATGTAGCTTTAGACGAAGTAAGAAGCCATAGGTATACCGATACACGTACCGGTCAAACGGCCGTTATGGTGGTCGTACCTATCGATTTAAATTATATCTACGACTATTGGGCCGCTATGGTTACTATCCCCGTAGCTGTTTTAAATATTCCCACTCGCGAAATTAATATTATTTTAGCGGCTATTCTTATTTTTATTACTTTTATTATTAATTTGGTGGTTGTTTTAACTATCAATAACATTACTAAATCTATCTCTGCTATTAAAGATGGTTTAAATAAACTTAGTAACGGCGATTTAAGTTTTACTATAAGCGCTAAGCTACAGGCTAAAACCGATGAGCTAGGCGATATTGCTAAAAGCGCCGGCCATCTTAAAGATAATTTAGGTACGGTAATAAATAACATACAAAAAAATATGGAAACTGTTAGCAGCGGCAGCGATAAAATTAATGCTACCTCTGGCCGTATAGCCGCCGACAGCAGCGAGCAGGCCGCCACCGTAGACGAGGTAAGCGCTAGTATGGAAGAAATGGGCGCTACCATTGCCAAAACGGCCAGTAATGCTAAATTTGTTGATGAAATATCGCGCGGGATTGTCGAAAATTCGCTGCAAAGCAGCGATGCCGTTAAGGAAACGGTAACGGCCATGAATAGCATTGCCGAGAGAATTAGAGTAATTGAAGACATTGCCAGCCAAACCAATTTGCTGGCCCTTAATGCCGCCATCGAGGCGGCTCGTGCCGGTGATGCCGGACGCGGCTTTGCGGTGGTTGCCGGCGAAGTGCGTAAGCTGGCCGAGCGCAGCGCCCTTAGCGCCAAAGAGATAGATGAGCTTTCCATCAGCAGTGTACAAATAGCTCAAAAAGCCGGCCAGCTGGTGAGTAACATTACGCCGGAAATTCAGCAAGTGGCCGAAATTATTAAAGATTTATCTAAAGCCAACCAGCAGCAAGAAATTGGTATAGACCAAATAGGCAAGGCCGTTTTACAGCTTAACGAAATAACCCATAACGGCGCCCTTAGCGCCGAAGAGTTGGCCAGCAGTAGCGATTTACTTAACCAGCAAGTAAATATGGTTAAAAATGAGTTGGCCTTTTTTAAAATAACTGCCGGTGCGGCCGGCCAAAGCCAAACCATTAAAGCGTTACCGGTAACTACATCGGCTTCGGCCTCGCTCAAAGTGCAACCGGCGGTAAAGGTTAGCCCTGTGCCGGCGCCTGCCGCTAAAGCTAAACCGGCTGCCGCTAAACCCAAGCTTAATATTGATAAATCGGTCGCCGCCAACCCTAAACCCGTAGCGGCAGCTAAACCAAGTGCACAGGTTAATAAGCCAACTCCTGCTCCATCAGCGGCTGTTACTATTGATGATGACGAGTTTATTAGCTTTTAGGCCATAAACGAGGCGGTAATTAATAAATAAGTAGCAAGGCTGCTAACAAAAAAATAAAGAAAGTTAAAACTGTAGCAGATAATATAAGTAATGGCACTTTTTAAAAAGAAGATAGACGAGCCGGTTGCTGTAACAGTTAGCGAAGGCCAGCAGTTAGCGGATTTATGGACGGGTACTCTTGACTATAAAATTGAAGCCGAACAGCTTAATAAACTTAATTTTATTACCGAAGGTTATTACCTTTATTTTTATGAGGCGGCTAACTTGGTGGCTGCTTGTAATTTACCTTTAGATTTAAGCCAGTTAAAAGCGGCCGGCGAAGGATTGTTGGCTGTTTTTGCCGAGCAAGGGCGTAAGCTGTACTTTATTGTGCGCTCTGCCGCCGAGCTGGCCGATACCTTAGCTTTATTTAATTACGTAGCCGGTTTTAGTTATTACCGCTTAACCATTAACAAAAGTAATGGCTTACTGTGTTTAGCGGACGGTTTATTAACCGGTGATAAAGCCGTTAAAGTTGGTGTTAAGCAAACCCTAACTTTTTTACCTAACTTGCTTTTTTGGCCTAATCGTTTAAAAACGAATTTAGATAACTTTACTTTAAGTTTAGAAGATTGGCGGTTTGCCGCCCAAAACGAAATTAAACGCGATGATAGCCTCATTATTAAAGTAACCCTTAAAGAGGGCACGCTTAGCTGTTATTATCACCTGCTTTTGGTAGCCGGCGAGCATAAAGAGCGTTATAAAACCAATTACTTAGAGGCCGTTTTTGCCCAGCAGCGGGCTTTTTACCGTTTGTTTAGGCCGGCCATTACCATTAGTTTTACTTTAGTAACGGCTATGCCGGCGGCGCAGGGCTTATGCGGGCGCGGCCATTTTTACCAGCACTTTAGTCATAAAATACCGGCGCTGCTGAGTATACAAGCCGAGCAATTTAAAACTTTACTAGGGTTAACTTTAGTTAAAAACGAGCAAGCTTTGCTTAATTATGGCAGCAAAGAGCCGCTGGCTATGCTTATGCATTTAAACCATCAGCTGCAAGCCGGTTTTTATCCTTATGCGGCGCGCTTTTATTTGTACGCCAATTTGCAAAGTTTAAACGAAAACTTTAACCCTTTTACCGGCGGTAAGGCTTTAACTTTAATCGAGCTGCTGGCTTTATTTAACGAGCAAGATTATAAATTGATAGTGCAAAATTTTATTGTGCCTAAACTAGGCAACAAATTAGGTAAGCTGCTTAACTATAAAAAAGTTATCCGTAATGCCGAAGGCGGCCAAAAAATAGTTACGGCCACTGTGAGCGATGCCGACAGCGGCCGGCTTATCACCAATTTGCCGCCGGCCCTACAAGAGGCAGCCGGCAAAGAGCTGGCCGAGAACGAAGAGCAGTGGCACAGCCATAACTTTGAGGCTTTAAAACAATTAGCCGAGATGGTAGAAAAAAGGCAGCTGGAGGTGAGCGTTACCGCTCATACTTTAATTGAAAGCGAAATAATTTACCACCTGCACGAAAAAGAACGTAAAGCCTATAATACTATGTGGGATAACGATTTTGTACCGCGCTGGAAGCTGGCCGAGCAAAAAGATAAAATTAGGATAATTGATAAATTGGATAACCGCCAGTGGGCCGAGATACTGGCCGTTAAGCCGGCCAACTTTGAGGTGCTTAGTAAATACATTAGCAGCGGCCGCCGTAAATTTTTAAGAGAAGAAATAGATTATATTTTGCAGCGCGGCCTTAACTATGTAGAGGCTAACGGAGCCTTAAAAGCCGTTTTACATTAAACCAATCTCATCTAATAACTTTTATTAAAGCCCTTTCTTTAACGAAAGGGCTTTTTTATTTAACCTATTCGTGCTTTTTGTGTTTTTTGCAGTTGTAATTCTTTTTTTAGTTTTTGAGAAAGTTCAATCTTAAAAAAAATTTTCAAAATTTTTGTTAAAGCCAAATTTTGCCAAGCCGTTATCTTACCCTACAAGGCTCTGGGCTAATTGCAAAGGGGTAAAAGCCGGTCCAATTAGCCAGAGCAAAGTTTAAAGGGAGGAAAAATTATGGATTGGCCTAAAAGTTACAAAGCCAAATTTATCGAGGCCGGCCTTGTTAATTACGAAGATAACGGCGGCGGTGTGTGGCTGCTGCGCAAAGAAGTGCTGGATAAAATGCTGGCCAGTTTTGTGGGTAAGCCTTTATTACTTAACCACAGCAGCGAGGTAACGGCCGCTAATTACAGCCAACATGCCTGCGGTTATGTAAGCCGTGCTTGGTACAACGAGACCGATGGCTGGTACTGGGTAGATTTTTTGGTAACCAGTCATCAGGCCGAGCAAGCTATTGCGCAAAATTTTTCGGTTTCTTGCGCTTACGAAGTTACCAAATATAACGAGGGCGGGCTTTATCACCAATGTCCTTATCACTATGAGGTAGCGGAGGGGCAATTTATTCACTTGGCCTTAGTAGAGGCCCCACGTTACGAAGAAGCCATTATTTTAAAAAATACTTTAACAGAAGGGGGAGCTATGAATTTTAAACGCAAAAAGGAGGAAACAGTTATGAATAACGAGGCAGAGTTACAGCAAAAAATTTGTCAAAGTTACTTTGGTTTAGCCCAAAGGCTGCAACTTAAACCCGAAGAACTTACCGGCAATTACGAAGAGTTATTACTTAAATTTAATGCCGCCGTTAAGCACCAACAAGCCGAAAGCCAGTTTATTAAACACGCTGCCGTCGGCGATGAAGGTAAGCCCTGCTACCTAACACGCAGCGACCGCAAAGAGCTGGGCTTAAAACGCTATGGGTAAGTGAAAAGTAAAAGTTGAAAAGTGAAAAATTTTGTCTCTTACCTTTCAGTTTACACTTTTCAATTTTCAGTTAAAAAGGAGGAATGAGTGAGTTTAATTAAATTTAACGATGATGGCAGCGAACTTAGCGCCTTAAGTTATGTAAGGCGCAAGGTGCTGGAGCAAAGGTTTTACGAAATACCTTTTGCTCGGTTTGTTCCGGTAATTATTAGCGAAAATAGTTTGCCGGACGAGCTGGTGGTGGTAAAAAATGTAGGGCCGGCCAATAACTTTGAAGAAGCCGTTACGTCGGCCGGCGCTAATAACCTATACGAAGCCCAGTTGGCTACCGGTAAAGAAGTAGCAAAGGTTTTTTTATGGGCCGCTAAAAGCCGGTACACCTTGTTTGAGATGGAGCGAATGCTTAAGCATCATAGCTACGATATTGTCGAGGCACGTTATAAAGCCCGTAAAAAAATGTGGGATTTAGGGCTGCAAAAAGTAGCTTTTACCGGTCTTACTAATCACGAAGGGGCCGGCGGCTTAGTTAATAATAAAAAAGTAGCGGCCAAAGCTAAAGCCCTGCAACAAGGCCTAGCCCAAATGAGCTTAAGTGAGCTTAGTCACTTTTGTTACGAAGCCTTAACCGGCTACCGTGAACAAACCGAAGACGGCACTTGGCCCAATACTTTTTTACTGCCGATGAGCGATTGGGTGGCTCTAGCTATGCCTAGCGAAACCAATAAGGTGCCTAATAAGCTGGAGTTAATGAAAAAAGCCTTTAGCCATATTACGCGTAACAGCCAATTTATCATCGAGCCGTTGCCGTATCTTGATGATATTAAAACGGCGGCCGGTAAAATAAACAGGTATGTGCTTTATGCTAACCACGAAGATGTGCTACAGCTTAATATTACGCACGATTTTACCACGACAACGCCTACCAGCCTTAATAATTTTGAGTACGAAGATGTCGCCTACGGCGCTTTTACAGGGGTAATTATAAGCAGGCCCCAAGAACTGCTTTATTTTGATAAGGAGATATAAACATGCAATTAAAAAACAACGGTAAATCACTTTTCTTACGTATTAACGATGAAATTGAAGAATTTAAAGAAGGTGAGGTAAGAATCTTTCCAGACGGGCAAGCAGAGGCTTTGCTAGAGGCCTTTAGTAGCTTGGAGCTGCTAAATGAAGAAGCTTAGCCACAAATTTATTAACAATTATGGCGCTGAGCTGGGTATTACTTTAAACGATAAAGTTTTGCTTAAGCAAAGTTATAACGAGGCCAAAGCTGTTTTTAACAGCAGTGTGTGGGAGGAAGCTAACTTAAAAGAAGAAGCTTTTTTATTGCTAATGGCTCACTGTGCAACGCTTATAAAAGAAAAAGAGCGGGTAAACATAGTTAAAAGCCAAACGGTAGGCGAGCTTAGCGTTAGTTACCAGCCGGCGCTTCAGCAGGGCGGTGGGGCGCTATCGCAGCTGCTGGCTGCTACCATTTATGGCCAGCGTTATACGGCTATGTTAAGCAGCCGGGCCGCTAAATTTTTAATGCAACAAGGAGAATAATCAATGAAGCTACCGCTAGCTTGGCAGCAGTGCTTTAGTTATACCAGTGTTACTAAGGGGCTCGATGATAACTTTAGCAGCTACGAAGTAGTTAAATACGGCAAAGTAAAGGCCATTGCCTTACCTTTAAATAATAAAGAGTTAGCCTTAGTAGAGGCCGCAGGGGTAAGTGATAAAAGCTGGAAGAAACTTTACGTGGCTGCTCCCAGCCCTTTAAAACTGGGTGATAGGGTAAAAATAAACGATAGGCGCTATAGCGTTATCGGCAGTAAAGATTACGCCGGCGAAGGTTATGTCATTTTTACTTTGTTAGCCGTTTAGTTAGGGTAGCTTTTAGTTTAAAAGGAGGGAAAAAGATGGAAGAAGTAAGCGATGCAGCCTTATTACTGGCTAAATTAATTAAGCAAGGGTTAAACTGCGCTGCTGGTGAAGTAAGGTTAGCTTATAGCGATTACCCCGAGCACAAAGGCGAGCGGCCAACTTTTATTGTAGAGGCCGTTAGCCAAAAGCACTTACATAGCGGGCGACGGTTTTGCCATCAAAGTAATCAATATTTAGCCGAAGAATACACCACTTATCAGCTAACGGTATTGGTAAGCGCGAGCGCCGCCGAGCAAGTTAAAACTGCCGCCGTTAAGTTGTGCGATTTACTTTATGCCCAATATAGCCGCGATTTTTTGGCTAAACACAAGGCTTCGCTTAACTATGGTAATCTTATTTTTGCAGATGAAGCCGGACTTAAAGCTAAGCGGGTTAGCCTTAGTTTAGTAATCCGCCGGCAGGTAGCAGATAAGGTAGCCGTTTGGCACGGGGCAGATAGCCCGTTGGTTACTCAGGAATAACCAATAATAAATAATTTTAAGGAGAACTATGTTAAATTTAGACAATATTATTAATGTAGCGGTAAGTAGTAAGCCCACAGGGCTTAGCAGCTTTAATTTAAATAGCTTGCTTTTGCTTACAGATGAAAAAATGATTGGGGCGGACAGCGGCCACATTATTGTAAGAAATGCCGGCGAAGCTAAAGAATATTTTAACGGCAACAGCAGCACGCTTAGGTTAATTAACACCATTTTTGCTCAGCGGCAAAGCCTGCGTTCAGCCGGCGGTTACTTAGTGGTAGCCTCTTTTAAAGAGGGCGAAAGCCCTTTGGCGGCGGTGCAAAGGCTAGAAAAAGAGGTATATACCGTAGGTATTTTAACTATGCGCGAGCTTAGCGGCCGCCAGCTGGAAGATTTAGCCGTGTACATTGAGGGCGGCGACCATCTGTTATTTGTGCCTTGCTATAAAGAGATTAGCCTCGATATTGATATGAGCAATCCCAGCGAGGTAATTTATGGCGAGGCTATGTTGCTGCGCGCCAAAGGTTTTAAACGCAGCCGTGCCTTATTTTATAGCGGCAGCTTTAACAACGCCCTTACTTTTGCGGCGGCTTATGCCGGCCTAGCGTTGTCTACCAACTTTAGCGTTAGCCGCAGCACCGCTACAATGCACCTTAAAGAGCTGGTAGCTTTAACGGCCGACAACTTGGTAACCGGCCGCCTTTTTGCCCAAATACAGGCGGCCGGCTGCGATTGTTATGTAAATATTGCCGGCTTAAGTGTGGTTTATGCCAGCGGCGAAAATGGTTACTTTGATAGTATTTATAATATAACTTGGTTTAAACTAAATTTATCTGTTAATTATTTTAATGCTTTAAAACAAACCAACCATAAAATTGCCCAAACCGAAGAAGGGTTAGAAAGGTTAAAGCTGGCGGTATTACAAAGTTGCTTGCAGGCGGTAAACAACGGTTTTGTGGCCGCCGGCAGCTGGGTCAGCAGCGATTATTTTGGTGATAAAGAGATTTTTTTAAGTAACATCGAGCAAATGGGTTTTTATATTTACACCGAACCACTTGCCGAGCAAGCCGATGACGAGCGGGCGGCGCGTAAAGCCCCGCCGGTAATGGTAGCCATTAAAGAGGGCGGGGCTTTCCATAAAGGCAGC
>Ga0131853_10010253_pt1 | contig 17136 bp, 9 predicted proteins | sample TergutLab28metaG_FD_92764 | JGI IMG/M metagenome (GOLD analysis project Ga0131853, IMG submission 92764) | Labiotermes labralis P1 segment gut microbial communities from Petit-Saut dam, French Guiana - Lab288 P1 (version 2) (version 2) | ecosystem: Host-associated > Arthropoda: Insects >... | reverse complement strand
TTTTTTTTTACGAAGTTGTTGGTGGGTTTTTTGTAGGTGGTTTGTTGGGTGTGTGAAGAGGGGGGGATATCGTTTTTTTTTTTTTTTTTTTTTGTTTTTTTTAACTCTTCGTTTTTTTGCGGTCTTTTTTCGGTGCCCTCCCGTTTTTGGGGGGGGGGGGGGTTTGAACCCCCTAAATCCCCCCTCGGTACGCCACTGTTAAACCCTGTCTCACAAGCCACGTGAAAGCAGTGGCACGAGAGTGTATCTACAGCAAGCAGTCTCCCTATTTAGTAAACAACTATTAAGAAATTCGTACTGACCAGTGAGCGGATTCCTTTGTTGAAGGTCTTGACTGAATTCGGCCGCACTGCATAACGCAACACTTTGTTATTACTGGACGACACACTGACTGATAGGCTTCCGTGTTTCTTTTCAGTCTCTCCAAATGAATGTCTTGAAACTGGTAACGAATGCCACCCAACAATTACAAGATCACACTTTCATATAATTTCCACGCTAGACAACCTTTCCGGCTTACAGACCGTCGTTAAATAACCAAAGTATTAATCACATCGCCACAAAACCAAGCCACGACTCGAAAATACATACGAACAGTCACATTTCAATCCCTTAAATTCAAACTTACAGGGCTCTGCTATGCATTTCACAACACAAACTAGACTTCAGTCCAATTTTCTCTCCGTTGACCACCCTGCACTTGGTTCAGCGCTCCCACGTGTTAACATTTAATGAATCAACACTGCCAACGTATGTACAGTACGTGCTAATACGTTTTAATACCATAAACCAATATAAGTGTTAACATTTCCTGAATCGCGCTGTGAATACAGATATTTCCTGCGTGTCTATGTATTTTCTTCACCAATAAATATGAAAAAAAAAATCGTATTGTGGTCTTCTGAGTTATGGTATCGCGTCTGGTACGTGGGTACCGACAACCTGGAGGAACATACTAGCTCTTTCTTCAGGTGAGAGATACATGATACAACAAAATTTCATAAATTACTTTTTGAGAGTGAACACGAGCCCTTTTTCCGTCCACTGGACAGTATATAATAACCACACTCCACACAAGCGAAAGTACCCTTCCCAAGAAAGCTTGACGGCTGCAGGAAGAGCCTAGAACGTGGAACTCTCCTTCTACCCTTGCAAAGTTTATGCCAGCTGCCCGTGTCACATGGGCCTTAGCCAGACGGTCTCTACGCAGGGTGTCAGCAGAGAAGCGCGCCTTTGTTGCCAGGAACTGATGTGTCGTTTCTGTAGGGGGGTCTAAGCAGTAGGTATCTTCCTGCGTTTTATGCACAAAAAGTACGAGTAGAAAAACAGAACACAAATACGACATTTATGCATATGCACTATTATATGGCGACAGGCGAGGTGTAAAATCTTTGGTCGATGTGATTAAATTCGATCAAGTCACGGCGTGGATCTCGTACATGTTCGGCCGAATTGATGGGGATTTTAAAAGCCGATAGACCATTGTTCCTATGACAATAACCAGACAGCACAGTTTAATAAGAGAAAGTCAGTAATACGGCGCGCCGGTGTGCCTCAAGTGTGATGAGAACTTTCTTTCACAAGTGTAGGACAAGGCTGATTTGCAGAGTTACAAAGTGGACCGAATTCCCACAGGCTATAAAATGTTCACATGAAACCTGAATATGATGAACAGATGCCCCACTTCTATGAAATTCTCACATTTAAAATGAGAAGATGTAGAACGCGGGAAATATGATTTAAAGACGAGTTAAGAAAAAGTTAATTTGTCGTTTACCTTAAACAATGTAAACTAGTTTATTACATCTGTAACACTTTCAAACTAAATTACCACGTTTTCACATTCCTGTTTTCCCGTTGTCTCTCTGACTTTTTGTGTGCCATGTGAAAACGTACCATTTTGTTCCCCACTTTCAAGCGCAGGCTCTTAAGCCTCCGGTTTCACATTTCGGAGGCCCGATTTCAATCCCAGGATAATCCACGATGTGGTGGACACAGCGGTAGTATGGCAGGTTCTCCTCTACCAACTATAATGCAAATGGTCCATACCTCATCTGTCATCAGATACTGGTAAATGTGGCCTGTCTGAAGCCGCATTACTAATAAATTGCCTCATTCCACTGACACAACTAACTGGAATCCTACTGCACACGGGGTCGTGTATCTCATGAACTTGGTCGTTCACGGTATGGGAGCGGAGAAAATGTCTTCTTTCTGTGACAGTAATCGCTAAGCATTTCCTATCCCTGTTCTCAGAAAGCAGGATGGCGGTTTAATTGAAGACGACAGGAATTACAAGTAAAGAAACTGTTCTACGAATGCTGCACTTTATAATCACATTACCACTCTTCTTCAGCAATATGTCAGCGCCCTTCCAAAACGACTGATGTGCCGGGTAAATGAATAACCAGTGGGACATTAAACACAACGCCGCTGGGTCCTTCAATACCTACCGCCTGTTAAAATTATTATATAAATATACATGATCTAGTCGTACACAACTTCATATTTTATTTGATTATATTAGGTTACAATTCAGCTACATGCTGCGGCCTAATCACAAGGCCATCTTCAGGTTGATCTTTGAGTAATTGGAGTGTACAACTGAAAATGCCTTCAATGGTGAAGGCATTATCAGTTGTACCCTCTAATTACTCAAAGATAAGCCTAAAGATGGCCTTGTGATTAGGCCGCAAAATGTAGCTGAATTATAACCTACATTGAAGGCACTATCAATTGTACACTCCAGTTACTCAAAGATCAGCCTGAAGATGGCCTTGTGATTAGGCCGCAGCATGTAGCTAATATAATCAAATAAAATATAAAGTTGTGTTACCACTATATCATATATATTTATATTATAACTTTTGCACTTAAACACAACAGGGATGTCTCACTTGAAAACTACTGTCTGTACTCAGTACGAGGACATGGCTGTCCACAAAGCCCACTCCTGTAGCCTACAGTGAGTTCCTGCTCCTTAAAACTGACAAAATGAAGTTCTCGGCAGCTGTGCACTTGCACTGTACTGACACTTTTATGAGTTCTTTTAAGTGACAAAAAAATAGTCTTCTTGTAAACACCGCGCGTACATCTGCATGCAGTAACAGCCTTAACCTACCGGAGCATGAAATTCGTGGAAATAATATCTGCAAATAGCGCTTCTATCTTACAGAAAACACCCCACTTCAATTACAAAGACCAGACGGTTCGCGCTCAAACAAGAAAAGAAGCGTGCCATAACGAAACACACTGAATACTCCCTGGAACTTAAACTCAACATAAAGCTACACAAAAAAAAAAGGGGGCAAAGCTTCACCCTGCACAAAAAATTTATTTAGAGAAATACTAATCTCTCGCTTCAAGAATCGTATATAAAATACACTTGGTGGGCAAAATACTCGGGTTCTTTGTTTATGTTGAAGCAGGTGGTGTAGCCTACACGCACAGCATTCAATACTGTTGTTTAAAAGATTGACAGAATTCATGATATAGTTCCAGAAGTGTGAGATCGTATTCAGCATACGACGGCCCGCTGCATCAGTTACCATGCAAAAGCAAGTTCGAAACGCACATACTAAAGGGATTGCTGTACCTTTTATACTAGTACAAGTCTTTCTACTCAAAGTAAAAAATCCCCCCGATTTGGGTGGATTCAACCGCAGGATTAACGTCGACGTTACGGACCACGGATAACTCTTGGGATCACGGATAACTCATGGGATCACGGATAACTCTTGGGATCACGGATAACTCGTGTAAACTAACAGTAACAACTCTCTGAAATCTGGATTATTTAGTATATGCTGTTTTTCTTGTCGGTGGTAATGCCGACCCATACAGGTTGCTAGGTCTCTGCTGGATAATGGTCCTAATTCGTTGCTAGGTGCGTGCTAGGCTCATAAACGTGCTCGATATATTACTGAGTACAGACAGAAATCAGATCCTTGTATAAATAATACTTATTTAACACAGAAGTAATCATTCATTGCCGAATATGTCTGCTTTCCTTGTAACCATCATAAATTTTAAGGAGTCATTAAAACCCGAATTTTAAGAAGCAAAATTTATTTGTATAACCAAGGAGAGTATTTGGATATAGATTCCGATCAAACCCAGGGCTCTACTTCAACATCTGCACAGTGCTTGAACGGTCGTAGCTGCTGTGCGTACTGACAAGACCAAGGGCTAAATTTCTCATCTTTGGGTATCCTCCATCAGGTTCGCGACTTGAACAGGAAATACACAAAAAAGTTGGCCTACTTTATTCCCCGCAAGGAAAGGCAGCAGGCTTACGAACTCACCATGTTGTGTGTGCGCGCGCGCGCGGGCGCCAGCGTGCCTGTAAGTGTCCACTTAAATCTGTAAATTAGTGGACGGTTTTCAAAAAAAATTTATACTGTACGAACTTCAATGCCGTAGAGTGAAATCAAGTACCGTATTTCTTAATTTCCTACAATAAGGCAGCCAAAAGTTTGAAAGAAAACGTGTATGTGATACCATTTATTACTCGACATTAAATTCTCCCACAACTTTTTCTTTTGCACTTTGTTTCCAGTGCATATGCTTTTCAAGTCATGTTCCAACTGCAATTAATAAAATGAATTAAAATCATGTCATGTTTTATTAAAAGCAAATAAATTACAAAATAACTCTAATAAATTTTCTAATTATGTTGGATCTTTTGTATTAACATTACAAATATTAAATATTCTCTTACTACAGTGGCGTTCTGAAAAAACGGACCCTCCATTATCTCTGCAATTATTGACGGTAAAAAGTTAAAAATGTGCCCTCAGCTATAAATCCACTAGTAAAAATATTCATTATTTGAACATCCAGACGATGGAAATACACAGAGTAAATTTTTTCGTCTTTTGGTCCCCAAGGTACATGTCCATGCGCACAGACACATTACTGTGAACTCGAAGGTAAAAGTCTCTCCGTAACATGTCACAGAGGCACAAAGATGTAAGCACAGACACTGCTCTACTCATTAACCTCGGCGCTATATGGAGCTGGGTGGTCAACATATTCCGGTCGCTTAACACCCATGAAAAGAGCCACGGTATCCACTTTATAGGTGGCTGGCTGGACCCCAAGGTCGGCCTCGACGGTTGTGGTGAAAAGAAAATCTCTCTCCCCCAACGGGGTTCGAACCGCGAACCATCCAGGCCGTAGCGAGTCGTTATACTGACTACGCTAAACTGGTCTTGCACTTTGTAATCACTAACGTCAAATAACGCGTTGCCCAAACAGTGTGATCTACGCTTGACGTTTATATATATTTCAGGGTTCATTTAATATTTGTTTGCTGGCGGTGCCAATAGCTCAAATTATACAGCGTCCAATAACATGACCAGTACTGACTGAGTTTGAAACTGTGGTGGCGTAATTGTAGGTCACTATCCCGGTAATCGCTTGGACGGCTGAACAAGACCACAATAATATCGACGTCTGGATAGGTCTCCGAGCCGAAATTTGAAAATGGAACCTCCTCCCGAACGACTACGACGTAGGGCTGCTAACCAAACTACGACGACATACGATGCACACGTTATACAGCGTGGAGCAAAATACACCAGACGCTTGATTTTCAACATGTTGCCTCTGAGCGCCTAAGTGACTTCTAAGCCACTCTGTATATAACAAACGACACTGTTGTCGAAGGAGTAGCGCGTCTTCTTCATAGTTGGTAGGTTCAGAGTTAAAATCCGGGAACCAGGGTTTTTTTTTTTTTTTCCAGATAAGTGCACGTATCAGACCACGCCCGCATCCTTCCAAATCCTCCCTAATTTATTATTCTCTAATAATTTTGCCACCCGATGTGTAGCCTACAGTCTGAGCTACCGACAGGCAGGGCCGCGAAGACAGCGTTCGGGCCCCGGTGTGGAGGGGCGGATCCCCCCCCCCCCAGCAAGGACGACCGTCAAAGTCTTTACACAAAATCAGAAAGACAGACTTTCACTTCGCAGAGTGACTTGGGCTTGGTCTGAAACGGCTAATTTATACAATCGATAAATCATGATACTACCGAAAACGACAAAACACATGCAACACAGTCGGGCCCCCTTCCGGATCGCTTGGACCCGGTAATTTGTACCGGCTTATCCCCCCCCCCTCCCACTTTCCACTTTCCACTTATCGTCGAACTGCTGACAGGATCGTTAAACAAACCCTAAATATATAAATAAACTACACAATGTAAAAGTGTGAAAGCAAGCAACATAACCCGGACGAAGAACGGGTACTCCTGCTAGTATTATATAAAATCTAATAAAAGTTGCTCATGTTCTCTACTTGGTTTAATCTTACATCGCAAGTTTACTTTATACGCTCGTACGTTTATTCTAACCAGGATTTTAAAACGTAGCTGAATGCTAACCGAAACGTTACGTACAAATATTTCGCCATGTCGCAATGCCCACTGCCTAAAGCAGACAAGTGAATACCTTCCTCAAGCCGCCAACCTTGACTAGTCACGACAAATAATTGATGGATGAGAGTTTTACAAGTACCCACAATTCCTTTCGAACTGTAACTCCTTTGAAATTGTTCCCTTAAACACAAGTCCATAAAGAAGAATGAATAATACAATGGCCTGTCAAGTCGCGTAGACGTGTTTGACCTTATTACGTGTTTTGCAGGGTCTGAGAAAGCTCGTTAGCCCGGATTTCGAAATTAACATGCATTATTTGAAAGAGGTGAACAGGAGTGTGTTAGATTCCACGTACCCACACGTCACGATTATGATATACAGATCGAGGAAGCACGTTATTTCACGCAAAGGAATACTTTCTTCCAGATTCCTCCATTTCTCAGTCTCCTAGGACTGCTCGACCAACGGATTTGCAGTGCACAAACGATGTACGTTATTCTCCCTCATGTTCTCACACGGCGTCAGGGCAGTTAATATAGTATATATTATTGAACAGCAGCCCGAACACACTTCATAAGCTTCTTATAACAAAATAGCAAATTTTATTATGTCATCCATTGCAGGGCTTCACAAAACTGGCACAGAAATATAGATATAGGGGAACGCCTGCAAGTTCAACATACAAAACGCCCGAAACTCTGGGAAAAACTGAGACGAAAAAAAGCATCAAGAATGGAAGGCACTGATTACAAGTTAAAAACTGTATTAAACAGCCACCGGAAAAATGACTAAACGCTGTTTCAGAAATAGAGGGAATGCTCCATTCTTGGCTGAGAAAAGACGGAAGATTCGATTAGAACATGTTAGATTAGTGATTGGATTCGATCCCGATGCATCTAGGCTTTTAGACGGGCTCAGTAAGCCTCCTTTATACGCCTAAAAGTGCAATTAGTTGAGTAATAATACGTACAAAAATAAGAATTATTTCGGCACAGTTTATTATTACAAAAATACGCACTAGGAACAGACATTCTGTTAGTACTACAAGAATGAAAGTTGTCGACTTTGTTAAAACGTCAGTCAAACCAATTTCCTACCTCTTTGAGCCCATCCAGTCGACCCAGTGACTTGGATCCTTGAAGTGGGACAAATCCCGAACGATCTGAATACATGTTGTTATTAATCCCGGGTTCGGTTCGGGCGGAGACACGTGACTTGTTCTTTCGCTTGTCCAACAAGTGGTGGCTGGTACGCCCAAACGCCTTGTTTGTATCAGTTTCATCAAGTTCTGGATCTGACTGGACCTCCCGATACTCCTCTTTGTGACGCGCTGCGGGGTGTCGTTTTTGGGCCCTTGTGGGACTCTTGAAGCGACGTCGGTAAGGTTTTGGGGAGCTGACGGGGCTCGTAACGGGGGAACCCAAGGGGCTCAGTGACTGGAGGCGTTGGACTATGCTTCCAAACATACTGACCATCAGTCTGTATCACCTATGCAGTCATTGGCACGTCAACAGAGAAACCTGAATAGTCCAGCAGCGTCAGTAAACGTGATAGGAAGTAGTTGAGAATGGCAGCAAAACACAACAGCACATTACGGTTTCAATCGCTGCTTCAAAGCACTTTACGCAATGAAGCCTGAAGAACACATCGCAATGTTTTCGCTGTCCCTTAACGGCAGTTACAATGTTTTAATACGGCACACAGGTCACAATGAATCAGGCACAAATACTCAAAAAATTTTGAGGACGGATATTTTACAGCAAATGCATTACTTTCAATTTAATCTCCTTTGAAACGTAGCACAAATTAATGTCAAAACTAACACTTTTCCCTTTCAGTTTACTATCACCATTCTGCCCGTAAAAAAATCCGTCGCCGATCACCACCAACCCCACATAAATGTAGCTAGACTTCGTAAACAAAGAAGCCCTCTGTCTCTGCCAGATTTTGGCCCAATCACATTGATATACTTATTATAATTCCTGTAATACTTTAGTTGGTAAGGAAAAATTATACCTAATCGGTCAGAAATTATTCCCTTCTTCGGGCATTAAATCCGAGACACAAGAGCATCGAAGCCACACGCGAGTCTTGAAGCATTCATGCTTATATCGACAAGTGTCGGCCCGATTTAGAAGCCGGTGAAACACGTCAACACATTTGCAAGGACCTACATTTCACTGCCATGTTTCATTTTATCTTCTACAACTTTAATAATTTTCAGAATCACTTGGTCTACAGCACAAACACGAGACTCTGATATTGCAACACATGCTTTCACAATACTATCCACGTGTCTGCAAGGTATAAACCCACCACATTCTTGCTGGGATGCAGTATGGCCCACACCAATAACACTATGTACCACTATCTAACTTGAACATACATTTTTACCACAATATCTGTTGTGCATTACTTCAGAAATCATGCACGTCTTGAATGCCATGAAAAGCTGTCATGGCGGACAAGCACCGCGCACAGCCTCACACTACTGACTGGAAGGATACACACCAGAACGAGCCTGCCTCGGCACTACGCCGGCTTCCTCTCCCTTCCCCGCCGCCTACAGACAACACTCGGGAATAAAAAACCAAACCCCGTATGACTGTTCTGTTCGGCAGCGCTCGGAAGGTACAGCGATCTGACAGGCAAGTTATCTCAGGTATGTCCGGATGAGTACAGGGAAGGGCCAGGTGCTGGGAGATCACATCACTGCCTCCTGGGTTTGGGTCTCGGTATATTCGAGCAAGCCCCCCCGTAAAAGAACACATTAGCATAATACGGGGGCTTCACTGGGGAATCTTCAGAGATTGTATCAGACGACGGATTTCAGAAAAGCACTTTACCTAAATATCTTGCTTAAACTACCGGTTGTCGAGGACTATGGTCTCTCTATTGTGACGTAAGAAACGTAGATCAGACGGGTGAGGAAACTGCTTATGAAAATAGCCAAAAGACATTCAATGTAAAGTGGAAAATACTACATAATAAACTTGATGTAGGTACGATAGTATGAAAGTTAGAATAATATTGTAAGCTGGGCATGTAGCTATGAAAGGTGCTCTAATGCATACAAAATTTTTTGGGACATCTCTGAACACAGCTCTCAGACGACCGCCAAGGGAGAGAAGGCCTCCTCCCCCGACACGACGAACCCTCGCCCGTCCCGACCATAGCCCAGTAACTGTAACGACTACGCTATGGTAGACTAATTAATATAAATTTTAAACATTACGGGGATTAATAATAACTGACAGAAAAAAGCACAGTACTAGGAGAAAACAGTCTCAAAGTGCCACGCTGTCCACCTTGAATTTAACACAGACTAAATCGCAGATTCCGCGGAGAGAAAAAAGATTTATTCTTATTCTTTTAAGTTTCACTTTTGTGGCTATAGCTGTGTGCTAACAAGAAGTCTCTTTCTGGATAAGAGGGTAAAGGGTTAGCATAGACAGTACAGTCAACTCGCAAAACGTGGTGAACAACAAATGTACGAGTACCTCGAAAAAGGTCAATCCCCAACACAACTACATTCGTATAATGAATTAACCATTTTCGCAAACTGCTATACAAACCAATAACCTTTTAAATAACAATAGTAACTACATGTACCACCTGCTGTACGATTAGGACACTGCATTTTACCACACAGGGTAATTATGGGTTTCGTATGATTCGCACACTAAACAGCCGGTTCATACTGTCCATGCTGCTTATTCTGAGAATCATGTGACGCACATTTTGCACAATGTGTGTGTTCAATGCAGAGTTTATACATGTTGAGTACACTAACCACAGTGATTTAAATGTCAAAGCTGTCTCTGTGCATGTTTTAAAGGCATAAGAGGGAGGGGATGTACAGCTCCACTCGCTCTTAACCACGGCACTAGATGCATGTGAGTAGTTAGCCTCACGCCCTGGCCTCTCTACCTCTATGGAAAGACGGCTGTGATGTAATAGAATAATAACCTTCATTGAAAAACCAGGAAAAACATTTCCATATTTTAAACCAACAAAATGCATTACTAAAAATACAATAAAACAGACCATAAGACACACTTCATATTACGTGCCAACTCCTACATGTTTCGGCACGAAGGTGCCATCTTCAGGGAGTTTATTAAAAACAAAGGATCATAAGTCCAACACGTATTTCAGGCGCTAGTCGATCTAAGAGAATACAAGAAACCAGGACACACAGTTGAAAGCCGTGTGGGATTTGAAGCCACGTTACCAGTTTCCCAGTGGAACAAAGTGGTCCTGGCTTGTAAACAAAGTAATGTTCTCAAATCCATCTGAAGCACCACCGATGACCAAGTTTCCATGCAACTTGGGTTCCTCATCCCAAAGCTGCAGTCACCCTCATTATAGGACCACATGCTGAGAGTACTATGTATGTTTTTGTTTCTGACTCCCTCTCCTCGAAGCATAAATACCACACAACAGACAACCACACATAAACTGACCCTTCTACAGAGGCCTCACATTTTTTGTTACCTGGATACTTTATACCCACCTCTAGTATTCAAAACAAGAACGTTTTTGTGTGAAGCTAATGATAAGAACTTGTAAAATTATACACAGCAACAGTGGGGCTGTGGAACACACGAAAACTTTGGCATAAAAACGTAAAGGGAAGAACCAATTGCAAGTTACATGCACAGTAGAAAATATAATATTAAAAAGGTTGTTAAAATAAGAAGGGTCTGTGAAGGATGGACTGGACTCAGCGGGCACCAGATTTGGCCCAGATGCGGGTTCTTGTAAACAGGATAATGAACACGAGGGTTCGGGAACATTTTCTCCACTAATTATTCATCTCCCAAGAACTGGTTAGATTAAATATGCTAATTAATTTCGTGATGCAAGGTCTACGTTCAGTAGCTGACCGCTACTCGGACTGTGGAAAAAATACGTCACATTTATGTAATTCGAAGGTTCAATACAGTGTTTACAAAACTTCACTACTGAACAATACTGTAAGCCACCTGAACCCGGTCAACAACCTCACATAAATTGATTTAATATTAGCTTTGTACCCGGTTCGAACCTCTGTTGCGTCTCCGTTTCGTCACCGGCTTATCTTAACAAGACTCTTCGTGGTCGTCGTCAGCGTCTCCGCGCGAATGTATCCTTGGTCACACCATGACGGCTTCCTGTCAGTTTGTCAGCCAACTTAACATTTGGCTCTATCAGTGTCAACTACTGACACAGTCTTCACAATAAAAAAAACGAGGCTTGTAATCTCCACTCTACACCTCTCTCAAATGGGTTCTTCCCTTAAGAACTGCCGTCAAAAACCTTACAGAAATGCAGATCTGCCTGCACCTGTAGGCTCTTTATGCCAGCTAACGTAAGAAGCGAATGGCTCCTCAGTTATTCAACAAATTCCCTGCTTTTTATGGAGCCCAAAGTTTCACTACTCAGCTCACAAAAGACAGCCACTGGTCCCTGTCTTCAGCCAGATAATTCCCGTTCACACCCTCACATGCCAGTTCTTTAAGGTCTATTTTAATACTAGCCACTCATTCCTAGATCTTCCAAGTGGTCTCTTTCCTTCACGTTTTCCCACCAAAACCCTGTGTCCATTTCTTATCTCCCCCACGCACCACAAAAAAAAAACAGCTTACCAAATCCTCCATGATTTGATCCTAACAATATCTGGAGAGGAGTATAAATCACGAATCTCTTCAATGTGTAATTATCTTCATCCTCCCACTACCAGTCCCACCCCAATCCTTATTAGGTCCAAATATTGTTCCCAGCACTCTCTATATTCCACGCTTAACGTGACAGTCCTAGACTCACGCCACTTATACCAAAGTAGATCGTAGACTGTGCTGAGATGTAATATAAGACAGACAACAGTGATATTGTAAATAAAGCCAACTTAGTGCACAATTTTTCCTAGTATGTTTATTTACTTTCTCTACATGTTTCGGGCGACCATGTGCCCATCATCAGGAGAAATAACAGTATCTGTGCAACACTTGGTAACTGTCACTCTGTGTGGATGACTGTCTAGTATGCAGGGTGGAATGAACACACAGTCGCCCGAAAAAAATGTAGAAAAAAGAAATAAACATACTAGGAAAAAATGTGTACAAAGCTGGCGTTATTTACAAGATTATACAAGGATGCACGGTCAACAAAACATAAAACTAGACAAAAGTGAGTTCTCTATTAACTATTCGGTTTATAGTCCGTGTGTGAAGAACGTGCGAGTATAACTCTACTTATTCCTTAGGCTCACGATAGAATTGCTTTGGGTAACATGTCCTTATCCGCTCCAGACAAGACCAGGGGAGCATGTAACGGAATGGCAGTACCAGACAGTATGATCATAAAACACATATCGTACTGTGCACTTGTGTGAAGTTACCGAGTCAACAGGCTGGCCCATCCAGCAGTTGGTATGATCAAACTGCGCCAACAATGATACAGACGGGTTCATATCAGGTACGGTAACTACAGGAAACTGCATTATCCACCTTGCTTCAATGGTCGCAAGAATAATACGAGTTTTAATGTTTATATCATAATTTTTGTGCGTTCGCAAAATTGCGAAATGCGATTATTAGCTTCAGGTGTGTCTGTCCGTCCGCATGGAACAATCCGGCTCCCACTGGACGGATTTTCATGAAATCTGACATGAGCATCTTATGCATTGGACCGTGCATCATCTTGATATTTGAATAAGGGTAGACCAGCTTGATGACACTTGCTTTATTATGTCAATGTACTGCTCAACATGTTTCGGAAGATGGATGTATTAACATCCGAAACATGTTGAGCAGTAAATTGACATAATAAAGCAAGTGTCATCAAGTTGGTCTGCCTTTATTCAAATGACATGAGCATTTTTAGAAAATCTTTCAAGAATATTCAAGTTTCATTACATTCTGACAAGAATAACGGGTACTGCACATGGAGACAAATATAACTTTATGACAATACATGACTCAATTCTTCTTAGAATGAAAATTGCTTCAGACAAAAGTTGTAGAGAAATTCAAAACGCGTTTTATTTCCAGTCACTTTTTTCCCTCCGAAAATCGTGCCATTTATGAGATAATGTGGAAAAATATTGTAGAGGGGGCAGGCCACAGATGGCAATAAGGCGCATGCGCATTGCATGCTGGGTCCTTAAGGCTACAGACACACACTCAGAATATGTAATACTTATTGATTTTCCACTGCAACAGTGGTAGCAGGAAAGCGCCTAAATATCACGTTATACGCACACTGCCTGTCTTGTTGGGTTATGACGCCGTGCAGTCAGGGTACAAAAGGTTCGAAGTAACGCGTTGTCTCCATCTTCAGGGTGGAAGATATTATAAGACCATACGGTGTCGCAACCTGGACGACCAGAATACGAAACTTTACCACGAAACCCCCAGGCCGAATTACTCATTATCTGACGACGTGTTGCACAGCGTCACACTTCGCGTGTTTCAGACTTCTGTGAACGGCCTAAACAGGACTTTGGCTCTCTACGAAAAAACAGCAATACTAACAGCAACATTACCTATTTGACACCGTGGAGCTACATAATTACTAGAATAACTGAACTGTTAAAACCTTACAGTCGTCATATGTAAATCGTACGCACCTTACTAACCCTTCCACTTATTTAATTCACTGAACAACCTTTCTGTTCACACATGAGCAGGAAAAAGGCCGGGGTAGCTTAGTCGGTATAGCGACTCACTACGATGTGGACGGTCCGGGGATCGAGTCCCGGTGGAGGCGAGATTTTCAGCAGCCGTCCAGACCGGCCCTAGGGCCCACCCAGCCTCCTATGCTATGGGTACCGGGTCTTCCCTGGAAGTAAAGAGGTCGGGCCGTGGCGTTGACCACCAACCCCATATACCGCCGAGGTTAAAGAAAGAGTAGGGCTACACTTCTACTCAGCCTCTGGGCCTTCGCGCCCTATTGCAAGGCGATTTACCATTTTTACCTTTACATGAGCAGGAAAATTCAGCATCGCAGATGGACAAAAACTAGGATACATCTACTTCTCATCGTCACAACCTGTTTCCGTAAGAAACTCATCACTTCTGATCATGGTATCAAAGTGGAGCTGTATCCAGCGTCATGATAGCCACACCAAGGTTAACTAAAGTCAACTGCTGTTCATATTACTGAAGCTGGTGATTGAATTGTACAACAGACAGACACATGGAATACGATTTCGCCTTTCCCTTTCGTATTTGTCGGATCGAGTCGCCAACATTACGATAACAAAAAAGAGATATAAACGGAAACAACAACAAATACTATAGGCAATGACACAAAAACGACAGAACATGTGATATACGCAAATAAATGAATGACTACTACTAATTACGTTACTGCTGTCCTTCAGGCCAACTGGGGAAGATTTAAACATAGATCTAAGAGAAAATGAAAGGTGAATGGCTAAATAAGTAAATAAATAAATTTGGGAGTTGTAGCCTGCAACATCTTCAAATAAAAGGAGATGATCTAACGTATTCAGCCCAACGCTTGCAATAAGCCGTTTAACTGCAGCAATTAAATCCGATAGTTCTGAAATTCAGAACGTAAAAACTGGGTCTCTCGGGAAGTCATTAAGCCTAAGAGGGCTAGACGCTAGCAGATTTGTGATCACAGCACGGGGCAGTCAGTCTTTCAGTCGGACAGACCCACGCTTGGAACTGCTTCCTTCGCGGTCGATTGAGCAATAACAGAACACTGCACTGACCATCATCATACCTAATAACCAAAGTTGTATTTTATCATCACGCGTTGATAATACTGTCAATGATCCCTCAAATTACCCTGAAGCATCTAGCTTGAGACAACTCACCGCAGGCTCGTCCGCAAGATGGGCAGACTTACACAGCTTTAACCAGCAGGCTATGCCACGAATGGGCAGTGTCGCAGCTTTTGGCAGAACATCGAAGGCTTTTCTATACACGGGCAGTTATAGATCTGTAGCTAACACACTGCGGGCTAGGCGGTGGATGGGCAGACTTACACAGCTTTAGCCAGTTCACCGGGGGCTGAACCGTACGTGGTCAGTTACATAGCTGTACCCAGGTCACCGGAGGCTAGGCTGTACATGCACTACACATCTCAATAAACGTTACATTCTAGCTAAGTTACAAACCCTCTACCAAGTACGCAATGTCCCCATGTTACTTTGTCGATTAATACCCAATTCCAAATATAAACCCAGAAACCTCTGCGTTTACTTAAACTTCAAAACTGACAATTGTATAAAAAAACTTCATCGTATTTCTGCTTTAAAATGATTTGAAACAATCAGTGACATTACTGAAACATACGTGTATTCTTATTACAAATGGCAGTTCTCTATTCCAATTCCAGTGCGCCGCGAAACAAAATGGATATCCTAAGTGTGCCGCAAGCACACAAAGGGTGAGAACCGCTGTATTACGATGATCAAATCAAGGAGTATGAAATGGGAAGAGAATGCAGCACGCACAAGAGGATACATCCATTCGAAGTTCTGTTTGAAAAACGGAGAGAAAACGAAAATCACCTGTAAAACACGTGTGTACATGGGCGCACATTAGAAAACTGATCACACAGAAACAGAATGGGACTGTGTGGCTGTATACTGAAGAACGTCTTCACAGCTCCGAATATAGATTGTCCCCTAGATGTACCCAGACGGAACCAACTGTCTATCTGTGTGGTCTGAATTTTTGGGGTGGGGGGGTGGGGGGTGGTGCAGGCCTAGGCCGCCTCGTTGTTGACGTTTCTAGATCAAACGCAATTCGACACACTCGGTAGCACTCCTCTGAACGAGTGATCAGCTCGTCGCTGAGACCGCTACATGCAAAACACACAACAAACTCAAGAGACGGACATCCGTGCCCTCGGTGTGTTTCGAAACCGTGGTCCCAGCAATCTAGCGGCTGCAGACCTACGTCATAGACCGCACGGCCTCCCATAACAGTAAATAGAAATACTCGCACCTTTTACTCAACGAGTTTATGAACCAGTATTTAGTCTTAGAACTGCTGCAGACTAGTAATTTTTTTAACTCTTTTCTTTTTCAATATTACGGTCAATTTTGTCCAACAGCAGCATCCTCATAGCAAACACGACGACGCAGTGCATCTCTGCAACAATACACATATCAGTATTAATCGTTCATGAAAGGTCTCATTTTTTAGATGTCACGTAACATCCAGCCGATCAAATCCTGCCGGTTAAGAAACAACGCTGCAAACAGCTTAATACATACCTTTGGGAGGTAGCGGGAGCGGATAAGGTTACTCGAATTGTACCTTCCTAACAAAGGGTAACCGCTGTACAATGACGAACACAAGGGTGCCTGCCATCTGGAGGCGGAACAGCAAAAGTTAAAGAACGCACACGACAAACAGATACGACAGCCTTGTTAAGTTACAGCGAGTCGGATACACGTAGGACGATATCTTAAGTTTGGGCCTGTGGGTCTTATATACAAATAAAGGACCTTCTAAGACAGTGGGATAATTGTGTCCTATTTGATTACCGCAACTACGGTATACTCATGCAGTTAACTCTCGTTATCCGACTCTTAATTCGTTCCTGAAAGCGGGTCTGACAGTGACAAATCGGATAGCAGGGCCGTAGTTCTTATTATTTTAACCTTTGGGCGCCGGAATTATTTTTTTAATTTTAGCACACCTGTATATAAAATGTGAATAATACAGGAACCAAATACGTTAGAATTATGAAACAAACTGCATTTTGAAGAGAAAAAAACGGAGAGTATA
>Ga0131853_10010250_pt1 | contig 17139 bp, 9 predicted proteins | sample TergutLab28metaG_FD_92764 | JGI IMG/M metagenome (GOLD analysis project Ga0131853, IMG submission 92764) | Labiotermes labralis P1 segment gut microbial communities from Petit-Saut dam, French Guiana - Lab288 P1 (version 2) (version 2) | ecosystem: Host-associated > Arthropoda: Insects >... | reverse complement strand
TCGCGCCCCAGCATCACTGGTCCTATTGCGCCCTTGCGTATCATCTCGTTGACTCTAAGCGCGATTTTTGTGCGGCCTTCGGCATCCTGATTCTGTTTGCGGCACTTTGTTCCCACCCCCGTCGGGGAATAAAATTTAATATTAATTTTTTGTTTTTTTTTTTTTTGGGCGTTTGACCCAAAAGGGGGGGGGGGGGGGGGAGACTCTGACTCGAAACAGTCAAGACGGAACAAGCCGTCGCTGATGAATAAGAGGAAAAAAAGAAGCAACTGTCAAAATAGGAGCACAGACGGTACCAGTGATGTAGGCTTACCTATTTGATGCACGAGTCCGTCCGCCTTTTGAACACTGTACAATGTGGCGGTAAACAACGCCCTAGCTCTGCACGGTTTGATTTAACGCACACTGCACAAGCTCACTAGCGACTCCACACAAATAGCAAATCTAAATACCAGTTGATAAACTTGACGCTGCATACATAAACGCAGCACTACGCTGCAAGCAACAGTCGTGTGTACAAAACAATTCGTGTAACACCAATAAATGCACTATTCTAAAATTGATGTGTACACTCTTTTACGTAACTCCTACATATGTCGGCGCCATTATTTCGTCATCTTCCGGGAGCTGAGACAAAAATTTCTTTAAAACATACGACAATGAAATAGGCCGAGAAATAATAGCGCCGAAACATGTAGAAGCTATGTAACAGATTATTATTATTATTATTATTATTATTATTATTATTCCATTGGCACTAAAGCCCACTGTGGGCTTTGGCCTGTCGAACAATGTCCTTCCATTTTTTCCTATCTGCCACCAACTCTCTCCATCTTCTCACTCCCAGCACTTGAAGATCTCTTTGTACTTCCTCTTTACATCTTTTCCTGAGTCTTCCCCTTCTTCTCGTCCCTTCCAGTTCTTGAGTGAAGATCTTTTTGGGCATCCTATCTTCCTCCATTCTCTCTAGGTGACCTAACCAGCTTATTCTTTGCCCTTTTATCCATTTTCTCCTTTGCTCATCTCTTCTAGTTCTCGATTCGTCCGACTTTTCCATTCCCCGTTTTCATATTTAGGACCATATACTCGTATTCTTCTAAATATTTTCCTTTCAAAAATTAGCAGAGCTTGTTGTTCTTTCTTCGTCAACGCCCATGCTTCCGCTCCATAGGACACTACCGGATGTAACAGATTGTATGCGTAAATTATGGAAGAGTACATTTGTTTCTGTTACATCAGTTATTTACATCGTCATGCACGGAATAAACAATGTAAAACTGGTGTGTATTTCGGCGATACGAATTCGACACACGTAATGAAACGATAAGTACGCAAAATGCACGTGGTGGTTTCTTTTGGCCATTTTAAATAAAAGGTTGACAATTATTTGGGACGGGTGATGGGATCCTTTTACGAGCGACAGTAACTGTACACAGACACTCCGCTATCTACACACTAGTTACGTTGCGAAGTTCCGAAGCACGTCGAATTTTGCGCAGTTCGGAATTGATTAGGCGTGTGGTCAAATATGTGTGTGTGTGTGTGTGTATACACACACACAAACATATATTTATATGCACACACACACACACACACACACACACACACACAAGGGAGTCCAGTTTAAACCAAAATCCTAGCACAATGGAACCTGATCGGCCGCACCAGCATGATCATTTCGTCAACTGAGTCATCGCCCAGCAGTATTATTCCATCACTTTCCTCTCACTGCGTTTCAATTTCCCCAAGTAAACTTGGCGCGTTTCAAAAAGGTTACTTTTCAGATTTTTTATTTTTAAAATTCGCTTATTCGTGGAGTGTCTGTACTGACTTTACATTCACAGCCTCTACCAAACTGCCTAACTACAAAATCTTAAAACACTAGTTTAAAAGGCTGAAACAAACTAACATATTAAGTTCATGCAGTAAAGTCTTACCTGATACGAGGTAAAGGTAAAGTTCATCCCATAACCTGCCATGAAGGCATAGAGGGAGACTACAAATATAGCTCTACTCTTTCTTTAACCTTAGCGCTAGATGTGGTGGTTGGTCAACGCCACGCCCCACCCGATTTATACCCGAGAATGAGACCCGGTACACATTGTGCAAGGGGCTGGGTGGGCGTCGGGGCCAGACTGGACGGATGCGAAAAATCCTGCCCCCACCGGGAATCGATCCTCGAATCGTCCAGCCCGTAGCAAGTCGCTATTTACAAAAGACTAAAAATGAAATATTATTTTTATGAACTTCTAAGCGTTTTCTTTCCTTCGAAGCGGGTTTTATTTCAGCAATGACTACAAACTTCCAGCGAATTTACCAGCCAACCCAACTTTCAATTCAGAAACGGTAGATACATCAAGAATCACGTAACACCGCTAAACATATTTTTTGTCACATGAAAACTAAACTGTGTTTCTTGTGTATTTTTTCACGCTTAATTCAAATATGTTATTAGAATTTCTCTAACGCCTACAGTTTTTGTGTGACAATTTTTTAAAATGCTATTTTAGCGAATTTCGCTTTTTTGTTACGCTACCATTAGGTTTTAAATATGGCTGATGGACTTTATCACATATTTTAAACATGGGGTAGTCATGAAAACGTAATCATAACAAACACAGTAGGCATCTGAGCCCAATCACATACAGCCAGACTGCGAAGGCTCAGACATGTATTGACACGTTGGGACATGAAACTAACAGCAAGTTCCGCTTGAGGAACACCGCACTTTTAGTGGTGTGCCGGATTGCGCTGTGATAAGTTGCAAGTGTTGTGTGTTTTATTTAGTGAAGTGTTTTGTGTAAAAGGATTGGATTTATTATAATTTCATCATGCCAAGGAAGTGTTCAAATCATCCGAACACCTTCTGCTACGTGTGTGGTGAATTGACCTTCAAACCTCAGAGGCGAAATTTCACCCCGCTCATTAAGAAATGTTGTGGGCTTTATTTTGGGCGTAAAGTGGGTCACCAAGATAAATGTTGGACCCGTCATATTTGTTGTGGAACGTGTGTGAGGCTTCTAACAAGATGGGTCGCGCCAATGCTGCTCGCCGTTCCCATGGTTTGGAGGGAACCAAAAGACCACTCATCCCATTGTTACTTTTACTGAACAGATATAACAGGGATCACCTCAAAATCCAAACACACAGTGAAATATCTAGATTTTCCATCAGCAATGAGGCCTGTCCCACTTAGTTGCCTGTACCAAAGCCTTCAATCAGACTTTTAGCGAAGGCAACTGATTCTGATGAAGATCACGGACAGCAAGAAGGGTACAATGTTGATTGCAATCCGACATTTGAAGCAAGCTGTTCCTCATCTGAACCCCAATTATTAACACAAGGAGATCTTAACGACCTTGTCCGTGATTTGAATTTGCCTATAAGGCTGAACTTCTAGGTTCCAGACTAAAAGGCTGGAATCTTCTCTTATGTAATTGCTAAAATGAATTCGAAGAATTTTTTTGTATAAAAAAAAAGATCTGGTATTTTGTAATGATGTTTGCTCTATTACAGAGGCTCTTGGACACCGACACGTTCCAACTGAGGAGTGGCGTTTATTTACTGACTCTTCAAAAGTTGACTTAGATCTGTGCTTCTTCATAAATAAGGTAAAGGTAAAGTGATCCCGTTACAGGAGGCCCGGTGTGGCCCAGAGGCTGGGTAGAGGTATAGCTCTACTCTTCAATGACCGCGGCACTAGAAGGGGGTGAGCGGTCAGTAGCACGCCCCGACCGCACTTTAGCCCGGGAAAGGAGCGGTACTCATTTTACAGGAGGCTGGGTGGGCCAAGGGCCGGTCTGTACGGGCGGAAAATCTCGTCCCCACCGGGATTCGATCCCGGACCGTCCAGCCCGTAGTCAGTCGCTATACCGACTGAGCTACCGGGCCCACTTGTGCTTCTTCAAAGGGGGAATAAATTCCCATCTGTACCCCTAGACCATTCCGCTAATAAGAAAGAGTCCTATGAAAACACGAAACTACTTCTGTAAAAGATTCAGCATAAAAAAGCATAACTGGGGCATTTGTGGGGATTTAAAGGTATTTGCTCTGTTGCTCGACTTGCAGATCGGCTACACAAAGTTATGTTACTTTCTGTGTGAGTGGGATATTGGACAGACAACATCACTACTTCAGAAAACAGTGGCCTAAACGAGAACTGCTTACTCCAGGGCAGAAAAATGTAGTAAATATTCCATCAATCAACCCTGAAAAAGCTTATTTACCTCCGTTGCACATCGAACTTGGACTCATAAGAAATTTCGTCAAGGCAATGGATCAAAATAGCACTGGATTTATGTATCTGAAAAACAAGTTTCCCGAGTTAAGTGATGATAAAATCAAAGAAGGAGTATTTGTTGGACCTCAGGTGAGAGAGTTAAAATAGGACGTAAAATTTGAAGACCAGCTAAGTGAAGTGGAAAAAGCAGCACGGAAATCATTAAAAAATGTCACTACCAATTTTTTGGGAAATCATAAGGCAGAAAATTATCGCGATAAGGTGGCCGATCTTGCACAGTCTCTCAAAGCTATGGGGTGTAGCATGCCCGCAAAGGTGCATTTCTCAGCTCTCACTTAGATTTCTTCCTAGAAAATCTCGTGGCAGCGACAGATTAGCACGGACAGCGATTTCACCAGCACATTTCCAGCATGTAAAAGCGGTAATCAGGCAAGTGGAGTTCCAGTATGCTGACTGATTATTGCTGAACACATAAAAGTGACGTTCCACGGACTTATAGAAGAAAGTCATCCACTGTTACGTTTTAGGGAAAGTATGTAAAAAGTAAAGCAGTCTCGTTACAGACCTGGAGTGGCCCAGACGGTTCCAGTAAGTTAGGGTTTCCAGACTTCATGACAACGGCACAGGATGGTGGTAAGGTTGTCAGCCTTACGCAACGGCCGCCTTTACCCCCAGGAAATGCTCCTGGTACTCATTTCTGTTAGAGGCTGAGTCGACGCCCAGGGCCATATTGCGATCGGAAGGATTTTATGTCGAAGAAAAATTCCAATGACACCAGCTGGGATCGAACCAGCGACCTTCCGATTTGTAGCACAGCACCTTAACCACTGCGCTACCGCGCCCCCCCCCCTTCCCCAGGTAAAGTATGTACTGTCTGTAATATAATTCAAATACACGTTTTCTTCAAACTTCAACAGTGCGTCACTTAAAAACCTACCCTTATGGGGGGGGGACTAACAACATATTTGAATTCAGCGCAAAAAATGTTGTTGAATTTACCTACTGTAGTTCGTGTGAAAAAAAAAATAAAAGTTATTTTGTTATCCAGTGTTATCGTTTAGAAACACGGATCAAATTCCTTCCCAGATATTTACCTATTATTCATTGGCCGCTGACTTACATGTCGAGGAAGCGGTGTGAAACAAATGTTACGAACCGAGACAACTTCCTTGAAAGTGTTCGAAATATGGGTTCGATCCAGAGATCTCTATCTAGAGAGACGAGCACGCTTTCTTGCAAGAACCTTCGATCCTGTTATTTCTGATTAAATACAACTACACACAACAGCGTGCCCATCCTCACAGCGGTCAGATTATTTATACCAGCATGATGTCACTAATCAATAAGAGAATCTAACCTGGTGTTGTGGTTTGTGGTACGCACTGATAGTTTCCAGTCACGGTCGGTCAGCTAAGGCTGCGGCACACTTAACCAAACAAGCGGAGTCGAGTCCAGTCGAGTCGAGTCTGGCTTAACAAGACACTATAAAGACAAATCCTCATCTCCACTCCAGCAGACTCGGCTGGACTCTTGCAGCACGACTGCAGTAACGTCTCACTTAGCAGTGCAGATACATTTCGGTTCACTGTAGCAATGTATTTCCTCCTCCTAGGCTGCTGACAATCTGATAATGATGATCAAATTTAACTGTGTTATGGTGTTAAGTGTGTGTCTTATTTAACGATGCTGTCAATTGCTAAGTTCATGTCACGTCGACCGTAGATGAATAAAATATTTTAAGGAGCATGGGTAGAATGATAATGACAAGGGAAAACTGAATTACTCGGTTTAAAACCTGTTCCTGTGCCACACTACCCACCACAAATCCCACACAGACTGTACAGGCCAGCGACTGACTCTTTGGGCCACGGTCGACTGAGTTACGGCTGTTATTCTTCATGTTTATTGGCTTATTTAACAACACTTTCTCAACAGCTGTTCGTTACAAAGCGTCGCCACAGACAATACTTGTAAACCACAAACAAAAAGAACTGATCACTTCCTATAGAGGTGTATTGTGCGTGATTTAAGGCTTCAGCCGCGCGGCAAATGAAAACTGCGTTCTTCTGGGTTGTTACGCAGCGAGTAGTGGTAATACTTTACCAACGTTTCGGGACAAACTATCGGTCCCATCTTGACTGTTTTTGGATTCTCTACACTTGAAGACGGGACCGACTGGTTGTCTCGAACCTTGTTAAGGAATGACCTCTACTCGCTGCGTAGCAACCCAGAAGAACGCAGTTCTCAATTGCCAAAATCCTATTTTAACCACATAAAACCCTGCAATAAACAATCGCATCAGCCGTGGTTACACCTAAAAGCCCCGTACTCTGCCTACAGGGACGCGGACCTGAGTACGAAAGAAGGGGAGTCGTCACCTGTCGCTGTGCAGCAATTGATGTCGTCCGCTCTACGTCGCGCACTTCCGCCGCATTAAAGCATCAGTCGGTATGCAGCTATGGGCGAAGGGCTTTCGGCTCTCAGCTGGATACTGTCTAAGGACCTCGTATAATTCACACATTCATCGCGGATTATTTCCCTAAACAACCCTAACACACTTTTCTTCGCAGTACAGATCAGTTCTTTGTGCGGCAGGAACCAAACTTCTGTTCTCTCTTGTTAAATTCAGACGAATGTTCAGTTTTAGAAGGCTGGTGTTCTATCTTATCCTACATTCACTTAGTAAGACTGAGAAAACTACAAAGTAACTTAGTAGATGTCAATGTCTAGCAGGACCTCTCCAATAAGAAGCAGTTTATAATCCTTATATAGCGACGTCCGGTGATTGCGGAGATTTTCAGACAAACGACGGCAAAAAAGAGACGGAAGAATTACGCAGTTTTAATTAAAATTCTGTGGTGGGATGATTAAAAGTAAGAGTTTAAGTTATATTGTTCTATTTGTCCTTTCCCTTAAACGTATTCCTACATAACACCAAGTATGAATACATCTCATTCTATCATCATCAGAGCGTTATGCCCACTTTTGTGCGTTAAGCTGCATGTAGGCTGTACCTTCCCTTCTAGGAATTATCGTGTGTAATCGCAACCATGAATCACACCATAGAATTTGTAGGCCGGAGACGTCAGAAGACACAGACTTCCATTCTTACGAAGCTAAACAAATACTGTTCATTTCTACCAATTAAAACCACTGCACTGATTCCTTTTCACCAGTAACGAAGATACGAAATAAAGACAGGCTGAAGAAAATTACATGATGAGTAGTTTCACAAGTTACGCTATCCATGAAGCAGGGAGACACTGAGGGGGCACGATGGAAAAGGATGAGAAATGCCTGCAAAATTTTGGTGGGAAAACTTGTAGCTACCACTTATAAAACCCAGGAGCAGACGGGAGTGTATTAAAATACAGCTTAAAACTGGAAGGGCGGTTTCGGATGGATTTCTATGGTTCAAAATAGACACCAGCGGCGTTCTTTGTACAAATCACAGTAATAAATTCAGGTTCAATAACTCAGAGTTATAGACTAAACCCGTAATTTAAATTGTATCAATAAATATTAAAATAAACATATTCAATATGATACGATGACAATGAATGTATAAATATACTTCGTCTGTTGTACTGCTTACTAGTGCTTTGCGTAGACCCCCTCCACTAACCCACTATTTATACAACTATGTTATACTCAAAAAGCAATATTTTCAATTTGATTACAATTTCAATTTTTATTAATGTCACGTAAAAATCTGCATCAATTTTACGTTATTAAAGTGCCGGCCAACACACAGTTACCAAACCGCATCACATACGAAGCTAACATACATTTTTCAACATATTTTTCCTCCAAGTATTATACTAAAATTAATTACTTATTAATTATATTAAGAATTATATTATATTAATTATATATAACAATATATTATATATTACAATTATTTATTATTAATTAATAATTTAATGATTAATATATTAACATTTAAAGCATGCTTGTTTCAAAGACAAACAACTTAAGTTGCGAACGAATGATCAATTTTTTATAGTGACTTATTGCACCCAGGTTCAATACTTGTGACTTTACACAATCATAAAAACACCCATGTAATAACTTTAACCAAAGATAATGATATTACTTGTATTTCAGAACGTTTAAAACTTTATAGAGTACACAAATCGAGTAGGTACATTTAACATCTTTATGTTCAAGAGTTGTTAAGTACAAGTTCGCATTCTACATGCATAACTGTATGTAGCATTACGCACTTATGTATACTGCCCTATACTACTGTTCTTGACTCCTTCCGAATGGCTCTTCTAGGGCCGAAACATGTTGAAGGGTTACTATAATATAGACGAACAAGGTTCCCCTGAACAACTTAACGTGTATTTGACGTTCAATTCCTATAATAAAACCAACTAGATGCACTAATTTCTCAAATTTATTTTTGGAATAAAAACTCTACACGTTTCGGACAGCTCCTCTGTCCATCATCAGGAGTTTTTCACTGTACACTCAGTAGTGGTATATGTCATACAGGTTTGCTGACAGCTTGCGAGCAGAATCAGGACGGAACGAGTATTTGTTGGTTCATTTTTTAATTCTTTTTGTTTATAGACTTACTTGAGGCCAAGTAGACTATTAAAAGCAGGGCTTTATTCACAAACGAGCAAGACTACTTGTCACAAATGTTTCACACAAACGTATTCCCGAAATAACTTTCCGATTAAAAGGGGAACAAGAAATTTGGTCAGTGGAACGTTAAGTATACTTCAAGTAGCTCCGAAAATCCGAGGTCTGATTCTTTGTATGGCTAAGGGATTTGTCTTGCCTCCAAAACGTCCAGACCGGCCCATGGACCCACCCAGCCTCCTATTCAGTGCGAACCGGGTTTTTTTCCTTGGGGGTAAAGCGTTAGGGAGCGTGAGGCTGACCACTAACCTCCATCTAGTGGCCAGGTTAAGAATGAGTGGAACTATACTGCAGTGCATCTATACGCCTTCATAGCGTGTATAGGGAAAAAGGTTCATTTTAATATTACCACGAGGAATTGGAAAATTCCAGACAGATAGGACAAAGCGTCAACCAACCATAAGTTTTTCCTGTCTAATTAATCACACGGCTGATCCCAGTGGCCGCGCGGTCTAAGGTGTGGGTCTGAGGTAGCTCACGTGCTGGGATTGTGGGTTCGAACCCCGCCAGGGGCATGGATGTTCGTCTCTTGTGAGTGTTGTGTGTTGTCAGGTGAGAGGTCTCTGCGTCGGGCTTATCACTCGTCCAGAGGAGTCCTACCGAGTGTGTTTTGTATGAGTGTGAACACGAATCCTCGATAAGGAGGAGGCCCTGGCCCAATAGGACTAAATATATGCACTATCAACAAAAACTCGACAAATTCATATTATTCCTTTGGAGTGTACTGTTGCCATGTATCTATGTCGTCTGCACTGGTAACTTCTATGTGCTGCTTAACGCTAAAAACAGATGCAAATCAAATAAAAATACAGTGAAACCTGCCTATAACGGAACCGCACGGGGCTAATATTTTTTTCCGTTGACAAGGAAGTTCCGCTTAATACAGAAACTTTGAGAATGTAAAGGCTTTCCGGTAAAGAGAGGTTTCCGTAAGGAACAGGTTCCGTTTAAGTCGTTTCACTGTAATTTAGATTTACTATAAGAATCTTACTCTCTAGAGCACTTCCTTTTAATTATAACAGCAATATTAAAAGGAGCACAGAAAGTTGGTGCACTTAACTACAGTGAATCATAAAATTAACACAGACCCATACAGCCCAGTACCAGAATATACTGATTCGAAAATTATTACAATTCAAACCTAAGATAAGAAAGCAATTCAATAAAAGATGAAATAAAACACAATAAAAAGGAAAATAAGATTTTAACATAATGGAAATGAAAATCGCTATAAAATCCACAAGACTAAATAAAACGAAAAATTGCAAAAATAAAATAAACAGCTAATCCTGCTTAATCTTAAAAATTAAAATAAATAAACAAATAATAAAAACGCAATCAGACGTACGAATCAAAAGGAGGGCCGGCGTAGCTCAGTTGGTATAGGGACTGGCTACGGGCTGGACAGTCCGGGGATCGAATCCCGGTGGGGGCGAGATTTTCCACACCTGTCCAGACCAGCCCGGGGGTCCACCCAGCCTCCTGTACAATGGGTACCGGGTCCTTCCCGGGGGTAAAGAGCAGCCGGTGCGTGGCGCTGAACCCTCACCCCCTTCTAGTGCCGTTGTCAAGAAAGAGTAGAGCTATACCTCTACTCCCCCTATGGGCCGTACGGCCTGTACAAAGCCTCAGTGCCTGTACAAGGGTAAACTTTACCTTTTTTACCTTTTATGAATCAAAGTCGTTTCTTGACGAACCAGAAACCACTAAAAACAAATAACATTTCACTATCGACAGCATATTATGAACAGGCCTACTAATGATACAGTAACTAAAATAAACAATTAAGTCCTTTAAAATCGGAAAGTAAAACTAAATAATAAAATTCAATTAACCCTCATAAAAAAGGTGCAAAAAGCCAAGTGGACTGCCAAAAGCACAACATTACACGATGCACGGTACAAGTAAATTAGCATAGAATATCAAATCACAGAAATACAACAACGAAAGAATAATTTAGTTATACAAACCAAGCTAAACAAAAATAAACTATAAGACAATATTCTTAGACTGCTCGACCCTTGAAGATGAAACAGGCAGACTGCGCCGAAACGTCGGTGACAAACTACAAATCTACGCTGCGTAAAATCCCAGAGAAGTGCAGATCTCATCAGCTATAGTTATTATACAGAAGTGATAATGAACGGTTTTGGGTACACAAATACAGTGATAAATTCCCATAGAAACGTGCACAGTGTACTGTCTTATTCAGTCAACTGACTCGTCATAAATTTGCTCACGAATACGCAAAAATTCACATAACGGCACTGAAGTATAAATATTTCTCAAATGCTGTTAATCTGAAATTTCCGCGCTCATTCTTACAGTACGTGGAATAACGCCGTGGGAAATGCATTGGGAAGTTCTGACATGTCGACCCTTCCTGTCTAAAGCTACGAGCATGCGTTGCCCTTGTGTTTGTCTTCTGATTTACTGCAGTTCGGAGACACAGTCTCTTCTATTTCGCCCTCATGTTTCTGCCTGCGAATATTCAAAACCGAATTTATGTCCGGCTACCGCAGACTGACGAAGCCTTGTGCAAATCCCAGGTTAAAACATGGATTTGTTTCCTGTAAACGGGAATAAGGAAATGGGCACAATAAAGCAATGAAGCTTTTACATTCTATGTGGCAAGTTCAAAGTATTTAAAACAGGCGCGCGATTTACTGTGTCTGTCGGTTATTCACAGTTGCGACTTCTGAAGTTTCCAAAGTGGTGTAGCTGGGATATGGCGCTACGCCAATGGATAATCGGAACCCAACTTTTCGATACAACACAGTCCTCCCTACGTCCTCCTTGAAGAAGAGGACACTACGTTGTCCCGAAACGTTGGGATTCGATTACAAATTGACGGAGGGTCATATCCTAGAATAACGGAAACCTTTCTAGAAATTACCTGGAATTAGGTGGTATTTTAACCCTGTAAAGTCCAGTGGTTACTTCATTTACCACCACGTATAACATTAAAAAATTCTACCTTCTACCCAAACAGTGCATTTGTGTTGTGTGGATCTCAGAATAAACAGCCATCGTTTCCCTACACAACATTAATTGGTTTTTTTCACAGTCCAGACGGGGCATGTTTACTGCGCGGTACAAACACAGTCTGAGCATAGTTCTAGTTAATATCTTTATGGCCGTGCCATGGCTTAGACACTTACTCGCCGACCTCTCACTGAAGACACCCGGGTTCGATCTCAGGGAAGTCAATGTGAGATTTGTGGCGGACTAAGTGGCACTGGAACAATTTTCTCTCCGAGTACTTCGGGTTTTCCCCTGTCAGTATCATCCCACCAATGCTCCATACCCTATTCCATCCACACAGCACTCTTATAAGTATGGAAGCGGGCAAAACTTGGGAACCTCCCAAAATGTTATGCTCTTTCGGAAACAGGAGATCACTGGATAGAAAAGTAATTCCATAGTTTTTATTTTTATATATGATTAACCGGACACATCCATCCGTCTCCGGTAATATGTTAAATAAATATATGATATTTGTGTGTGTGTGTGTGTGCATTGAATAAAAATAAAAATGGAGTCCTAGGCGAAGGATAAGAATGTGACTGACCTAATGCAAGTGTTATTTCATTACTTCGGTAATACATAAAAAAGTCACAATAAATTAAAGTACACCTGATTTGCTTTTCCTTTTAAGTCAGGGCGGTTTTATTTCACATATAACGCTAGTGTTCTGCCTTACGTATTTAAGAATGCTCAGCCAAGTACAGAGAATAATTTCATTCGTGGTACTGGCACGTATGAGTGACATATGCAAGAATCTTGCGACGAAAGGCAGAAGAAGAAATCTCCTAGAATTTTACGAAGTCTCTACAGCCCGGGGATTTGAACACACGTAAGTTTGTGTTAAAGTCTTTCGTCAGCTGAGAAAAACAGCACTGCGTATTCAAGGAACAATATACAGAAACTACTTTTATATGCTACCTTAAGTTTCATCGAAGCTAACGACTCAAACGATCGATTCGCCCAAGTTGCAGATGAAACGGAGTTAAGCTTGAATTCATTAGAAACCGTTGGAACAGGTGAAGAAGCCCCACTCACTAGGATATTAGCCTGCACTTTAGAGGGACTCATGTCTTTGAGACATGTGAAGGATTCAACAACTGTCTTACATTACCCTAGAAATAACAAATGGGTTTCACAGAAGTTGTGTTGAACAAGTTTCTGTGTGAATTGTAGAATATACGCACAAATGTAAAAACAGTAAAACTTATTTTAAACGGAACCTAGGCATAAAGGAAACCTGTATACAACGGGAAACTTTTACATTCCAGAGGATCTGGAGTCCCGAGAATCCGAACTGAAAGTGCCTGCATGAAACGGAATTTGCCTGCAAAGGAAAATAAATTTAGGTCCCTTGCGGTTTTGTACAGGCAGGTTTCACTCTATCACGTTAGGCCTATAATGTGTCTCCACATCATGAAGACATACGCTAGCCCTGAAAGTACAAAATTACTTACTATGTACTTTGGTGTTAGTCTCAACATGGTCTAACAGTAACATGTACAACAAAGAACACCACGTGGTTCCAAAACACATCTTAGCTTCAAAGCTACCATGAAGGTACTCAAAACTTTGGAAGCCTACGATGGGGAAGACCAAAGAAGTCTACACTGGGTCATGTACATGGCTTACGAAAAAACTATGTAAAAATCGCCGCGAAGTAAAGTAGTGATTGACTGGCCCTGTTCCTCCCTTTAGCGGTACATCACAACGGAATGCCACACTTAAAGATAATTCACTGTCACTGACACTAAGAATTTTGCAAAACGTTCACTGAATTTTACCTTATTAGGACATTTTGTAATACTCTGTATTAAAATGACTGTTGATTCGTATTTCGCTAGGGGCATGAACAGACCTACACAAACACTGTTGTTTCATTATTCTGTAGGTACAGGCCTTACCTGTCCGAGTGACCCTACTGCATACCGTAGGTCAAATGACACAGAAACGCGCGCCGTTACCTGCAATAGTATAATAGGATCAACGTACGAGGAGGAGTATGAGGAGAGGAGAAGGAGGATACGACAAGGAATAACAGGAAGCATAAATTACTAGAAGCTGCAACATGCCAATAACCGTTGTAGTGTTGCCACATGTCGTTCAGCACCCGCAATTTCGCTAAGAGAAAGGCGCTAGCAGCCAAACTACCAGAAAAAACACGCCATTCTAGGGTAACATTTTTTCGAAGTGATACTGTACGTAGTGTCCAGCGTCAAATAAGCCCCGGCTTCGACAGCAGCAGTTATCACTAACATTAAAAACAAATCTTAGTAAGAAAGCCGCCGGGATCATCACAACCGACCACCTGCAGTGCATCCAACTTCTGAAATGCTGTCTACATAAAATATGCCTCACACAACGGACAGTTCCCAACAGAGGCAACACTTACTAACATCTTCACAGACAGAACAATCGTCTGATCGTTGTGTTCCACGTGTGTAGCCAGCATACACAAGGTCAATTCTGCAAATAGTTTTTAAAAAATCAAAGAGCAGCTCTTAATTGTTTCTGAGGCCATGGGGCAACGTGACGAAAAAATCAGATTGCATTTAAAAAAATGATATTCATATTATATTAAAACCCCCTGGCCCGCCCCCCGGATATTGGTTGCGGTACTCCCTAACAGCTTACGGGGAAAAAAAACTGTAATGCATATGTATGGTTCCTGAATATTAATACAATTTCCATGCTTGATGAAAAATTACAGAAAAACTTTCCCTTTTGTGTCTATACAAAACGCAAGTGTATCTAAGGCTTTTCTTTAAAAAGCGAACTTAATATTTCTCTCCGAATCTCACTCATTTAACCAGATTCGGCTTCGAAAAGAAGTGGATACGGAACTTGCATTACAATTCTTGACTTCCTTTCATCGCACGCACTGAGGGGAAGACCAAAAGGGAAAGTTGGCACAAATTAAAATTAAAACGAAAGTGGGAGACAGATGTACAGATAAGGTCCTTGCCACCCACCAAGGCACACCGCAAAATTCGGTTATCTTCTCCAGAATCAATAATGACCCCTAAAAGAGTGTGTGACTGCAAGGCGTTTTGACCGTTTTTCACTTCACAGCCACATAGCCTACTGAACGTGAGAGCAGAATATCACATGATTGCAGGCAAATCCTGGCTTCATCCAGTGTTGCGTTTACACATGTACGCAGTCATTTACATGCCTCCATACCACTTCTTTTTAAGATTCTGTAGGCTGTGTAAGTCATGCCTTATGGCTAATCCCTACGAAGAGACCCAGGGCTGTACAGGCCAGTGCAGCAGCAAAATTAACTGGTCTTACACAACACGCGGAAGAAAGCGATTGAAACTCTGAATTAAAAAATGGCCGCAGAACGCAACACCTCTGAAGCGTTCGCTCTTTTTTTTTTCCTAGATATAAATTCCATAAATACTTTTCAGAAAAACACGGTGTTTTACCATACTGTAACACTTCTGGCCGATCCCGGTAGCCGCGCGGTCTAAGGTCTGGGTCTGCGACCGCTCGCTCCCTGGGACTGTGGACTCGAATCCCGGCAGGGACATGGACGTCTGTCTCTTGTGAGTGATATGTTTTGTCACGCACCGATTTCTCCGTCGGGTTCATCACTCGTCCACTGAACGCTACGCTGCTGTTCAACAGTATATGCGAGATTTTCCATCATATCTATCCGTACCCTTAGTCGAAATTCGATTCTTGCGAATACGAACACCTTCTGCCATCTACATTATATAGGTGCATTGGAGGAAGCCAAGAAATTCCCTTCAGATTCGATTCGAGGGCAAAACAGCATTTGTATAAGCACAGTATATATGGGTTAAGTTGTGGTCCCTTTTATTATACTCAAGGTTGAGTCTCCACTATGCTCATTCCTTAGTCACGAAGAAATAAGCTAAGAAATTCGAAATTTGCTTCCAAATGAGACTCATTGCAATAAACGGCTAGAAATCCCTTCTTCCTTGTCGCCAAGAATAAGAGAGTCTGGTTATTAGAAGTGGAGTGAAACAAGAGGAAGAGGGACGCATTCCTGTGGAAATTCATTCCATTTCGTCCGCGAGCGTCGCCAGAGTGTTGATTCGGGCCGCTAGCAGGCTGTACAGTAATCCTCGGACGAGAAGGTCTTCTTATTGTTAGCAACTGCAAACCTCCCTTCGTTCTGCAAGCACCATCCATGGTCTATTGCTGATAACGTGCGATTTCAAGCACAGCAGAGAGGAACCTTCGGAATAACATACGCCAAGAAACGCAAGCCGTTCATAGCAAATTATTCTCTTCTTGCCTTATCCAACTGCATCCTCCGCTTCTTCGTCGCTCTCCTCTTCCTCTCTAGTCTACTTAGTCCAAAACCCAACCAATAACTTTGGGACTCGCTTTATTTAAACACAGAACAGAAAGAAGCTCAATTAAAGTAAAAATTCTTCAGTCTGTTGTTTAGGGATGACTTGCCATTTCAATACTAAAGGCAGAACAATTCCTCCTTTCCTTCCTTCCTTCGCACTTGCTCACGTCTTGAAAGGGGGCGGCTCGAAATTGAGGGCTTCCCGTCAACTATAAAAACTAACTCCGTGTGTTTTTATCTAAGAGTAACGGCTTCTTCCATGACACAGACATCCCTCCCCACCACATTCACTGACCCATGAAGATTTAGCATCTCAAGCAATAACAACTACAAAACGGTTTCCTCATTTGCAAATAAATACAGACCTTCACAACCTCCCCCCCCCCTCCAAACGGCGAGGGATGTGAGGTGCAGATGCAGTCACATCAACAGAAACTCGCTTCCAAACACACACAAAACACATTCGCCAAAGACAAAGAAATAGACACAATAACAAAATAATGTTATTTAATTGCAGCCCTCGCAGTATTTGCACTAGAAGAATAGATTAAATTAATTGTCAGTACTCAATTATCACACCACCCACTGCACAAATATAAAATTTACACATTAAAACACTAAAAATGCTCCGACATGTTTCGGTCCTAAGACCATCATCAGGGAGCTATATATTCCTTGCTAAAGTCACATTAGAAACAGTCACAGATTAATTTCGCTGTACAAGTTGGGTGTTGTGGCAGCATGCCGTGTTGTGAATGCACATCCGTAACAGGGCACTCTTCGCAACATAACATTACACAACACGGCATGCTGCCACAACACCCAACTTGTACAGCGAAATTAATCTGTGACTATTTCTAGTGTGACTTTAGCAAGGAATATATAGCTCCCT
>Ga0131853_10010245_pt1 | contig 17144 bp, 14 predicted proteins | sample TergutLab28metaG_FD_92764 | JGI IMG/M metagenome (GOLD analysis project Ga0131853, IMG submission 92764) | Labiotermes labralis P1 segment gut microbial communities from Petit-Saut dam, French Guiana - Lab288 P1 (version 2) (version 2) | ecosystem: Host-associated > Arthropoda: Insects >... | reverse complement strand
GAACGTCGTGCACATCACCGCGGCGGTCGCCTACACGCTCCTGGTCCTCATGGCCGCGATGACCGCCCGCGGAACCACCCGCGGCGGGGCGGGCGTGGTCGCGGCCGTGACCGCGGGCGCGATCCTGCTGGCCCCCGGCGACATCATGTCCACGTCCATCCTGCTGGGCTCGCCCGACCACATCGGCGTCGGCGTCGTGATCCTGCTCACCTTCTGGTTCGTCGACCGGGCCCCGGAACGCTGGTGGGTGGCGCCGGCCGTCTGCGTGCTGCTGCTCTGGGCCCAGCTGGACGACCCGATGGCCGAGTTCGCCGCCGCGTTCGCCCTGGCCGTGGTCTGCCTCGGCCGGGCGGCCCTGGGCCTCCTGGGCCGCCGGGGCTGGGCGGCCATCCGGCACGACACGGCCCTCGGCGCGGCCAGCATCGTGTCCTACGGGCTGACCCGGCTCGCGATCTTCCTGATCCGGTCCGCGGGCGGCTTCAGCATGCGGCAACTGTCGCAGGCGACCAAGGTCCAGCCGCTGTCGGCGTGGCCGGGACAGCTGATGAACGCCGGCCGGGACGTCCTGATCCTGTTCGGCGCGGACTTCTACGACGAGCCCAACCCGTGGGTACGGGCCACCACCTACCTTCACCTCATCGGGGTGGCCCTGGCCCTGGCCGGCCTGGTCGCCGGCGTCGTCGCGATCTTCCGGTGGACCCGGGGCGACCGGATCACCCAGGTGCTGACCGTGGGCACGCTGGTGACGCTGGTGGCCGGCGCGTTCCTGACCCCGCTGACCGCCGGGTACTCGGCCCACGAGATCGCCGTCGTGCTGCCGTTCGGCGCGGTCCTGGCGGGCCGGGCCGCCGGGCCGTGGCTGATGCGGCACCGGGTGCGGCGGGGCACGCTGATCCCGGTCGGGATAGGCCTGGCCGCGGCCTGCATGGCGTCCCTCGGCTATTTCGCGTCCCAGCCGCCGCTGAAGCCCCCCACCCGGGTCACGACCCTCGACCCGTGGCTGCTGGCCCACCACCTGACCGGCGGCATCGGCCAGTACTGGACGGGCAACGACTCCCGGATCGAGTCCGGCGACCGGGTGCGGATCGCCGCCACCGACCCCCTCCCAGGCCACCCGTACGCGTGGGTCATGAAACCCGCCTGGTACGACCCGTCCCGGAACCGGGCGAACTTCGTCGTCGCCGGGACCGATCCGGCCGCGGGCCTGGTGTTCTCCGAGTCCGCCGTGCGGAAGGCGTTCGGCAAGCCCGCCCGGGAGTACCGGTTCGGCACCGGCCAGAACCGGTTCATCATCATGGTCTACGACCGCAACCTGCTGCGGGACGTGGCGAAGCCGGTCCAGCCCAGCCCGGACACCGGGGGCCTTCACCTGTGACGAGAAACGGCCCGGGACGCTGACGCGTCCCGGGCCGGTGCGGTCAAGGCCGGCTTCCGCGCTACTTCGCCGGCTTGGAGGCGATCGCCAGGAACTGCTTGCCCATGACCTTCCACGCCATGGGCATGTTCAGGTACTGCCGGGTCAGCGCCGCCGAAGGCGGCAGCAGGCCGCGGAACGAGTACGGCAGGAACCGCGGGTGCATCGAGTCCACCTCGAACCCGGCGGCGTGCAGGTGCTCCGACAGGCCGACGTGCGACAGGATCACCGTGTGGTCCGCGCAGTCGAAGTACTCCTTCGCGCAGTACTTGAAGTTCGGCCCCATGATGGCGATCCGGCCCCCCGGCGCCATGGAATCGCGGAGTTTGGCCAGGAACGCGGCGACCGCGTTCTGGTCGGGCAGGTGCTCGAGGAAGTTGGAGACGAAGACGCCGTCGAAGTGCCCGACCGGAAGCTCGGCGTCCATGATGTCGGCGATGATCATTTTCACGCCGGCGCTCTCAAGGTCGCCCTGGCTGACCAGGTCCACGCCCCACCGGTCCTCGGCGGGCACGCATTTGATGAACTCGCCGCGCCCCGCGGCCGGGTCGAGGACCGACTTCGGGCTGCCCAGGCGGGTGTAGATGTAGCCGGCGATCTCCCGCCAGACCGCCTCCCGGCTCGCCTGGTCCACGTCGCGAAACCGGTAGGCGTAGAGTTTCTCGTAGTTGATACTGCTCGTTGACATTCTGGCCCAACTGTCGGGTTCGTCAGCCTTGCTAAGGAGTACTTAAGTCCCTCTGCCGTCGGAGTCTACCGACGCGGGAGCGATCGGTCTTCGTTTGCCTGCGTGATCCGCGGCGATTCGCGGGCATGCGGACCGTTAACGAATCGTTGACCTCCCGGACCTGCTCAGGCTAGCCGCCGGAGTGTAAACTCGGACCTGCAATGGAGTCTCGTCCTGTGAGGCTCATCCTGTGACGCGAGGACGCAAATGATAGGTGACCTGTTCGACAGCCCGTGGAAGATCCTGATCATCGCGGTCGTGATCATCGTGCTGTTCGGGTCGCGCAAGCTGCCTCAGGCCGCGCGGTCGCTCGGACAGTCCATGCGCATCCTGAAGAAGGAAGTCTCCGGGCTCCACGAGGACGAGGCGGACGAGACCAAGGCCGCTCCCGCCGCCCAGCTGGAGCAGGCCGCCCCGGCGGCGGAGCAGGGCTCCCAGGCCAAGATCGAGGAGCTGCAGAAGCAGCTTGACGACCTGAAGAGCAACGGCGACGCGCCCGCCGAGACCCAGCAGACTCGCTAACCTCCCGGGAGACGGCCCCGGTAGACGGGCAATACGGCCATGGTGAAGAAACCCTCCGCACTCGAGGGCGCCCGGATCGTCGGGGAACGCTACGCGCAGGAGAAGCGCGCGGAGAGCCCCGACGGGCGCATGCCCCTGATCGAGCACCTCAAGGAGCTTCGCGGCCGCGTGGTCAAGATCGCGATCGTGGTCGTGATCGGCGCGGTCGTGGCCTGGTACTTCGAGCCGAGGATCTGGAACTTCATCCAGAGGCCGTACTGCGAGGCCATCGGCCACTGCAGCAACGCGTTCGGCCACAAGCTCATCCTCACGGGCGTGACCGACGCGTTCACCCTGCGCCTCAAGGTGTCCATCATCTCCTCGGTCGTGGTCACCAGCCCGATCTGGCTCTACCAGATCTGGGCCTTCATCGCTCCCGGGCTGTATGCCCGGGAAAAGCGCTGGACCTGGGCGTTCATCGGCACCGCCGTCCCCTTGTTCGCCCTGGGCTGCTACTTCGCCTACCTCGCCATGGGCAAGGGCCTGAAGTTCTTCATGTCGATGTCGGGCGGCAACCTGACCAACCTGTTCGAGGCCGACACCTACATCAGCTACTGGATCGCGATGCTGCTCGGCTTCGCGCTCTGCTTCGAGGTGCCGCTGTTCCTCGTCATCTTGAACCTGGCCCGGGTCGTCACCCACGAGCGGTTCAAGAAGTGGCGCCGGATGATCATCTTCGGCGTTTTCGTGTTCGCCGGCATCGCGTCGCCGAGCCCGGACCCGCTGACCATGCTGATGCTCGGCGGGATCGTCGCGGTCCTGGTCGAGGTGGCCGAGGTCCTCATCTACTTCAACGACAAGCGCTACCTCCGCAACCACCCCGACCCCTACGCGGGCCTGGACGACGACGAACTGTCCCCGGTGGACGAGCCGGCCGACGTGGATCACACGCTGAACTAATGTGCCGCGGGTGCTCTGAGTCACCTAATCTGGAGACATGAGTGCACCGGTCAGCCCGGCGGAGCAGTACGCGCGGTTTCGCGACCGGCAGGCGGATCCGGAGTTCTCCGGCTTCCGCTCCCGCTATGACTTCGAGTTCGACGAGTTCCAGGTGGCCGCCTGCGGCGCCCTGACCGCGGGGGACGGAGTGCTCGTCGCCGCCCCGACCGGGTCGGGCAAGACCGTCGTCGGCGAGTACGCGGTACACCTGGCCCTGGCCCAGGGCCGCAAGTGCTTCTACACCACGCCGATCAAGGCCCTGTCCAACCAGAAGTACGGCGACCTCGTCCGCCGGTACGACCCCGAGACCGTGGGCCTGCTCACCGGGGACAACGCCATCAACGGCGACGCCCCGATCGTGGTCATGACCACCGAGGTCCTCCGCAACATGCTGTACGCGGGCTCCGCCGCCCTCGACAGCCTCGGGTACGTGGTCCTGGACGAGGTGCACTACCTCGCCGACCGGGCCCGCGGCGCCGTCTGGGAAGAGGTCATCATCCACCTGCCGGAGTCGGTGCGAGTGGTGGCCCTGTCGGCGACCGTGAGCAACGCCGAGGAGTTCGGCGACTGGCTCTCCCAGGTCCGCGGCGGCACCCAGGTCATCGTGGACGAGCACCGTCCGGTACCGCTGTGGCAGCACATGCTGGCCCGCCGCCAGCTGTATGACCTGTTCACCGACGACGACCACACCGAGGTCAACCCCGAGCTCACCCGCATCGCCCAGCGGGACAGCTACCGCGCGCCCGCGCACCGGCAGCGGGGACGCGGCGGCGGCCGCCCGCGCCGGAACCCGCCGCCCTACCGGCCCGACATCGTCGACCGGCTCGACCGGGCCGGGCTGCTTCCGGCGATCCACTTCATCTTCAGCCGCGCCGGCTGCGACGCCGCCGTCGCGGAGTGCCTGGCCGCCGGGCTGCGGCTGACCACACCGGATGAGGCCGAGCACATCGAGGACATCGCCTCCCGCCGGGTCGCCGACGTCGGCGCCGACGACCTGGAGGTCCTCGGCTACCACGACTGGATCACCGGGCTGCGCCGCGGGATCGCCTCCCACCACGCCGGGATGCTGCCCGCGTTCAAGGAGGTCGTGGAGGAACTGTTCGCGGCCGGCCTGGTCCGGGTGGTCTTCGCCACCGAGACCCTCGCGCTCGGCGTGAACATGCCGGCCCGCACCGTGGTCATCGAGAAGCTCGACAAGTGGAACGGCGAGACCCACGCGCCGCTGACCGCCGGCGAGTACACGCAGCTGACCGGCCGGGCCGGCCGCCGCGGCATCGACGTCGAGGGGCACGCGGTCGTCCTGTACTCGCCCGGCCTGGACCCGGGCCTGGTCGCCGGGCTGGCCGGCACCCGCACCTACCCGCTGAACTCCAGCTTCCGGCCCTCCTACAACATGGCGGTCAACCTGACCCAGCGGGTCGGCCGGGAGAAGGCCGCGTCCCTCCTGGAGTCCTCGTTCGCCCAGTTCCAGGCCGACCGGTCGGTGGTCGGCGTGGCCCGGCGGCTCCGCAAGTCCCAGTCCCAGGCCGACAAGCTGGCCGACAAGGCGGGCTGCGACCGCGGCGACTTCATGGAGTACGCCACGCTGCGCCGCCGCCTGACCGACGCCGAGCGCGAAGCCGCCCGGGGCCGCGCCTCCTCCCGCCGGGCCGAGGCCGCGCGCTCGCTGGCGAGCCTGCGCCGCGGCGACATCATCAAGGTTCCCTCGGGCCGCCGCTCCGGCATGGCCGTCGTCCTCGAGGCGCCGCCCGCGCCCGGCGAGTTCACGTCCCGCCGTTTCGCCGACGGGCCGCTCGTCCTGACCGTCGGCGGCCAGCTCAAGCAGCTGTCGGCGGGAGAGTTCCCGCACCCGGTGGCGCCGGTGGACCGGATCCGGGTGCCCAAGAGCTTCAGCCAGCGCTCGCCCAAGCACCGCCGCGACCTGGTCTCGTCCATGCGCAGCAGGCTCGTGGGCCACGACCCTTCCGACGGGGCGCCCGATCGCGACAACGTGCCCCAGGACGAGGTCGCCGCCGGGGACATCGCCGAGCTGCGGCGCCGGATGCGCAAGCACCCGTGCCACTCCTGCCCCGACCGCGAGCAGCACGCCCGCCACGCCGAGCGGTACTTCCGGGCCCAGCGCGAGATCGAGGACCTGGACCGGCAGATCGGCGGCCGTTCCCACGTCATCGCCCGGACCTTCGGCAAGGTCTGCTCCGTGCTCGACCAGCTCGACTACCTGTCCGGTGACGAGGTGACCCCCGACGGCCGCCGCCTCACCCGGCTGTACTCCGAACTCGACCTGCTGGCCGCCGAGTGCCTGCGCCGCGGCACCTGGAAGGGCCTGAACCCGGCCGAGCTCGCCGCCTGCGTGTCCCTGCTCACGTTCGAGTCCCGGTCGCCGTCGGACGACGAGGCCCCCGCCCGGATGCCCAAGGGCCCGGTGCGGGACGTGATCACGTCGATGACCCGGACCTGGGCCGAGCTGGACCAGCTGGAGAAGCGGAACGGCCTGTCCTTCCTGCGCGAGCCCGACCCGGGGTTCGTCTGGGCCGCCTTCCGGTGGGTGCGCGGCGCGTCCCTGGAAGACGTCATGGACTCCGTGCCGGGCCTGACCCCGGGCGACTTCGTCCGGTCGGTCAAGCAGCTGATCGACCTCCTCGACCAGGTCGCCGCGGCCGGCCGTGACGAGACCCCGGCCGCGGCCGGAGACCACGCCGCCCTCGACGGGTCCGCCGTGGACGAGCCCGGCCCGGAGGCGGAACCGGTCGCCCCCCAGCACCGTGACGTCTCCGCCACCGCCCGTGCCGCGATCGACGCCATGCGCCGCGGCGTCATCGCCTACACGATGCTCGCGGAGTAGCCGCCGGGACCAATCCATCAACGGCGTCTATGGATTCTCGGGTAACTGGCATTAGTGCTGATGCGGGTGACGGAGCTACCGTCAAGATCATCGGTCAACGCCTGAGCCTGAGGAGGCGCCATGTCAGCGCACGCAGCGATCCTGCCCCGCCTCGACGACACGGGTCTGCTGAAGGAGGTCGTCGGAGGCTGCCCGCGGCCCCTGCTGGACAAGCTCCGCCAGGCCGTCGGTGCCCGGGGTTCCTGGCAGCAGACGGCGGACCGGGTCGGAGCCGTGCTGCGCGACAATCTCCCGGGCCCGGAGATCCTGACGGCCGAGCAGCTCCAGGGCGACCCCGGCGGCTACCAGACGCACCTCCTGCACGTGGAGCCGGACGGTTCCTTCTCCGTGACGGCCATGGTGTGGCTGCCGGGCCAGGAGACCCCGGTGCATGACCACCTCACCTGGTGCGTGACCGCCGTGATGCGGGGCGCGGAGTACGAGGAGATCTACGCCGACGAGGGCGACCACCTCCGTGTCGTGGCCCGCAACGTCAACGGGGTCGGCGAGATCGGCGCCTTCGCCCCGCCCGGCGACATCCACCTCGTCCGCAACGAGGGCGACGGCGTCGCCGTCTCGATGCACATCTACGGCACCGACATCAGCCGCGTCGGCTCCAGCGTCCGCCGCGTCTACGACCTCCCGGTCCGCTAGGCCGGTCCCCTAGCCGGTGCGCGGCGCCCCTCCGCGCGGGGAAACGCGGAGGGGCGCGCCGCTCCTCTTCTGTCCTCGGCGTGGCAGGACAGCACCTCGGCCGAGGCGAGGGGCCGGCGGGCTCGCCGCGCCCGTCAGGGGGGTGATGGGGGCCACCTGCCGGCCGAGATCCATCATGGCCCGAACCGGGTCCCCGGCGCGTCGGCAGATCTGCCGATATCACCGCGAACGAGCCCGGCGGATGCCACCATGAAGACAGCGGAACGGGGAAATCCGCGGAGTTGGGGGGCCGCATGGGGCCGGAGCAGTTCAACGGTGTCGTCAGCCGGATGCTCAGCGACGATCTTCTGGACCGGTGCGCCGGCGTCCTGGACCTGACCCGCTGGCGGATCGCCAGCGACTGCGTCGCGCTCGTCGCGATCGACGCGCCCGGGGCCCGGCCCGGCGTCGTGTCGGAATCCGGCTACCCGCCCGGGGTCGCCGAGGCCGTGACCTCCGACGCCTTCATGGTCGAATGCCGGGAACTCCAGAAGCAGCTCCTGGAGGAGAAGGCCATCTACGCGTGGGAGGACGTCGGTTTCGCCGACAGCCGCTTCGCTCAGGAGGTCCTCGTTCCCGAGGGCTTCCGCAACGGCGTCTCGGTGCCGCTGCGCGGCGCGGCGGGCGAGCTCGTCGGGATGCTGCACGCCAGCACGGTACGGACGAGACTGCCGTGCGAGGCGAAGGACGCGGTGCTCGCGATCCGGCCCCAGGTCACCGCGCTGACGTCCGCGATACTCGAGACCCGGCGCGCTTCCCTCACCCCTCGCGAACGCGAAGTGCTCGGCCTCGTCCGCGAGGGCCTGTGCAACCACGAGATCGCCTCGCGCATGTACGTCGCGGAACGGACGGTCGCCACCCACGTCGAGCGGATCCTCCGCAAGACCGGCACGCCGAACCGGGTCTCCGCCGCGATCTGGGCCCTTCGCCACCACCTCTGAAGTCCACGGGACGCCTGCCGTGTTTCCGGGGGCCTTGCCAGGCGATCGTTAGCGATATATCGTTGAAGTGTCGTAAACGATAGAAGAACGATCGAGAGAAGGTGAGTGCCATGCGAGAAGAGCACAGGCACAGGCGAGAAGAGCCCCGGGGGCCGCGGGGCGGTCGTTCCAGCCGCCCTGGCCGTCCGGACTGGGACGAGCCCGGCGAGTGGGGCCCGGGCCGCGGCCCGGGAGGACACGGACACGGACGCGGGGGGCCCGGCGGCCGTCGCGGCGGACGCCGCGGAGAGGGTCCCTGGGGCGGTCCCGGGCCGTTCGGGCCCGGTTTCTTCGGCCCGGGGGGTCCCGGCCACCACGGCGGCCCCTTCGGGTCCGGAGGGCCCAGGCGCGGCCGGGCACGGCGCGGTGACGTCCGGGCCGCGATCCTGGACCTGCTGACCGAGGACCAGCCCTGGAACGGCTACCAGATCATCCAGGAGATCGCCGCCCGCACCGACGGCATCTGGCGCCCGAGCGCGGGCTCGGTGTACCCGGCCCTGCAGCAGCTGGAGGACGAGGGCCTGATCGCCCCGCGGGGCGAGGGGCGCCGCCGGATGTATACCCTCACCGACGAGGGCCGGGCCTACGCCACCGAGCACGCCGACGAGCTGCGCGCCTCCTGGGACGCGGTCGCCGGCATGACCGACGAGGCCGACTGGGAGCTCGGCGACCTGATCCGCCAGGTGATGATGGCGGTCATGGAGGTCCGCCGGGCGGGCTCGCCCGCGCAGCTGGCCGAGGCCCGCCGGGTCCTGACCGAGACCCGCCGGTCGATGTACCGCATCCTCGCCGACGATGCCGCGGGCCCCGCGGCGGAGCCGGCGGACGACGAAGCCGACGAGGCCCAGGACGACGCTCCGGAGGACGCTGAGTGATCGCGGAGCCGGCGGTCCAGGTCGAGGGCCTGGTCAAGAACTACGGCGACGTGGAGGCCGTGCGAGGCATCGGCTTCCACGTCGAGCCGGGGGAGACCTTCGGCTTCCTCGGGCCGAACGGCGCGGGCAAGTCCACCACGATCAAGATCCTGTGCACCCTGGCCAACCCCACCAGGGGGACGGCCCGGGTCGCCGGGCACGACGTCGTGACCGACCGCGACACCGTCCGCCGCAACATCGGCCTGGTCTTCCAGGACACCACGCTGGACAACTACCTGACCGGCGAGCAGAATCTCCGCTTCCACGCCGACCTGTACGGCGTCCCGCGGTCCCAGCTCGGCGACCGGATGAACCAGGTCCTGGAGATGGTCAACCTGTCGGAGCGCCGGGCCAGCGTCGTCGGCACCTACTCCGGCGGCATGAAGCGCCGCCTGGAGATCGCGCGCGGGCTGCTGCACGCCCCGCGCGTGCTGTTCCTGGACGAGCCCACGGTCGGCCTGGACCCCCAGACCCGCAGCTCGATCTGGAGTTACATCACCGACCTCAAGCGCCGGGAGGACATCACGATCTTCCTGACGACGCACTACATGGACGAGGCGGAGAACTGCGACCGGATCGCGATCATCGATCACGGCCAGATCGTCGCGATCGACACCCCCGAGAACCTCAAGGCCAGCGTGGGCAAGGACCGGGTCCAGATCAGCACGGACGACGACGAGTCCGCGATTGCCGAGATCAAGCAGCGGTTCGGGATCGACGCGGCCGTCCACGAGCGCCAGGTGACCTTCAGCGTGGAGGCCGGCGAGCAGTTCGTCCCCCGGCTGTTCGCCGAGCTGGACCGGCCGATCCGCTCGGTGAACGTCGCGCGGCCGTCCCTGGACGACGTTTTCATGAGCTACACCGGCCGGACCATCCGCGACACCGAGGCCACGGCCAACGACAAGAACCGGGCCCGCATGATGGCGATGCGAGGAGGACGAGGCTGATGGCGGTCGACACTCCCGGCGAGGCCACCACCGCCGATGACGAGATAACAGCAACAAGCGTCGCGGGTGCGATCCGGGTCGCGGTGCCGGAGAAGGGCCTGCGCCAGGACGCGCGGGCCGCCGCCATCGTGTGGCGCCGCGAACTGCTCCGCTTCAAGGCGGACCGGTTGCGGATGGTCAGTTCCCTGATCCAGCCGGTGCTGTTCCTGCTCGTGCTGGGGACCGGTCTGTCCAGCCTGGCCAGTCACGGCATGCCGCCGGGCGTGAGCTTCCGGACCTTCATCTATCCGGGCGTGCTGGCGATGTCGGTCCTGTTCACGTCGATGTTCTCGGCCGGGTCCATCGTGTGGGACCGGGAATTCGGGTTTCTGCGGGAGATGCTCGTGGCGCCCGTGAGCCGGTCGGCGATTGTCGTCGGGAAATGCCTGGGCGGGGCTACCGTGGCGACGATTCAAGGAATCGTGATCTTGATTCTGGCCGGGCTGGCCGACGTTCCTTACGATCCGGTGATGTTTCTCGTGCTTATCGGGGAACTGCTGCTCCTGTCGTTCACGCTGACCGCGTTCGGCGTGATGATGGCGGCCCGGATTTCGCAGATGCAGGCGTTCATGGCGCTGACCCAGATGCTGGTGATGCCGCTGTTCTTCCTGTCGGGCGCGCTGTACCCGCTCAACCGCCTCCCCGCGTGGCTCACGGTCCTGACCCGCATCGACCCGCTCACCTACATCGTGGATCCCATGCGTAGCGCGGTGTTCAGCCGCCTCAGCCTGTCGCCGCGGGCGGTCTCGGTGCTGAGCCCGGGCGTGACCTGGGACGGCTGGCGGGTGCCGGCGGGCCTGTCGCTCGGCATGGTGGCGGCGATGGGCGCGATCATGCTGGCCGTCGCCATCGCGGAGTTCAGCAAGACCGAGTAACCAGGGGAAATAAAAAGTGCGACGCTGGGTGGCTACGGGGGCAAACCACCCAGCGTCGCTATCATCGGCGTTCCAACGGGGGCCTGGAACGCCGGCAAGTGGTGCCCCGACGGGGGACCAGAGCACCGATAAGAATGGTACACCGAAACACCCCCCTATGTGTCAAGATCTATGACGCGACGAGGGGAACAAGCGGTATTCGGCCGTCCCAGATAGGTATTCGGGCCCTAGTCCTGACCAGGTCCGTTATCCGGCGGATCCCAGCGGGAGGGCAGATTCATCTTGTGCTCCACGAACCCGCGGACGTTCTCGGGCTCGCGTCCGCCGTTGGCGAACACCACCGCGATGTAGGGCAGGAAGATCGCGCCCACGGCGGGGATGAGGAGGAACCAGCCCAGGTGCTCCAGGTACAGGACCACCGCGACGACCAGGCACAGGGTCCGGATGGCCATCATGATCAGGTACCGGGACTGCCGGTACGAGATGTCCTCGGACATGGGGCGTCGCGCCTGCGTGACCAGGTGGACTTGCTCGCCGTGCCCGGAGCGATGACCGATCTTCACGCTTTCACCCTACCTCCTGTTATCCGGCCTGCCAGCGGCCCCGGCGGGCGCTCCCGGGTCGCCGCTTCGAGCGCGTCGCGGATCTGCGCGGCCACGTAGCCGGGCTGCCGGCGCACCAGCGCGGACGGGAACCGCAGCACCGTGTAGCCGCGGAGCGTCAGCTGGTTGTCGCGATCCATGTCGTCCCAGTACTGCAGCACCTCCTGATGCGCCGCGCCGTCGATCTCGACGGCGACGCGGGCCGGCTTCCACGCCGCGTCCAGGTAGCGTTTCCTGCCCTGCGTGTCATAGAGCGGTACCTGCCGGTCCGGCACCGGCAGCTGGTAGCCGCGCACCACGAGCCGCATGAAGTCGAGCTCCGACAGGGCCTGCGAACCGCCCGCGATGTCCTGGAGCGTGACCCGGATGAGGTGCTCCCGCCGGCGGTGCGTGCCGCTGCGCCCGGCTTCCCGGAGAAGGTCGTCCACGCGGGCCAGGTTCTGCTGCACGCCCGCGGCGAGAATCGCCTGGGCTCCCCGGTTACTCGGCATCCACTCCGCCGCGTCCACCAGCGCCCGGACGGGCCGTACCCGGCGCGGCACCAGGTTCGGGCTCACGTCTTCGGGTCCCAGACGCCGCGACCAGTGCACGACCACGTCGGCCGGAGGCCAGTCGCGCCTGGGCTTCCGGCCGGCTGGCCGGAGCACGTGAACGACGCCGGAGTCCCAGTCGAAACCGGTCAGCCCCGCGAGACGGGCGGCGGTCAGCCCCGCCAGCGCGGCGCCCGGTCCGGCCCAGTACGCGGCGACCCGCTGCTTCTGGGAACCGGTGAGGGGGCCGGGCCACGCGACGAGGACCCGCTGGCAGGGGCGCTGCCAGCGGCCCGAGGTAACCCGCCAGCGAATCTCGGCTCGCGACAGATGCTCCAGCGCGGTCTCAAGCGTGAGGACTCCCTCGTTGTCCTCGATGATGTCCCGCAGAACGGGCGGAAGAACGGCGAGTGATGTCATGACGCCACCATGCGCGGCGGCGCCACCGCTCGTCAGCAGGGATTTCTCGCCCTGTGGACAACCGCGGCCGTCTTCCACCGCGGGAAAAGAACCGGTTGACGTCAGGGCGTGTGTCTCCCGGGTCGCTATCACGACCAGGCAGCCCAACACCCCGGCGGACGTATGGGCAAATATGGGTATTTGTCGGATGAGATGATCGAGGCGGCCGAGGCGGCGCGAACGGTCGTCAGCTGGCCTTGGAGACGGACGACATGTTGAAGTTCGCCACCCGGATCGGGGGCATGGCGGCGCGGTTGAAGTAGTCGCCCCACTCGCGCGGCAGCGTCTTGGACGTGGCGCCGACCTCGGCGAGGCGCGACAGGATCCCCACCGGGGACTCGTTGAAGCGGAAGTTGTTGACCGCGCCGGTGACCTCGCCGTTCTCGACCAGGTAGACGCCGTCCCGGGTGAGGCCGGTGAGCAGCAGCGTCTGCGGGTCGACCTCGCGGATGTACCACAGGCAGGTCAGCAGCAGCCCCCGCTTGGTCGAGGCGATCATCTCCGGCAGCGTCGCGCCGGTCCCGCCGTCCATGATCAGGTTGTCGACGGCCGGGGTCACCGGCAGGCCCGCCTTGGTCGCGGAGTACCGGGACGAGTGCAGCGCGGACAGCACCCCTTCGTGGATCCACGCCGCGCGCCCGGCCGGAAGGCCGTTGTCGAACACCGACGTGTCCCGGCCCGAGCCCCCGGCGGCCACGAACGGCGCGCATTCCAGGCCCGGGTAGTGCGGGTCGCTGTAGATCGACACCGGCACCGTCGCCAGCCGTTCCCCGACCCGGGTGCCGCCGCCGGCGCGGGAGAACACGGTCCGTCCCTCGGCGGCGTCGCGGGCCCCCGCGGACCAGAACATGTAGGTCATCAGGTCCGCCGTCGCCGTCGGCGGCAGGATCGTCTCGTACCGCCCGGCGGGCAGGTCGACCCGGCGGGTCTGCCATTCCAGCCGCTGGGCCAGCCCGGCCTCGACGGACGCGACGTCCACGTCGGTGAAGTCCCGCGTGGCCACGCCGTCCCACGCCGACCGGGACTCATCCGCCGACTTCGCGTTGAGCTCCAGGCGCCCGGCGGGCTGGTCATAGCGCAGGCGGACGCCGCTGGACGTGCCCACGAACACGGAGTCGACCTCGTGCTCGGCGAACCCGTACAGTTTCCGGCCCGCGGCCTCGGCCGTCCGCAGGGAGGTTCCCAGGTCCCCGGCGAACCCCCGGAAGATCCCGAAGTCCGTGGTCTCGGGTACTTCGTCCCACGACCGGGCCGAACGGATCGACGCATCAGGTCCCGTCAGTTCGGCCACGTCCTCGGCTCCGGAAGCGTCGGAGGCGGCCTTCTCGGCCTCGCGGACCAGGTCCTCGACCTGATCGGGCCGCAGGCCGGTCCGCGTCACCGTCCCGACCCCGGCGGAGCCGTCGGCCCGCCGGTCGATCGAGACCACGGTAAGGGCGCGGGTGACCGCGACCCCGTTGGTGGTGAGCGTGTTGCCGGCCCAGCGCAGGTTCGCGGTGGAGGACTCCTGGGCGATGACGACGCACTCGCTGCCCGGCCGGGCCAGCGACAGCGCTTTGTCGACCGTGCTCTGAGGAGTCAGCGAAGAACCGTTCGGCATGTCAGTTTTCCTCCGCCGTGTTGAGGATCCGCACGTTCCGGAACAGAGCGGCCGGGGCGCCGTGGGAGACCGGCGCGACCTGGCCGGGCTGGCCCTTGCCGCAGTTGAAGGCGCCGCCGAGGACCCAGGTCTGGGGGCCGCCCACCGCCTCCATCGAGTTCCAGAAGTCGGTCGTCGTCGCCTGGTAGGCCACGTCCTTCAGCTGGCCGTCGAGCTGGCCGTTCCGGATGCGGAAGAATCGCTGCCCGGTGAACTGGAAGTTGTAGCGCTGCATGTCGATCGACCAGGACTTGTCGCCCTGGATGTAGATGCCGTTCTCCACCCCGGCGATCAGGTCGTCGGTGCTGGGCCCGTTCTCGGCCGGCTGGAGGGACACGTTGGCCATCCGCTGCATCGGCATGTGGCCGGGGGAGTCCGCGAACGCGCAGCCGTTGGACCGGCCGAACCCCTTCATCTGGGCCATCCGCCGGTCCAGCTGGTACCCGGTCAGGACACCGTCCTTAATCAGGTCCCAGGACTGCCCGGCCACGCCCTCGTCGTCGTAGCCGACGGTGGACAGGCCGTGGGCGACCGTCCGGTCCCCGGTGACGTGCATGACCGGCGAGCCGTACCGCAGCCGGTTCAGGTTGTCGGGGGTGGCGAAGCTGGTGCCGGCGTAGGCGGCCTCGTAGCCCAGGGCCCGGTCCAGCTCGGTGGCGTGCCCGATCGACTCGTGGATCGTCAGCCACAGGTTGGAGGGGTCGATGACCAGGTCATACTGTCCCGCGTCGACCGTCGGGGCGATGAGCTTCGCGGCGAGGAACTCGGGAAGCTCGGCCAGTTCGGCCTCGAAGTTCCAGCCGGCGCCGGTCAGGTACTCCCAGCCCCGGCCCGCGGGCGGGGCGAGCGTGCGCATGTCCTCGAAGCCGCTGTCGGTGACCGACGACGCGGACAGCTGCGGGTGCAGCCGGACCCGCTGCTGGGTCGTGGTGGTCGCCCCGTCGGTGTAGAACTTGCATTCCTTCACCTGCAGCAGCCGGGCGTCGGCGTGGGTGACGGCCGGGTGGTCCATCAGGCCCCTGGACCACGCGGCGAGCAGTTCGGCCTTCTCCTTCGCCGGCACGGTGAACGGGTCGACCTCGTAGTCCGACACCCAGGTGACGTCACCGTAGGCGGGCTCGGGCGCCAGCTCGATGTGCTCGGTGTTCATGGCGGCGGCGACCTTGGCGACGTCCGTCGCCTGCCGGGCCGCGGCGGCCGCGGCCTCCGGCGTCAGGTCCACGGCCGAGGCGAAGCCCCAGGTGCCGTTCACGATGACCCGGACCGCCAGCCCGGAGTCGTCGGAGTCGGACAGGTTCTGCAGGTTGCCGTCACTCAGGCTGATGTGCTGGCCCCGGATCCGTTCGACCCGGAAGTCAGCGTGCGCCGCGCCGCTTTGCCGCGCGGCGTCCAGCGCGGCGTCCGCGAGCTGCTTCAGCGGCAGGCCGGTGAATTCGGCGTCGATCTGTTGACCATTCACCTTTCGAAACCTATCTCATGGGTGCCGCCTGTCCCAGGACTTAACCAGGGGGTGTTGTTACCCGGTGTTTCCGGTCCGCCGCGCGGAGCGCGCAATCTATGGCGGATGTCTCTCAAAATCCAGCGGAAACTTCATACCGTCCGGTACCGCGTGTCTCCTCGGGTGCCGCTGTAATGTCGGCGCTGACGGACTTTGGCTTCATCGACGAGGAGGGCCGGGCGTGGGACGTTCCGTGCTGGTGACGGGCGGCAACCGGGGAATCGGGCTGGCGATCGCGCGGAGGCTGGCCGCTGGCGGGGACAGCGTGACGGTGACGTCCCGGTCGGGTTCGGCCGTCGAGGGGCTGTCCGTGGTGGCGTGCGACGTCCGTTCCGCGGAGTCGGTGGATGAGGCGTTCTCGGCGGTGGAGAAGGAGCAGGGGCCGGTCGAGGTCCTGGTCGCCAACGCCGGGATCACCCACGACCAGCTGCTGGCCATGCTGAAGGAAGACGCGTTCACCGACGTCCTCGACACCAACCTCACCGGCGCCTACCGGGTGGCCAAGCGGGCCGTCCGGGGCATGATGCGGGCCCGCAAGGGGCGGATGATCTTCATTTCCTCGGTGGTGGGGCTGTACGGGGCGCCGGGGCAGTCCAACTACGCCGCCTCCAAGGCCGGCCTGATCGGGATGGCCCGGTCCCTGGCCCGGGAGCTGGGGTCGAGGAACATCACCGCGAACGTGGTCGCGCCGGGGTTCGTGGACACCGACATGACCGCCGGGCTGTCCGAGGACCAGAAGAAGGCCATCCTGGGCGCGGTGCCGCTGGGCCGGTACGCCGACGCGGCCGAGGTGGCGGGGGCCGTCTCGTTCCTGGCGGGCGAGGACGCGGGCTACATCACCGGCGCGGTCATCCCGGTCGACGGCGGCCTCGGCATGGGACATTAAAGGAGCATTGATGGGAATTCTTGACGGCAAGCGGATCCTGGTCACCGGCGTCCTCACCGACGCGTCGATCGCCTTACGTCGCCCGCGTGGCGCAGGAGGAAGGCGCGACCGTGGTCCTCACCGCCTATCCCCGGCCCACGCTGACCGCGCGGATCGCCAAGAAGCTGCCCGGCGGGGCGCCGCCGGTCCTCGAACTCGACGTGACGAACGCCGAGCAGCTGGACTCCCTCGCCGGGCGGCTGCGCGAGCACGTCGACGGCCTGGACGGGGTGGTGCACGCGATCGGGTTCGCCCCGCAGACCGCGCTCGGCGGCGCCTTCCTCGAGACGCCGTGGGAGGACGTCGCGACGGCGGTGCATGCCTCTACCTATTCTCTGAAGTCGCTCGCGATGGCGACGCTGCCGCTGATGTCCGGCGGCGGGTCGGTCGTCGGCCTGGACTTCGACGCGTCGATCGCCTGGCCGGGCTACGACTGGATGGGCGTGGCCAAGGCCGGCCTGGAGTCCTGCGCCCGCTACCTGGCCCGGGACCTGGGGCCGAAGGGGGTCCGGGTCAACCTG
>Ga0131853_10010244_pt1 | contig 17144 bp, 16 predicted proteins | sample TergutLab28metaG_FD_92764 | JGI IMG/M metagenome (GOLD analysis project Ga0131853, IMG submission 92764) | Labiotermes labralis P1 segment gut microbial communities from Petit-Saut dam, French Guiana - Lab288 P1 (version 2) (version 2) | ecosystem: Host-associated > Arthropoda: Insects >... | reverse complement strand
TCTCACCTCGTTAATGACCCTTCTGAACGGTCTGTCTCACCTCGTTAATGACCCTTCTGAACGGTCTGTCTCACCTCGTTAATGACCCTTCTGAACGGTCTGTCTCACCTCGTTAATGACCCTCGTTCCTGTCAGCGCACTCTCGGCGACCGTCTCGTTAGCGCATTCGCCATCGGTGTTGCACTCTGTGGCGCCCGATTTGCATAAGCAGTACAATAGCTTGTTATTGCAACGAGAAGGCAACACGGATTGTTAGATTTCTTTATTCTGCTTACAGTTGTCGCAGAAACTTTTAATTCATTCGTGATTGTTGTGCGTCACGAGCCGTCCCAACACCGCTTACGTTCGCACACTGATTTTTTGTTCGATGTGCGCCGCTTGTGGTTCGCGAAAAACGTGCGTCTTCTGAAATGCCTGTTGCATTCGGCGCAGGGATAGCGGACATGGGAGAAAGCGAACGGGGGGCTGGTCATGTAGGCGCTACACGTCTGGTAGCAGACGTGCGTTTCGTCACTTTTACACAATTTGTTGCACGCTTTACAAACGTAACTTCTAGCCGTGGCAGCAGTAATGTTAATGATCACGTGATAATGTCTTTCGACATCATCGTACAGTAGAATGATTCGTTTGGCCGAGTCGACCTGCCCTTCGAACATTGTCTACACAGCTCAGACCGTGATAGACAACTATCTTTTACTCCCGAAAGTATTATTGAAATTTGTCCAATTCGGGAATCCCCGCCCCGTTAGACAGATCGATACCGGTTTTAATTACATAACGATACCGGTCGTATTACATAATTTTTGGACTACAGGATGTATCTTGCGAACTCTTCGATACGAATTGTATTTCAGATCATTCTCTACCTTTGCAATCGCTATTACCAAGGCATGTGCTAAGCAGTTCTGTTCTTCGTTCACATCCACGATACTTCTCTTGAGGTGCGCCATTACGGAGAACGGTCTGCTTCTACTCGTGATCGTGTGTTTCCCGAATCCGACGGGCATCTTACCGAATGCACGGTTAAGACCATCGTGTCCAGAGCATTGAACCTAGAATTCGACTGGGAGACTTTTTCAAACACAAAATATATCACGTCTGCGGATAACTGATCTTTCCGTCTAAAACTGATTCCGATAGGCTTATCATTCTGGTTCACCTCATTTTGGATTGTTATACCCACCATATCACTATCATCTACATCACGTAACACGTGCCTAAATAGATCGTTCACGCTGGCTAGGAAATGTGCTACAGAATCACTGTTATCTGAGGGAGGTATTAAACGCACAGTATCTGCCTTCCTACAGCATTGTACCGCCTGTACTCTCTCGTATTCCTGTCCAGTATGTCGAATCTGCGAGCAATGTTCTATCTCTCTCTCTCTACAAAGGATACACACCTATTTAGGATCGACACACCCTAACAAAACTCACTTGCCTCATTTATACTCAGATTACTTACAATTCTGTCTATGGGGTCCCCACACACTGTTGCTACAGTGTATGAGCGACCATATTTATTGCTGATGGATGCTGACGTCATTCTCTTGTTTGTTTCAGAGTTACGGACTCCACGCGCAACATTTACCCCGACACGCTACGTATATACTTGAGGTAGTTATTGTTCTTAGATAGGTACGTCATAAACGTATTTCTGCTGTATGAGCATTCACTACATGCAATTGTTTTTCTTCCCCTTACAGACAAAAAGGATGGATCTGACAAAGAAATTCGAGGATGCCACTGCCAGCGCTACTTGCGCTTCCGTCAATATCAGCTCATTAATACTAAATAGACCATATCCCATTGTTCGTGCTAAACGGAAAACTACTAAATTTGGGTCTACAGTCCTGCTGTCCCTACGGGACACTGATGAACAATTAGTAAAGACATTCTTCGCGAAGCGATACGCTAGTGTCGTGTCCGATGAGGACATAGCCAAAATTAATTAAAGATCGATCTACCTCAGCATTGTGTATAAGGGCATGTGCGAAAGGACCAAATCGTACTTTTTGAGGATAAATTCGTAATGCCTTTAACTTATTTAACTTTGCACATAACCTCTCCACACATGCGATCTCAAAGATCATTCAGTCTATTTGAGACCAAGAAATTCTCGGTGCATGAAACAGAGAACGTCACATGGTTGCCACATTTCACTCCCACTAGGAACGAAACGATCATTTAAGCTTTGTGTACATTGAATGTTGAATTTTGTAAATCCAGGAAAAAAAATGTATTATTGTACATCTCGAAACAAAATGATATCCCGTTCTTCAATTGTAGAGAAGCTGAGCTTTCGTTCGCTTACAGGGCAAGGGTTTGGGCTAGATGTACACATGTGTTCTGTGTCTCGGATCTGTTTGTATTGGAACATAAGCAGCATTACAAGTTGCTATATGAATTACATTGGGAGGTACGAATTATACTTCCATGTGTCAAATTAGTGCCTAAGCTTGTTCGAGACTTTTGGTCAGGCTGGTGAATGCAGTTGTTGTTACGATTGCACATTGTATGTAGGAGATCGGATTGGAAAAGTGTGTATTTACACGGACCCTCGGGTGTCGGAAAATCCACTGTACTTGAGAAAGGAATTTTGTTGTGTAGGTTGGGACGATGGCAGATGTCAGTGCCTGGGAATTTCTTTTTTGGATCGTTTCTGCGATGTGAGTATGACGTCGTGGTGTTTGATTAGTTCAAATTTGATAATTTATGGCAAAAGTTTCATCAAATCAAATATTTACTCGAAGTAAGACTTTTGGACTTGATATTACATACAAGAATTCCAGACGTATAAAAATTAAACTATCTGTTACACATGGTATGATCTGATGGTGCAATTTCAAACACGAATATTGTGTATTTTAACTCACAAACAATGTCTTCTTCTGTAACTTTGAATGTAATGTCTCACTGTGTCGTGGGGAGCCAGATGCATCTGCATTGTTTACAGCAAAACCTTGCATAATAATGTTAATTTGATTCTACTGGTACTATTAAATGCACCAGATTCGAATTTTGCGTGAGTTTTCTTTCATAACAATAGGAAATGTAAAAAGAAAGGTATTTTACTCTCCAACTGTGTAAAGAATAAATATGTATGTGTGTACTTTTAGTGTCCTTACATATCCTGAATCTTACATCCAAGACATAGCTCTCTTTCTATTCCTCGGGCATTGCAACCACATTTGCATATCCAGGTGGGGAGAAATAGTGTTTGTTCATGCATATGGTTAATCCCTCACTTCCTTCCCTATGGGTTATCGTGGATACGTTAGTAAGATCATACATTGTATGTAATCGCGTGTCTTTGAAAAAGAGATGGTTAAAGCCACAGAATTCGAACCAAGAATAGTTCTATTACGAGTACGGAATCTTACCGATTCAGCCAACTCTTTTCGAAAAAACACAAAGTCATATAAAGATTACTTTAAAACTAGCGCTCTGGTTGCCATATTGGAAAATGGCGAAGTTAGGTTAGAACTAATTTAAAAGTAGCGCGCTATGCTAGCCATATTCGCAAATGGCGAAGTTAGGTTAGAGGGAATCCCTTCTTGCACATACATACATAGCTTCGTGACACGTTCCGCTGGCTTGTACACTTCCATTTCGCGAATGCAAAACTGTACTATCACATCGTTTTCGTGGAAGATGTGGAGAATGTACTGTTTTACGACAGTCACGTAATGTTTAATTTAAACTTAACGCGCGCTACACGCCATATTGTACAATGGCCGACTTTAAACTTAGGTTCAATTCAAATATAGCGCGGCGCCCACCATTTTTGAAGATGGACGACTTTAGAACTTCATATTCATTTATACTTAGAGCCATACCCACCATTTACAGTCACATAAAATTCATCTCAAACTTACCGCGCGCTGTCCGCCATATTGTACAATGGCAGACCTTAAACTTACGTTTCTTTCAAATATAGCGCGCTGCCCGCCATTTTGGAAAATGACCGACTTTAAATTCATATTTACTTTAAAGATTATCGTCAATATCATAATTACCGTGTTGACCGCCATATTGTAAAATGGCCGAATTCAAATTATGCACTTAGACCACTTCTTGCACTCATTACACTTTTCACTTATTACTGCTAATCACGTGTTCTGGTCACGTGGTCCTCATTTAGCGTTGGGGCCATGGAGGTACCTCTACCAAATTGTACGGGGGCACATTACCAGGCTGCACGGCGGCTACCACCCTGAAGGTGGCAACAAAATTCCCAGTAGAAAACCGATCCTTCTTAATAATATGATCGCACTTATTACACTTCTTGCACTCACTGCGACTTAGACCACTCTTGCTCCAAACTCCACAAGTCACGTGGTACCGTTACGTGATCTCCATTTAGCGTAGGGGCGATGGAGGTACCTCTACCAAACTTTAGAGGCACACATACTAATGCCACTCTAGTACTCACTGCGACTTAGACCACTCTTGCTCCAAACACAGGTCACCTTATTTTAGACATTAGGGTTACTGACCATGCCTCCACTGTTACTACTATGGAGGTATACTTATTGATTGGATAGAGTTTTCACGAGATATTTGTCGGAAGCTATAGCGTTGAGCAATTCAAAAAGTGGCTTTATATTGGCCACTCCTGATATGAAAATCGGTGGGGGTTTATGGTCAGCGTGTGTTGCAGGAGCTTCATTCGTGGTTTCCTCCGTGAGTGTACTAAATCGTTTTGAAGTTGTTAGGGTTTCTCCCATCCAATGGATTTTTTTTTTTTGCATTTGGATTTTCTTGCTCTCTATGTTCCTGGTTCTCTTTCTACTTACTGTATGGCTGATTTCTTTAGAATGGGGCTGAGCGGGATAGCCGGGGACCTTGGTTGGTAGTGGTCCTCGTGTGGTTTCACTGTCTCTAGGGGGCCCATTGGGTAAATTATCTGGTCGTGTGCGGGTCCGGATTGGTGTCATTTGTTGAGAGTGGGGTAAAAGTGCCGATGAATGAATTGTAGGCGTTTGAGGGTATTGTATGGATGTTGATGGGATTGAATATGGCGGGAAGTCTGCATTGTATGTCGCCTGATTCATTTATCTTGTATTAATTGCTTCCTTGCAGCTTGCGCTCGTGGGGCCAAAGGCCGCAGAGGGTCGAGCTGTACACTAGGTTTCACTATAAGCTGGTTTTCCCGGTCGAACTGCTGTTGTCCACTGCACTCAAACGCACTCTTTCACTAGTCTCAAGTCGGTCGTACGACTATAACTAACAACTCAACCGTACTGTACGAGCCTAAGACAAAATAAGTAATGTTATATGTGTTTTACTGTAATTGTCATTGCAACAATCCTACACTATCCCGCATATATTGGTGACCCCGATGAGCGGCACGACTGCACTTTACAGCATGATGGAGACAAGTGACGAGACTCAGCTCAGCGGTGTACAGAGTCGTTGTATGCTTGCCGCCCTTCTGGCCCGAACAACCGGCCGTCTGGTTTGCTCAGGCTGAGGCGTAGTTCGAGTTGGCAGCCATCACACGCCAGCGAACCAAGTTTAATTATGTAGTGTCACAACTCACCCAGTAGCAAGCGGCCGAGTTGGAAGACATCATTACTTCACCACAGGAGCAGGAGCCCTACGATCGGCTTAAGGCAGAGCTGGTGCGCCGGTTGTCCACTTCACGAGAACAGCGCGTGGGACAGCTCATCTCACACGAGGAAATGGGCGACCGGAAGCCATCACAGTTTCTCCGGCACCTTAAGAGCCTAGCTCCAAACGTTCTGGACGATTTTCTTTGCACTATCTGGGTCAGACGGCTCCCACCGCAAGTGCAAGATTTTCTTGCAGGCCACATTGAGGGCAGTCACGATTCAGCCTCCCGCCTCGCGCACAGAAGTTTTGAGGTTACTTCCCTGCCTACCACAGCGAGCATCTCGCTTTCGACGACCGGCAACACAGTCAGGCTACTAGAGCGGATCGAGGAGTTCTCACGCCAGGCTGCTTCACTGCGGGCGTCACAAACACACAGCCGCCCGCATTCCAGAGCCTGCCACAGGCCGCACTCCAGAGACCGCCGCAGCAGCACCGCCGACTAGTCTCTGCAGCCCCACGAAATCTGCTCGTACCACTGGCAGTTCGGGAACAAAGCCCAAAAATGCTCCCCACCGTGCTCCCACCAGCAGAGACATCCCCGCCAGCAGAGCGACTTCTACTAACAGTGAGCCTCCCGACAGCACAGAAACTACCGCCAGCAGGAAAACTCCACCGGCGGACGGTAATTGCGGGTAACGTCTGCACCATCAGCTCCGGCCGCCTTTTCGTCATGACCGCATCTTGAAACAGCGATACATAGTGGACACTGGGTGCGATCTGTGCGTCTTCGCACGTAGGCTGCTGCCGGGACGCAGGGAGCGCACAGAATACACCCTATACGCTGCAAATGGGACCACCATCCCCCCTATGGATGGGCCTGAAGGAGCCTGAACCTGGGACTACGCCGCGAATTCGCGAATTTCAAGGGCTCCCATCCTTTTACCTGGAACGAAAAACTCGTTGCAGTCTTCAACGAATGTAAAGTGGGCCTTATCCAAGTTGCGATTCTGGCTCACCCACATCCAATCACTCCACTCACCTTGGTCACGGACGCTTCAACCGCCGCCATGGGTGCCGTGCTCCAACAGCGGGTGGAAGACTTCTCCAGGAAACTGAGCCCGGCACAGAAAAGTTACATTGCTTACGACAGGGAGGTTCTGGCGATCTATGAGGCCGTGAAATTCTCCCGCAACATGCTGGTGGCACGACATTTCACCATCCTGACGGAAGACAAACATCTCCACTTCGCTTTCCACCAGAAGAAAGACAAGTGCTTACGACGCCAGTTGAACCACCTGGCTTTCATCTTTAATTTCACCACGGACATCCGTCACATTTCCGGCTAAGACAACGTCGACGCAGACATACTTTCCCGGGTGGAGGTAATCACCACCCCAGTGAAACACGAAGCGCTTGAGTAGCCCAGGAGAATGACGATGAACTACAGACATTGCTGGTGAGCACCACAGTACTACAGCTCGAAAGAATTCTCATCTCCGGCACCTCAGTCGAGCTGTACTGCGAAATCTCTTCTCGTAAACCTCGCCCGTACGTCCCATCTCCTCTCCGCCGTTAGATCTTCAACTCCCTGCATTCCCTCAGCCACCCAGGGATTACGGCAACCGCTAAGCTCGTCTCCCAACGCTTCGTGTGGCCAGCCATTCAGAAGGACTGCCGCACTTGGGCTTGAACTTGCCAACCCTGCCAGCGCTCAAACGTTTCCCGCCACACAATTACCCAGTTGGAAACTTCACCCTCCCTCCTGCTCGCTTTCTACACGTCCACAATGACATAGTTGGACCTCTACCTTCCTCGCCAGGATTTCATTTCTGCTTCACGGCTGTAGACCGTTTCACCCGTTGGCCGGAAGCCTTCCCCACGGTGACATCACAGGAGAGACATTGTCGGTTACCCTGTTCTCTGGCTGGATAGCACGCTTTGGGTGGCCACATACAATCACGACCGACCAAGAACGGCATTTCGAGTAGCAGTTTTTCCACAGCCTGGTGAAGATTTGTGGCATCCACATCAGCACAATGACCCCCACTTCCCCGCAGCCAATGGCCCTGTGGAACGGCTGAAGGCCGCCATCATGTGTCATGTGGACGAGCAGTGGATCGTGGCCTTGCCACTAACATTACTGGGATACGCACCGCCTACAAGGAGGACTTGCAGTCATCCGTAGCAAGCCCCTGCGGGTCCCCTGTGTGCTCCTTGTACCAGCCGCCCCAAGGTCGAGGCATCCACCTTCATACAGCAGCTCCGCTGCCACGTGGATCAGGTGCAACCAACCCCAGCAGCACTCATGCATCCCCGGCAACATTCATCCAGAAGGATTTCCGGGACTCGACACACGTGTTCCTGCAGAAGAATAAAACATGCTGCGCCCTGGAGCCACTTACAGCGGCCAGCACAAAGTAATTGCCTGCACTAACAAAACGCTTACAATTGTCGTGCGCGACCGGCAGGACAATGTATCAGCGGACCGAGTAAAGCCAGCTTATATATTGGAAAGGATTCAGAACAACACCGGCAGCCCACCAGCCCATTCCTGCAGCGATCCTGTGAAAACTGTAACGACGACTTAGCCTCCACAGACTACTCGTTCAGGACACACTGTGCGCTTCCCAGCTCGGTTCATCACATAAGTCCACTTCACCGCGGGGCTGGGTAATGTGCGGACACCCACATTGTAGCTCTCCTTCCTCCGTCCAGTGGTCCGCCAGTCGGTACATAAAAGGCTCTCTCTGTAACCCAAGTCTCTGCTCACAGCCCCAAACCAAGTGCAGCTTCCCATCACGTCGACTCCACAGGAGTATTCATTCTTCTTGCCACGCCTATCAAATGTGGCAACCAACCAATGGCAGGGCAGGTCGAATAGCGAAAATTCTGTATAAAAAAGGCCACGTTTCGAGCCTGAGATCATTCAACGTCTACATCAAGAAGGTACATCAATAAGGACCAGTCAGCTGCAACATCAATAGAGACTAGCCCGCTGCTACATCAAGAAGGCCTAGGCAGCTCGGTACATCAAGAAGTGCCAGTGAGCCCCAAAACATCAAGAACGGACATTCAGCTCCGATAATCCGATGATTTGTCGGCGACAACCAAAAGGAGTAGGATTGTCGGTGACATCTGACACCCAACATCACGACACCTACCGAGCGCACAGGGGCCTGTCGTGCTGCCCTCTACCTTCTATCCACCGACTTGTATGGTTATCACCACACATCCTGTGTGCGATCTGCTACGCAGTGTAGAGCTCCGGAGCGAGGCTATAGTGACGTTTCATACTCTCGACTATAACTAACAACTCAACAGTACTGTACGAGCCTAAGAATAAAATTAATAATGTTATATGTGTTTTACTGTAAGTGTCATTGCAACAAACCTACAGTATCCAACAGCAATGTTTTTACTTTAGTAATGTACCGTGATGAGCCTCAAACCCATGTAAGGTATTAGTTTATTTAAATACTTTGTCTTGACGTAAATTTACTATTTTGTAAGGTATTATTTGAGTGAAATAATTCGTCTTGATGTAAAATGACTATTTTGTAGGGTATTATGTGAGTGAAAAACTTAGTTTTGATGTAAATTTATAAGCTTTAAGGTATTATTTGAGTGAAATACTCAGGTTTGATGAAAGTTGGATTCTATATAAGGGTCCGTTGGGTGAAACATATCACGTGACGTTATTTGGACATTGTCACGTCTCTCACTGTGAGGGGACGACGTAAGCATGGCCATGTTTACGAAACGTTGGGGAGAGCTGTTGTGTGCACACTATTATAGGCTATTATGGTAGCTCATATACGTTCAGATAAGTGGACCCTTATAAATATATGAGTTATATTACTCATGAGTGGTAGGTTGAGGGCGAGGAAATTGCACCATGTTGAACTGTTTCATTATTTCAATATTGCAACTTAGTGTGTTATGAGTTATGAATATGATTTTGGGTTGATTTTTGGTAGAGGCTGCACTGAATCGCACTGAAATTTGTAGATGTGTTATAGGGAGTGTAGTGGCTTTGGCTAAATCCGTATTTGATTTCCCTTTCTCCATTCCTTGCCTTCCTCCTGTAATGTATATTTCGTGATAGCTTAGGCACGGAGATGCGAACTTGTGTCTCGGGGACATTCACCCTGTTAGAGTGAAAGTGTCCAGGATCAGTGTTATGAAGACGGTACTGAGACGTAAACTAGTAAGTACACCTGTGATTTCTTGCGTTACTTAGATCGTTTTAGAATGAGATGCGGTCAGGCACTGGTGGTGGACTGGAAACCAAGATGTTGTTATGTGTTGGAGGTAAAGGGTTTTCTTGAGTTCTCGGACACGTGGCTGTTGTTATGGGTGTGATGGTTGTGCCGTGTTGAGCCTCAAACCCAGGCACACAGATTGGGTCAGAAATTTTGATTTCAAATCAAACTTTTTTTCGTTTCCTTCCCCTTTGTAACCACTACCTGTTCATTACAGATTTTCTTAATGACTACTCTGGTAACACCCCTGAACCGTCAACCTGTAAATAGTCGGAAAGTCAAAGTCTTGCAGACGAAAATATACCATAAAGAGTCGGCAACTCCACATGTTCTGAGTTGAAGTACGTGGAGTGTATAACTTACGTACGTGTTCAAGTATGAACTAGAGTTTGTGAACAAATTGTTATGTTGTATGTGTTCCAGGTTGGTTTATTAAATAAATTGTTATTGTTTGGGTATTGTTCTACTTGCACCCATATCAGTTTCCACAAAGAACCGTGCAATTAATTTGTTGGCTATCGAGCGTGGTTGCATTCCGAAAAATTAAGCGGTCTTTCATGCTGGTTAAGTGGAACAGTGGATATGGCAACCGTGGCGCTCAATCTTTAGAGGACAGCGCGTACTCTGTGCTGCGTAGCATGAACCGTAACTATCTGTTGAAAGACGAGTTGCAATACGAAATATCTGCCCGGGTGTTTAGCAGTGACAGTGACGTTCAAACGTTGCTTAAATTATTCCGATCGCTAGTGGCGGAAAAGTTGCCGGTTGATCTACGTAATCTAAACACTCAGAGCGTGTAAGTACTTTACGAATGTGTAGCGAACAGGACAGTGCAGTTGCAGGCCCTCATTACGAAACATTAGTCTGAATTGTCTGTTCTCAAGCCGCGCTTCCGTACTCGACTATCTCAACTTAGGGGACGATTGATGCTTTTGACGGAGTTGGACCCTAGTGCGGTGGGCATCATGACCTAGATATATCAGCAAGTACGTGATCGGCTATACTTAATCTAAATCAACCTCGCCAAGTTGGACGTGACGGTTCGTACGGGTCATGAAACGGAAGAGGGAGACGACCCAAGCATCACGAAGCAGGAGAAAGTTTCAGCACATGACAACTGATCACATGACTAACGTCAGGCCAGAAAAAACACCGGTCTAGTGAGTACTGTTACGGGGGCGGTTGATGTGTAGGTCGGTGCGCTGGCAGACCACATTGCCCAAGTGAACGCAGGGATGGTGGCGATACAAGTAACGCCGTCAGTACGGGAGATTAAGCAGCTGTTTAGGCCTCATTTTTATCAAAGGCTTCCCCATCCTTTAATCACCTGCTTAAGAAACTCCCAGTAGTGGACGGCACTGATGTTACCCTTTTCTGTAATTTTTTGTTTAAGGTATTTAAGATACGCCATGAGGGGCAAATGAATGACTCGTAAATTTACGATCTTATGTACCGTTACTGTAGTGGCGAACTGTTGGGTTCAGTGACACAGGCTATTGACAGGAGGGAGACCTTTGAGGATTTCCATGCTAGATCATTGGGACATTTTATACTGCCAAGAGAGATGTCACAATTGAGAATAGCAAGGTAAGGAAGTGTACAATCGGTAGGTGAACAATTCTCTAATTATGTGCTGGCAATGAAAGATGTGGCTTTGGTGCTCCGTATCAATGAGAGCGAAGCACAATTAGTGGAAAGAGTTGTAGAAGGACTCACGCCTACACAGCGTGCTCGTTTCGTTTTCCAGACCCCGCCTTCCGACAATTAGAACGATTAGCGATAGTGGATAGGAATATCGCGTAAGCCAACCGATCGAGAGCGGAGACCGCTCCAGGAAGTAAGGATTACGGTAGTGGAGTAGCCGACGGTGCGTGGTGAACCCGGTGATTCGGGGAATAAAAGGGCACAGGAACGGAGGTAGAGAAAAACTGTTGTTTGCTTTTACTGTCGGGGGCCGGGACATACGCAGATTAGTTGATTTCGACATATGTCTCAGAAGGGTAAGGTGGCACACAAGGTAGAGTGCTCGCGGTCTTGACAAGGCCCGCGAGCCCGCAAGGTACCGGCTGTTGTGACGGGATCGGCCCCAAGGTAGAGGCACAGCTCGGTAATTTGCGGCTTAATGTTCTGCTTGATACGGGGTCCATTAGATGCCTGATTTCGCTGGATTACTTCCAAAATATGCCGCGAGCGAACCCCAAGCTTCAAATACATGAGACCGAGGTGACATGCGCCACCGCTTCCGGTCAGAAGTTGGGGATCGTAGGTGAAGTTCAAGTGCCATTTAAGATCCGGGACATTGATGTTTTTGGTTAGCAGGAGACTTAGGATTCAACAAATTTTTGGGGCCGATTTTATTACTAAAACTAAGATGGTACTGGAACTGGGCAGTCAGATGTGCTATTTTGAGTTCGGCCCATCGGTCATTTTCATGTTTCGTTAGGATAATTTTTATACGTCGTGTTCGCTAACCCGCTCCCTTTCCACACGTACCCCCCAACTACAAACCGGAAAACATGCGTCCGGGAAAGAGCCCACCTTGAAAGTATGATCAAGCGGTATCCTGATATATTGTGTGATAATTCGGGCTCACACATTTGATGGAATATAAGATGCAGTTGTCCGACAAGACGCCGGTCAGATTACATCCTTACAGGCTATCGCCACCAAAAATGCAGTATTTGAAGGAGCACATTAAAACTTTGATACGTGGAGTGATAGAACCCAACTTGTCTAACTATTCTAGCCCCATGTTCTTGGTCCCGGAAACGGGGGGGGGGGTTTATCATGCGGTTATCGTCTTCAGGATGGTGAATAAACGTATGTCAATTTTGTCAATGCCGTTGCCCGATTTTCGTTCTGCGTTTAATTGATTTGCGCATGCCAATTTTTCACAAAATTGGACCTAAATCAAGCCTATCACCAAATACCGTTGACTAAAGCTTCAAAACCCTTGGCAGCTTTCGGTATTAACTGGAATCTGTACCAGTATACCCGTGTGCCCTTTGGTTTTTCGACATGTGCCCAAGTGTTGTTATGGCTATTTGATTGTGTGTTTGAGGTATCAAGTTTTAGTTCGTGTACTATTATTTGGATGACGTCATTTATAGTGAAAGCTTCGAAGAACATCTCGAGCACATTCGTCTCGTGTTAGATCGTCTCATGCAGGCAGGGATGACGGTTTCGCCTCAAAAATTAGTCGTTGCGACTCAAGAGATCTCCTTCTTAGGATATTTAGTCACACCAGGCTGCGTCAGCATTGACCCCGAACGCACGAGACCTATCAAGGAATTTCCCATTCCACAAGACACTAAGGGACTTGCCAGTTTTATTGGAATAGTTAATTTATATCTCCAGTTTATTCCTAGTTTTGCGGATGTCCCAGCTCCACTCAATGAACTGCGGAAAAGAGGTATGAGTTTTGTATGGGACCAACAACAACAGGAGGCCTTCGAATCCTTGAAAAGAGCCATTTCACTTCCCCCTGTGTTAGGAACGACTAATTTTTCGGAAAATTTTATACTACAGACTGACGCCATTGGCGCCGCTTTGGGGACGGTGCTGTCTGAAGAACGTAACGGGGTCCGGCAAACCATTGCATATGCTTCCCGAATTTTGAGCGCTCAAGAACGTAAGGCCTCTTCCACTTGTATTTTTGAATGTCTGGCAGTCGTATTCGGAACGGAGAAATTCCGAAAAAAATGGAATATCAAATCTTCATTATTGAAACGGACAACCAAGCTCTGTCCTGGTTGTTGTCACACCACCGCCAGTTAGGCAAAATTGGTCAATGGGTAGTAAAAATAACTACACTCAAGTTTGAGGTTCGTCATGTCCGCGGTACACAGAACATTGTGACGGGCACACTTTCTAGAATGTTCGATTGACACACTACCGACACGGCAAATCAGATTGAGAGTCATCTATTGCTTACAGAATTCCCGATTGCTTTCCAGGAGCTAGGACAGTAACAGCAGGAAGACCCTACATTAGCGGGTATTGTGGCCCAGATGGAAAAGAGTGATATGGTTGACGGTTACAGTCTGTCTAAGGGAATATTATATTGTCGCCCCAAAAAAAGAGGTTTCTCGAAACTCGTGGCTCCAACAGCGGCGATAACGATGGTTTTCGCTTATTTTCATGAGTCGCAGCTGGGCATGTACCTGGGGGGTCTTTAAGACCAACAGCAAAATACGTTCGCAATTGATTTTGAAACGTATGGATAGGACGTACGTTCCTGGTTCGTGCAAGTCAAACTTGTGCTCTTAGTAGACCGGCACAGGACGCCCATTGGGGGTTGTTAGCCTCTGAGTTCGCACAAAGGCCGATGCAGAAAATTTTCATTGATTATATGGGTAAACTGCCGAGAATTAAAGCAGGCAATACGGCCATACTCGTCTGTGTTGATGCCTTTTCTAATTTCGTTTGGTTGGTTCCTGTTAGGGAAGCGACGACTCGAATGACTATTAAGGTCCTCAACGGGACCATATTTTGTAGCATTTCAGTCCCGGAGGTTTTAGTGTGAGATATTGCCCCGTGTTTCACCTCTAGGAAATTGCGACAATTTTGTTTCGTGCTGGGGATCAAGCACGTCACTACCTCACTTTATTACCCACAGCCTTCCCATGCTGTGCGTTTTAATAAGAAATTACCCGCTGCCTTGATAACGTACCACAGCGAATCCCATACCACTTGGGACCGAAACGTAACGTTGGCTCCAACTTGAATTCAACATGTCGAAACATGAAGCCACTCGTGCAGCTCCCTTTTCGGTGATATCCCCTTTCGGTCCAACTCACCCTTGATTAACCGCTCGAAAGTCAACGACCTACTACCGGAAATGTGAAACAAGAGGATGCTGAAACAAAGAGGACCAAGGTTAAGCCAAAACCCGGAAGAAAGCCGTGCGTACATGGCAAAACTTACAACAGAAATAGGGCCCCTGCCCCTTCAAGTTGGGAAATATGGTATACTAACGAAATCATCCGGTGAGCCATGCCGGACTTAATGTTAGGCAAAACTCTTTCACAGATGGAAAGGCCCCTTTAAAACCTACAGGTTCTCGACACCGATAACTGTGAGGATTGTGGACCCCGCTACTAGCATATTGGTGAGGCGAGCCCATGTGTCACTTTTAAAGCCGAGTCCGTCCACACGTTTTTGAATATGTGGTTGATGCCCCGTTTGGGTATGGGAATTTAGGTATTAATGATTTAGGGGTTATTTAAGTGAAACACTGTGTTTTGTTGTAAAATTGATGTTGTGTAATGTATTATTTGAATGAAATACTTTGTCTTGATATAAATTAACTATTTTGTAGGGTATTATTTGAGTGAAATAATTCGTCTTGAAGTAAAATACAATTTTTTTTACGGTATTGAGTGAAATACTTTGTCTTGATATAAATTTACTAACTTGTAAGGTACTATTTGGGGAAATACTCAGGCGTGATGAACGTAGGATCGAATATGAGGTTTTGTTGAGAGAAACATATCACGTGAGATTTATTTAAACGTTGTCGTGTCTCTTACTGTGTGGGGACGACGTAATCATGGCCATGTTTACGAAACGTTCGGGAGAGCTGTTGTGTGCACACTTTACTATTCTATAATTTTAGTTCATATATGTTAAAATAAGTGTACCGTTATAATTATATGGGACATATTACACGTGATTGGTAGGTTGAAGATCAGGAAATTGCACCATCTTTACGTTTTTCCTTATTTCAATATTGCAACTGAGTGTGTTTTTATGAGTTATGAGTATGATTTTGGGTTGATCATTGGTGGTGGCTGCACTGACTCGTAATGAAATTAGTAGATATGTTATAGGTCTTAGGCTAAATCCGTATATGATATTCCTTTCTCCATTCCTTTCCTTCCTCCCGTAGTCTATATTTCGTGATGGCTTACGCACGGAGACGCATCCTTGTGTCTCGGGGCAATTCAACATATGAGATTGAAAGTGTCCAGGATCACTGTTATGAAGATTGTACTGAGAGGTGAACTCGTAAATACTCCTGTGATTTCCTTCGTTACATAAATCGTTTTAGATTGAGATGCGGTCAGGCACTGGTGGTGGACTGGAAACCAAGATGTTGTTATGTGTTGGAGGTAAAGGGTTTTCTTGAGTTCTCGGACACGTGGCTGTTGTTATGGGGGTGATGGTTGTGCCGTGTTGAGCCTCAAACCCAGACACACGGATTAGGTCAGAAATTTTGATTTCAAGTCAAAATTTTTTTGTTTCCCTCCCCTTTCTAACCACTACCTGTTCATTACAGGTTTTCTTAATGACTACCTTGGTGGCACCCTCTGAAACGTCAACCTGTAAATAGTCGGAACGTCAAAGTCTTGCAGCCGCAACTATACCATAAAGAGTCGGCAACTCCACATGTTCTGAGTTGAAGTACGTGGAGTGTATAACTTACGTACGTGTTCAAGTATGAACTAGAGTTTGTGAACAATTTGTTATGTTGTATGTGTTCCAGGTTGGTTTATTAAATATGTTGTTATTGTTTGGTTTATGTTCTACTTGCACCCATATCAGTTGCCACAAAGAACCGCGCAGTAAAAATAGAAAAGTTATGAAAAGGGAGATTTGTGCATCTTAGTGCCATTTAGACATACAGGAATCCAGGAGGCAAACTCTGGCTTTCCAACCTGTTGGCAGTTTCTACACTGACTGAGTTTTCCTGACATATTTGTCATTCTGTATCATGCGAACACCACAGCATCGCTTGATATATCAATACAATAAACTAAAAATGCTTATATTAGTGACACATAGATTAAAAGAGATTTTCATGAACATACTCTTAAGTCTGACTATGATTACATTGAATTAAAAAATTATTGTATAAACATTAGTGCTAACAGAGCTAAGTTGAGTGTTTTCTTATCTGTTTGTATACATTTATGTTGGGGATATAAATAAAATGCGATCTGGTAATCATCAAAACTCAACTTTATAAAATAATGGTTCAATCAGCTGATTGAATTATTATTATAATTTGATGTGTTTTATGGCTGTCAGTTTGTCTTTCTTTGAGTAAGCATTGTTTATCAGTGTAATACTTCATTTTAGTTTGAATTGCATTAGAGTCCTGACAAAAGGGTTGAAAATGGCCAACATACAATTTCAACTTTTTTTGTATGAGTTAGTAAACCGTGCTAGCTTAGCAGGTTAGTGCTGTACATAATTATCACTCGAGATATTAAATTATAATTGCCAAATAGGCCTGATAAAGAAGAAAACAATGTCATTGGATTGCAACTAACGGTACATTGTTGCCAAACGCATGCTGGTGGAGGTAACATGGATAGTC
>Ga0131853_10010243_pt1 | contig 17145 bp, 9 predicted proteins | sample TergutLab28metaG_FD_92764 | JGI IMG/M metagenome (GOLD analysis project Ga0131853, IMG submission 92764) | Labiotermes labralis P1 segment gut microbial communities from Petit-Saut dam, French Guiana - Lab288 P1 (version 2) (version 2) | ecosystem: Host-associated > Arthropoda: Insects >... | reverse complement strand
TCGCAAGCTCCTGAGGATGGATGTATTAACATCCGAAACATGTTGAGCAGTAAATAATGAAATAATAAAGCAAGTGACATCAAGTTGGTCTATCTTTATTCAACTATCAAGATGATGCACGGTTCAATAAACATAAAGTAAGAATATTAGTTAACTTCTGCAGACCAATACAACTCGTCTGTGTCACTGAAATATTTTCACCCTGAAACAAAATTATTTTATGCATTCTTCAAACCCTATGGGTGAAAACTTGTGATATATATTAAAGATGCTTTACCATGTACATTCCCCACGTATACAAATTCAAAGCTGATAATGTAATATCCATAGTGAGTGGAGCCTGGTGCAGCCTGGGAAAGGCAGTAGATGTCAAACATGGCTGTGAAAATTGTGAACAGGCTCAGAACCTGAAACATTACACAGCAATTTTATTACATAGTTACAGCTACAGGCCAATGATGTCCAACATTCATTTTTTCAGAAAACTAATGAGACAGGGCTGTCATGGTATCATAATGAAATGCAATAAGCCTCCCATAAATAACCATATCCTGTGTCTAGGGTAAAAATTCTATCCCTGATTTCTGTTACAAAACATGAACAAACAAGTATGTAGTTCCTGTACATTTCCTTCCTGGCAGGAATGATTTGCCTGATTTTAATTTCTTTAGTTCACAATAACAAGTATTCAAATCACACACCATGCATTTCTGCAATGTTATTCACATTTAAGACCACACATACTCTAAGTATGACAGAATATACTTCATATGCAAAAGCTGGGCAAACAATGTAACTTCAATGGAATGAATGTCCTAGGGATGACAGTTACTTAGAAATATTTCAATTATATATAATTATTCTGCAGCAACTTTTGAACAACATGCTCAAACCACAGAAATATCTACTCCTAAGACAAAAGGGACGAATGGCACTCAACTCAAGATGCTCTTAGGCCATGTACAGTACTGTTCTCCTCTTCAGTTACTGTTATAATTCTCTGGCGCTTTTACCACTACAAAATGTAGTATCAAGTTTCCACAGAAATAGTACGGTGAAGTTTTCCTTGTGCTTATTGCAACATCATGCCATGAAGACTTGTTGAAATGCAGAAGTAGAGTTCTTAATGTTGGCACTTATTACAGATGTGGTCAGCTACACATTTCAGCCTTCTTCCACCAAAATCTTAAAATCAATTCATTTTCTTTTTGCATTCAGCATTAAGTTTTGAGTTTGTGTTACTTAATAACACTATCTACTGCTAAGATTACACAGCATCAGTGACAGCCTGAAATAACTAACAGCCCAATGGTCAATCCTAACTAAAATTTGAATGTTTGGTCAACAAATCTAGGCATATGTAGCCTACAAGCACACACAGAGACCATACAGACTTACTAAGGAGAAAACTCCTGTAACAAGTGCTCCTCTTTGAATATCCAACAAAATGGCATCTTGCAGTATTGGTTTCTGATACCATGGAATTCTAATAGAACGCATGGAGCGAGATGATTTCAGGTTAGCTGATGATCTTGTGGTCACATGAGAATATACTGATGGGGTCCCCACACTTGGGGTTTTCTTTCCGAAATTCATTTCTGAAAACTTAAAGAAATTTCAGTTTATATATATAATTACATATCAATGTAGAGCAGTCACTGGAATAAGCTCAAGATAAAGCAAGATTTGCTTGTGCTATACGTTCAACAGAGCTGAAGATATGGCAGATAGTTGGGAAGAACTACAATGAAATTCCTTCAGGGCTGACAGAACTTCCAACTGGATCAAGGGACAGGGTGAAGATTGTGAGATTGTTCATCAGGTATATCCATGTCTTATAATCTGGTTATTAATTAACGTTTCTATACATGCTATAAATCGTTGTAACTTACCTAACCCACTTAATCCGTTAATTAATCCGAATTTAATTTGCAATTACAAATCCTTCCATCTTACATTACCTAACTACCAAGTAGGCCAAACCCAAAGTCATCTGCCATTCTTCTATGAATACTGACCGAATACATGTGTTGTCGCTATGAAGTGACTTGCATGCAACTAAAATACATAAACAATACGCCTTGCATAACCTCAAACACACTTAATACGAAATACCTCACTGATCTACTATTCAACATTTACAGCCCCACTCCATCGGCCCTCATGGCGTGGATACAGACAAGGTAACCGTCACATTCGAATTACGTGTCTTTCCTAGCACAATTTACTACAAACACTGATCGCATCATTTCTTATTTAGCACAAGTTTCGAATTCAAACTTCCTCGCAAGAGAAGGCAACTGTCGACTTTGCCTTCCCTTTCAGGATACACTGCCCTGCAGATAAATACAAATGTACACACACTCACTAAAAAATCGTTTCTTAGTTCTGGAGTATTAAAAAGACTGCACTTATTTAAACATACACAATCAATCCTCGTACGTCAGAACAAATACAGCACAGAGGCGTGGCAATTGGCGTTCAAAGATGAGAGAGTGAAATTCTGAGGTATCGATTCCGTAGTACGATAATCGAATTACGGAGGCGACGGGCACAGTCGACCAACGTACATGGATAATGTAGAATATCTCTGCGAATCATTCTAACAGGCACTCACTAACTCACTTACTCTCTCTCTTTCACACACACACACATATTCACAGACGGCATACCAGATAGGCAATGTACATATAACGCAAAATTGCGGCCCGTTCGTGCAACCATTGTTGCCGTGGAAAAGCGACAAGCATTCCATATTGCGAGTACATGTGTGTAATTTTATTTATCCGGCATGCAATGTGCATGCGCCATATTGTCATCTGTGGCCTGCCCGTTATAACAAAATTGTTCCACATTATGTCATAAACTGCACGATTGTCGAAAAAAAAGTTATTGGAAATGAAATGTTTGATTTTCTTTATTTGTCTGAAACATTTCGCATTCTAAGAAGAAGTCAGCGAGATATTACAAATGTGTACGTGTCTTCAAGTAAAGTACCCATAATTCTGGTAAGATTTTAACAAAACTTTAATTTCCTCGGCAGATTTTCGGAAAATACTCAAACATCAAATATGTTCAGTGGCAGCCAAGTTGTTCCATGTGGACGAACAGACAGATATGCCGAAGCTTACCGTCGCTTTCGCAATTTTGCGAAGGCGCCTTAAAATGCATTATAAACGGTATATTCGGAGTCATGTTTCAAAAAAGAGGTAAAGGAGACGTTGACGATTTTAAAATCCAGGCGTAAAACTGTTCTGGATAAGGGACAAAGAATTACTGCAGCCATGAAATCACAAGCGAAACAAACAGGCAATTATGTTTGCAACTCGCATCGCTTACATAGCAAAGCTAATATCAGAATATTAACATTACATTAATTTAAGGCGCCTTGGGCAGAGCCAAGATAAAGCTCGCGATTCCAAACCTTGAGGTCCGGGGATCGAAACCCCCCAGCAAAAAAAAAAAAATTGGAGTAGGCTGTAGCACAGTTGGTTGAGACACTGCGCTACAAGCCGGAAGGTGACGGGTTCCATTCCAGATGGGGTCACTGGGATTTTTCATTGGCTTAATCCTTCCGGTCGCACCGTGGCCAACTCAACAACCCAAGGAAATGAGTACCAGGGTTATCTCCTGGTGGGTAAAGGCGAGAGGTGCGTAGGGCTGACAACCTTACCACCCTCATGTGTCGATTGTCTGGAAATTCTGGAAGACTGTAATTGGATGTCTTTACTTTTTACACTATTTTAAGCCTGCATTTCTTTCTTCTAGAAACTAAAACAGTGTTACGTGAACCCGTTGTTAGTCCTTCTGTTTATTGAATTCGTCACATACAAAAGAGAAAATGGCAGTACATATGTTTTTTTTTTTTATAAATTTTAGGAAAGCCTCTGATTCGATCAGATGGGACGTGTTGTACAACACTGTAGCTGACTTCGGTATAGCCATGAACACAGTAGGACAGTTAGGCTAATTCGAATGTGTTTGCATGAAACACATACATAGCGCGCTACAGTATAAGTGCTAGAACAACACAAGCAATGATAGACACATTTGTAAAATTGAAAAATGAACCTCTAAAATATGGCCTAACAGTAAATGTGCACAAAACAAAATACTTGAAATGTTCCAGGAGACAAGACCAATTAAAAGCCATAAATATTGAAAACAAAGAAATTGAACAAGTTAGATCATTTAAATATCTTGGGTCAACAGTAAATACAGACAATAAAGGAAATAAAGGAAAGAATTGCTCTAGGAAATAAAGCCTTCTTTGCAAATAAAAAGATATTGCAAAGCAAGCTTATATATAAAAATGCAAAACTGGAATTATACTTCTCAGTAATTAGACCAGTAGTCACATATGCATGTGAAACATGGATATTAAAAGAAACAATAACAACAGACTAATGTTTTTTGAAAGGAAAATACTGAGAAAAATATCTGGCCCCAAAAATAAAAATGGATCCTGAAGAACAAAAACTAACGAGGAATTGGATAAACTAATAAAACATGAGAACATAATAAACTTCGCCAGAGCGCAAAGGCTAGGATGGGATGGTCATATTGAAAGAATGCAAGATACAAGAATGGTCAAAGCAATACATGCCTGGAAACCCATTTCAAAGTGGCCCAAGGGGAGACCAAAGATACGCTGGGAGGATGATGTTAAAAAAAAGATATACAGAGGTTAAAAGTGCAAAGTTGGAAGACCCTTGTCCAGGAGAGATGAAGATGGAAGGAAGTGATTGGGAAGGCCAAAACTCTGCACTAAGAGTTGTACAGCCGTACTAAGAAGAAGAAGAGAAGCTACAGTACAAGTAAAGCATTCATTTCACGCATTTATTGAGTTAGGCAGAATGGGGTAAGACAAAGAGCTGCTTTGTCGCCACTGCTTTACAGTTCTGCTGTCATTCTTCTAAACGCTCACATTTTGTGATAAATAGGCACTATGTCACAGATTTTGAATCATTTCGTTTTAGAAAGAACATTAAAAAAAAAAAGGGAATACGACATTTTAAGTCTTCTGAGATGTGACACCCTGTCAAATGGTAAAGTTCAGTGCCGTCAACCTCAAAGTCAAAATACTCAATCGAGGTAGGCAGCCAGGAGTCCGAACATCTTAGTACGTATCCTGAACGCGGGAACACAACGTCGGTACTCATGCAACAGTCCAAAAGAAACCCCTTTTATAACACAACAGATTAACCAACGAGGTAATGGAGCCGGGGTGGTTCAGTTCTACACTGCGGTTTGGACGGCCGAGGATTCGTGGTTCCATTCCTTGGAGGGGGCGAGAGAATTTCTTCCAGTGTCCGGACCGGCTCTACGGCTCACCCAACCTTGTGTCCAACGGGACGCATTCCGCGGTGGTAAAGAGGGTGCGGGGTGGGGTATTCGACCTCTCGCCTCCGTCTAGTGCCGAGGTTAAGAATGAGTGACAGTATACCTAAATTCCATCGTACGCCTTTATTACGTGTATGTATTGAAATCACCTTACCGTTTGCGTAACTTTCAAAGAGGCAGATAAGGCGACGGTCCGTTCGGTTCCTTCTGACGTTTGACCTTGGCTGGAAAATGTCATAACCAATTACATGATGGGTTTATTATTGTACATTTTCCGTGACATTGTCTTATACACACAAGTTTATTCCCAAATAATTGCACAATGGGTGTTATTGCTCTTACATGTTTCAGCAGCAAGAAGCCACAAGCGTTCTACACAGATTGTCAAATATGAGCGGTAAAATATTTATGTCATATTATATATTATTAAAATCGTATTAAAATTATAACACAAATGAAGTATCAAAATTATATAAAATGTAATAACCAAACATCCGGTGATGAGGATTTCTGACCACGTTGTACATATTTTCAACACACGCGGCTCTCTGAAGATGGCTGCGTTTTGCAGCTGAAACATGTATCAGGAATAAAACCACCTGTGCAATTAGTTGGGAATAAACTTGTATGTATGCAGCATGGGGTTTGTTGCAGCCTGTCCTTGAAGCCTACATGTGTCGTTTGGCAGTCGAGCGTTAGCATTCCACTTTGTACAATGCAGTGCCGTAACATTTTTGGACTTCGTCCTCGAAACTGTTTCGTGGAGCCCTATACGTCTGGAAAAACATCCGTGAGAGGGGTACCACGTGACCCTACCGGAACTTTCCGAGAAGCAGACGATGCCCCCCACCCTGTCGCGCAATATACCAGTCTCTCAGGCCGTAAGAGTGCGGTCGGTTATAACCTATGTGTGGTTATAGTGTAGGCAGTACGAGAACAGAAACAGGCTGCAGTTCTTAGAAAATGGAGCGATGGGCTGGACGTGTTGCGGTTGTGACGGGCGCCAGCTCTGGAATAGGGGCCGCCATTGTCAAAGACTTGGTTAAGAAAGGGCTCAAAGTTGTTGGCCTGGCGCGGAGGATAGATCGACTACAGGTAGGCTTTTAGATGTATTTATGTGGGATTCTGCAAATCCTCACTGCCGTCTCCATGAAGTTTCCCATGAACTCGCGTTAACTTGATTTTGGTTTATATTGAGGCTGTGGTGAAGTCACGTGTCGCTCTGACAAATATTTGAGCTCCCAGGCGTCGCCGTGACACTTCGTTAAGAAGACAGTTACGTTAAACAGGCAGCATGTATCCCTACCATGAAATATGGAACTTTGCGATAATTCATTTTACATTGGCCTCTTTTATCATTTAACATACCGGATTATGAGACGAAAACCAAACGCCATGAAATTCTAAAAGCGCGTGACAGTGTCTGCTTCGTCCATAATGTCATTGTCACAGATTCATTCGTAATGGCGTCTTCGATGGATATTTTGACATCAGATCTCATTGAATATGCACACTAAATATGAAGAAAGGTTTGATAGGAGTAATAATAATAATAATAATAATAATAATGCAAAAGCACAAAACGTTTATCATGGGAAATACCAATACATGTTCCATAAATTGTTGCCACAGAATAGCTGCAGCATTATATGCCCTAGGAACATGGTTTGTTTCACGTATATAATTGTAAATACCGTGCATAAAGGTGACAAATATTGATAATACTAATAAGCCGGGAGAGCACAGTCGGTATAGCGACTCGCTACAGGCTGGACAGTCCGGGTCCTCGAATCCTGGTGTGGGCTAGATTTTCCGCACCCGTCCGGCAGCTCTGTGCATTGGGTAGTGGGATCTCTTTACCGTGTGGTAAAGCGGCCTGGGCTTGACGTTGACCACCTAGCGCCGATGTTAAAGAAAGACTAGAGGTATACCTCTATCCCATTCTGTGATTTCATGGCAGGTTATAGGGTGACTCGACTTTTTATAATAATAATAGAAACCGCCTTCAGGAAACGCCCAAACTGAAGTGCAGAATGAAACAGTACCACTTCCTGCTATCACTTTTGCCTCTATTTGTAACTATCTGAGGTTAGTTTTGGATTGGTTTGCATGGAAGCGACACACGCCGACTACCCGTACAGTTGGACAAAAATTTAGTAAAATGTTCTAAACGAATATCTGCAGAAGCGTCTTTGTAATATGATGCAAATATAAGCATAGAGATTACCGTGGCTTGTTTATAAATTGCTCGTTTCAGATGCCAGCTCCCCGTTTTGAGTCGGAAGCGTCCTCCTACATATATTTACGGAAGTGTGAGCCATTTTGTTTACCTCCTGCGTATACCAGCTTTCCAGATACATACAGTAAACACAGACGTATACATACATAGTGGTAGCAGTATTCTGTTTTATCACAGTTTAGGCCTACGTAAATACTGATAGCACAGATTCTTCCACGAGAATCCAGAAGGGCAAAAGACGAGGGGAAGGTCCATGATTATTTTGTGGTTGGCGTAAGGCGAGGGTGAACAGATATCAGAGTGCAAGTCAGCTATACCACAGAGGGACACATCAAGAAGACCCAAAGGTGGTGGAAATGAAGGCGCTCGGGACTTCCCGATGTGTGCTTATTGTTGTATTTGTAGCAGGGCAGCCAGAGTTCGAATCCAGGGACTGCCATCCCCAGAGGAGAGGTTGAGCGATTTCATATCATTCATTCTAATAATTGTACATTTGGTAATGGGAAAGAAGAGGTTAAGGGAAGCTTCTTGGAGATATATTGTCTAAATTTTTATGCCTAGCGACTGAAAGCGGATGCTGGGGGCACGGACTCACAACTGTACATGCCATGCGAGAATCCGACTGTCCGTGTCATGAGGTCAGGAAGTCGGTAAGTGCCCATAACTCTTCGGGTACGACTAGAGTCCCCCAGCTACTCTACACATACACACAAAAGAATACGGGTCAACACACACGGGTCAGATCAACCAGCCCCCCCCCCCCACCCCCTCCCCGAGAACGCGACTCAATTTCGCTGCGATGTGGGCGACGAGTGCTTCAAAACTCGAACATTTTGGTTTCAAGAAGCAAGAACGAAAAATCGTGCTTAGGAAATTAAGCCGCAAAATTACACATCTGCAGACTTCGGAAATTTGGTAACACAGACGGATGTAAAGTGGGTGATGTTGAATGAATTAATTACGCAAATTTTTACTCACACATAATACAACATAATCATGACTGATGCTACATATTACGGTGGTAGTGATGTATATCTGTAGGTACGTACATCACAGGATATATACTTACATTTTATGAGCGTTGCTGTGCGAACTCTATGTCGAACTTACTCACTCCACGGAGCATTGCTCACATCAATCCTCTGAGTGAAGCTCATCTCTCCGCCCAACTGTTAGCTTATGGTCTCGCTATCCATCCATAACCGGTACCTGACCTTTTATCATCATCTCGCACACAAGCTACTGGCACCTGTCAGAAGTCACAGGTGAGTAGCTGCTTGTGTGGATATACATTCCCCCCATTCAGTGCCCTCTGGCCAAAGTCCTTGTCGGTGGCGAAGGTTACATCACGAAGGTCTTTGTGCGAATAAAATGGTTAGACGAACCATGGGAAATATCCCCGACGTCGATGGGCTGATATAATCACCAGCGCAAGTGACTATAATTTCGATAATCCGGGCGTTCTTTCGTAATGTAATACAAAGTCGATGGGATGGTTTGACTGTCCACCAGACCTCGCCGATCAACTGCACATGTTACTGCTAGTCAAAATTGCACACTGATGAGATCTCTGAAGAAGGTGAATTGTACAGACAGCAAGAACCGTACTCTTAACAAATTTGGCCGTATATTTGTAGACTGCTGCTACTGCCTTGTTATTGTCATACATCTGTATGGACCTGGGCCCGACCTTTCATTTTACCCACCCTCAGCAATTACGACTCATAACACAAAACCTCATATGTACAGGAAGCATCAGACAATTTGCAGAATGAGCCAGGAAAACTGCACCCAGTGAAGTGCGACGTAACCAAGGAGCAAGACATCTTGGGCGCCTTCTCGTGGATCAAGGAACATCTTGGTGGTGTTGAAATCATGATCAACAATGCTGGGGTCTTACACCAATCATTCCTGTCAGGTAGGCCTACAGAAATGTGCTGGAAGGCAGGAGTGTCCCTTTTATTGTGTACCCGAGCACGGCGACCGTCACGGGCTGATACAGTGCCGACGAGGGGGGGCGGTACAAATTACCGGATTCTGGGGGCCCGACTACATTGTGTATGTTTTTGTCTTTCTCGGTACTATCATTATTTGTCGACTGTACTGATTAACCCTTTCAGATCAAGTCCAAGTCACTCTACAACTGGGGGTAAGTCCTTCTGATTTAGTGTATAAAGATTTTTAGCCATCCCGCCATTGTGTGGGGCCAGAAAAAATATTTTTCACCGGGGCCCAAACCCACTGTCAGTGGCCCTGGGCGGATGCAGCCTTCTATACGATTAGGCTTCCCAGGGTCATGCTAAAAGAGATGCCCTACATTTAATGCTTTTCAAGAGCTTTGGTGAAAAAAAGATCACGTAACAGGATGATTATGACATGAGTCTTGTGGGAGTGACCATAGCTTTGAGGAAAACTACGAATAAACTAACAACGGCTGCGTCCCACCTAGGATTATGAACCGGCAACCAGACAATATATTACATAAATGCTACGTACTGTAATATCATGTTCTGTTCCCATAATACGTATCTAAGTGCACATGCTTTGCACATTACTCGACGATGGTGCATTTAATACAATTATTTATCATCAAAATACTCAGAGGCGTGAAAACAATAGAGAATTATGATGAGCTGCAGGGGAATTAGAAAGCAGTGATCATGGGTTATTTGAAGGAACGGTCCCATATTCCAATAAAAATGTGAGGCAGACCGCAATATTGACATAGTCTTTCTTGATAAGTATACATGAAACCTCCAGTACAGGCAGTAGGTATATACACACAAAGAGAAAGAAGGCTGAAAAGGCAGAAACAAAGACACAAGAAAACAAAGTATAAGACTTTCATCATATCATGTTGTGTAAGCCCAGTGTAACCCCTGTAATAATAGTCTCAGCTTGTTCACTTGTACAAGCATGTCTGCAGTGCCGTAATTCGAGAACCGCGTGCAAGTCAAATATGGCGCAAAACTAAAATGTAAGAATTACTGATAGATTATCACAAGATATGACATAGTTCGAATGCTTCAGAAGTATCCAGAATGATGTACGCTGCTAAATTAATAACAGAAGTTGGGAAATTCATGCTCCAATCTCACAATGTTTTAAAATTCAAGTTATGATCTCCAATATAAAAATAATCAGTTCACATTTCGCATATAATATAGTATACAAATGTAGTTACATTTAGTGTGGCCAACAATTTCATTTAACATTATGCAGACGGGGAGACATCGGAGTGGCGCCAGATGCTAGACGTTAACATTCTTGGTCTGAGCATCTGCACCCGGGAGGCACTCCATTCCATGAAGGAACGTAATGTCACAGACGGACATATCATCCACATAAACAGGTTACTAAATATAAACTGAATGACTAATCTACCAAGTACTAAGAATAATAATTTTACAAGGTCAAAAGTAACATTTTTTCAGTAACTGATATAGTATGGAATGCTTCAGTATTTCAGGCCACAGTCTGCCACAGTATGCCATGATGACATTCATGTATGGTGCGACAAAACATGCTGTCACAGCACTGACAGAAGGGCTACGTCGTGAACTGGTCAAGAACAACTCCAAAATAAGAGTCACGGTGAGTGCGAAATGCAGTTCTGCATGCTAAGAATTACACTATATGGTATTTGGCTATCACAGAATCTATTACTGTACACAGAGTCTCAGCCCTGGCTTGGTACGCACGGAGATCATGGATGCTGGTCACTTGCGCACAGTTACATCACATGATATTTTCTCTGGGAATCCCTCTCTTGATCCCCAGGATATTGCTGATGCTGTGTTGTATGTTCTAGGAACCCCACCACACGTGCAGGTAATCACTAACTGTCCCTCTATGGGCAGAACATTGGACTTTTTAAACTAACCATTAAAATTGACAAAGATTTAAGGTGGCTTTCACAGTGCTGTTGTTGAATGTTCTGGTCTCCTTGCATGTGCTACTGTATCAATAGGCAAGCAGTTCCCAATATTCCAAAGGATCATAAGGACTTTATTTTCAGTGCCAGGCAGTCCAAGGCACTATGCCACTTTGGAACACTGGGAACTACTCAATCAATGATACAAGGTTACATCCCAGTACCCCGAAATCTTCAAAACAGACTTTTATTAGATGCAAAACCGACTGTGATGTCACACTTTTAAACAGTGAAGTAATACAATTACAACTTATTTACACGATTCTAATATAATACCTTATCTATGAGTATAATAATGTTGCTTCTATATGTTCCAGATACATGAGCTGACAATTATTCCAACTGGACAGAAGTACTGACTTTAATCACAAAAAAATGTTCACATCTCTCTTATTTACACAGCAATAATTATAGAAACCAAAAGTTTTGTAATAAGCATGACACTGACTATGATATGTTCCTAGTAACATGTGCATTTCAACATACAATCCCTGTTGACTCCCTCCATCCAGTCAATTCATATATTCTGTATCTGACGTTAACGTGCGGCAGCTCATCAGTATACAGCCTGTCAATTGTAGAGGTGCAAGGCATGAAGAAACTTCAGTTTCTTCTATGAGCAGAGATACAGAACTTAGTACGTACTATCATGAGTCTTCCAAACAGACTGAAAGGGCATAGCCGCTTCTACCAGAGCAGGTTGCACCAACTCCAATAAATTTTACTTTAGCTCTATCCTTTAACTGCACTTTGGTAGTTGGAATTCTGTAATACCTTTTGCAAATTGCAAGCATATTCAAGCTTTATATGAACTCCATAAAATCTTCTTGGGCTGACAGCCCGAGGCTTTATTGAATTGTGTCACTGTGAAGGCTTCAAAACATGTACTATGAACTGTGGGTAAAATATTACAAGCAAGCATATTGGTGCAGGGCAATTTACAGCATAATTAAGTTCAGACAACCATTAAAAGTGTTTAACAAGAAGCTATGCAAACTGCTTCCCATTTCTTTAAAAAAATGTGTTCCAAGAACTTTAAATGAGATATAATTATAAATAAAAAGTAGGGAGGTGTGGTGGTCTACTTAGGGACTTCATCAGTGCTTCCTGTTGAGTCACTTCAGTACACTGCCCAATCTAAGCTAGAAAACAATCTCATAACACTTTGTAAAACTTCCATCTTCTAAATGGAAATAAAGGCGGACCCCTGTACCCATGGGTAATACGTTCCAAGACCTACTGTGGTTACGTAAAACCGTGGATAATTTTGAACGCTATATATAACGTGATATTCGTGTAACATACATAAATACGGTAAAGTTTCATTCATAAATTACGCACAGTAAGACTTTATCAACATAAAATAGAGTAATAATAAAGTGTACTGTACACTACACTGTACATTTCCAGTTAACTTTCTCTCTCGTACCTATGAAAGTAAGGGATTCTGACATTTTAGTCTAATCCTCAAGAGATGATTGAGCAATGAAAAAATACAGTACCTGCACTGTACGGTACCATGGACAGTTTCAAGGGATGACAGAACAATAAAAATCATGCTTTTCCATCAAAGTGCTGCATAAGCAATGAAAAACCCTTCTTGTTGCTTTCTGAACACAAACACTGCTACAATACGGCAACTAATTCGAACAGCGAGAACGCTAGAAGCAGAATGGTGGCAAGTTTGCGGGGAAGCGTGGGTATGCGGACAAAGGAAGACCAGTCAAGTACTGGGCGTGCTTGTTCTGCTGGATTTCACCATGTTACGGCCCGTTCTCACATGGTGCGTGTTTTGAAACTTATGAACTGTTTATTTCTTTAATTTTCCAAATTTGCTCGGGCCGTGGTAAATCGCGGATACTGAATCCATAGATAGGGGGGGTCTCCCTGTACATAGGGAGAGAAAGTGTTTAAAGTGACAGTTTCAGAGATATCGCTGAGGCTCTCATGCCATATGCATCTGCCAACATGACAAAACATCCTGCCATCAATAAAGAGAATTTCAATTCTTTCGTTTTTACAATATGCTTATAAACTAGCATGTGTGGGACATACAATGGATTACAGAATTCAGACATTCCTGCTGAAACCCACAAGATCGATAATGTCACCTACTGATTCAGTATCATTGTACCTTTTACTGTGGGGCAAGAGGTGAAATCCCAACGCTTCGAGGGTCCCCAACAGCAACAGGCCCAGTTTCTAGATTCTTTAACAACTGTGATAACCAGTGTTTTGTAGATTTGTCATCCTGAAGACAGTTGGCGAATGTGGCGTCCCTCAGTTGGTCTGGTAGGCACTGTCGCAAGGCCTCCCGTGCTCTGTGGACAAATATATGAAGGAAGTTCCGCCCGATAAATGCCACAATACACACTAATTAGGCAATAACCACTTCTTTCCAAACCCTTTCTAGTTCATCATTCACCCTAAACTCTACCATTTTCATTGCACAATCTGAGCCACAAGGTGTTGTAAAATATTGCACAGAGAAAATACATATGATCTATTGGAGTGAATAAAAGTGCAAGTACTATACTGTCCTGGCTGTAAGATGCACTGCAGATTAAAATGCACAGTTTTTACATGAAAAATATGATGGGCAAAACCGACATGCTACGAGAGGTGTGCACATGACAGGCAGCATTTTACAAGATAAACAGCATGCCCTACCCTTCAGAAAAATACAGCAGCCAGGCAAATTTCATGTAAAAACCGAAAAAATAAAAAGCCCATCAGGAAAGCCATTTCCTCTATGAAGATCCAACCACATTTCTCACAAGCAGCCAACAGACCTGATACTGCTACATCAACCAGTTTGGTGGTTAGTTTTCAACCAGTATCAAATGTAATACTTGGTAGACTAATTACACATTCAATGACAGTACTTTCACTAGTTACAGACAGAACAATTTGAAGTTTCAGTACAGTGGTCCATTGCTCAACTCACACAACTACTGAGACTCTGCATCGCTAAAAATATTGTACTGTTGGACACTAAACATTTATGCAGTCAGCACTGTGTTAGCCAATGAAACCAGCTTCCACGGTGGTTTAGTGAGTAACCACCAGTGGTTATCCATGTGCATGTAAAATTTTCAGTGTTGGGGAAATTCTTTTCCCTACACATTTAATTATTTGCAAAAGCACATACTCAAAACTGTGCTACACAACACTGAGTTGGGCAGTTGGATACTGTACTTTCCTGGCTCCAATCAACAAATGTTCCACAGAACAATAACATGCTTCTTTTGACAAAATCCACTCTCAGAACAAATAATAATACAAACAGGATAAATGAAAATCCTGAGTATCTTAAATGGTTTAACACACATTAAATGCAATCCTACATATGCTGCTGAGACACAAGATCATATGGTGCAAACCACATTTTGAAACCGTTCTGCACTAGACCCAGTACAAAGTATGCTTACCTTGGATTATCTGAAAGCCTGAGATAACATCTAACAACATGCTTCAGAAGACGTGCTGATGGGTCTTTGGCTAAGGACAGAACCATCTTGCCCTGCAGTGAAACAAATGGAGACACATCAGTTAAGTTTCACACTAATCTGTACTACCCACTATGGAAATGCTATATATATATTATATATATATATATATATATATATTCAGTACAGAGCCTTACAAAGTACTACCAGTGCCATGACTCTGACAGTGCAACATGTAAAGTTTGGCATGTCATGAGATTTAATATATTTTTGGCTATGAAGACTGATTCTAGTCTTCTTTGCCATGAAAAGTATATACAAAGATGAATCAAAAAGTATAGTGAATTTGCCTTTAGAGGCACTGCAATTAACTGTCTCAGTAACTACATACTAGGCACTGTTGTGACAAGCCAGTGTCACGTTTGGTGAGTACTGTGTTTACGAATCTTCTTTAAAGATTACAGCACTGCTTTCAACTTGTACTGTTGTAGGACTGTGAGCCGATAACCTGTTATTTGTTGTCAGAAGGCGTTATACATCTAAAATTTATATGAGAATCTTGGTGACATATGGCGAACACTGCATTGCACAAAAACACATCCACAGTAACATGCATCTGCATTCCGTGACAGCTACTGTCAAAGCCATCAGGCAGATGAAACATGACCTACTCCCACAACCCCATATAGTCCAGAGGTAGCTGCAATGGAATGTCAAACATTTGGACCACTCAAAGAAGACTTGCATGGAAGATGATTTGCCAGATATAATGAAGGTAAGGACGCAGTGCATACATCATTCCGATTACCAGATACTTTCTTTGTAGATGGGATGAGAAGGCTTCTTAACCACCACACAATATGCATTGAAAAAAAGAAGTGATTATGTCGAGAAATGATACACTTCACATTTGTCACAGATTGTTGTACACCAAGTAGTCAATAAATCCACTTTACTCTTTGACTCTGCCTCATAGCTTGGTAGGAAGTTATTGAGATTTCAGAGCAATGCACAACCCCAATATTGGAGGTGGTGGTAGTAGTCATAGTAAGAGCAGCAGTGTGTACTTGCAAGGCAGCTGTCGCAAGAGCTTCACAATACAGTACATCTGCACCTGCCAGCAATTTACAGTTTATTTCTATCCTGCAGTCCAAGTTACTTCATTTGATAGAAGAGTCCTGAAATGCTCTAATTCCTGGCAGATGCAGGTTTCCTATGTGATAAAGCTGCCATGCTCAGGGACAAAATCAAATGCACATCCTGTTTAACCTTTATCCTGCTAATGTGGAGAATATGGTGAGCTCCTAATAATGCCAGCAGATGGCAGACGAGATTTAACTTGGTGTTTAAAGGGTTAAGGTATGTTGTTCAGGATACAATTACAACAATACTGTACAGTGCAGAACTAACCAGTATCATGGCAACATGTGAGAACCTGTCATAGGTTTGGCAGATGTATGACAGCCCACTGTCATCCAGTAAGATCTTCTGCAGAATAAAAGTTGCCACTGTCTTTGAGAGCTCAGAGCCACTTTCCATGATACGAAGACAAAGGGGGATGATTTCGGTCGTGAGGAGGAACGTGATCACCTCTTGTTCATCAGTCTGCAACACATATGCACGTTGAGGTAGAGTGCACTTCTTTATTATGGGACTGCATGCTGTAGAGCCAACTAACAGCGTTACTGTGTACTAACAGCTGACACCTCCAGCTCTGCAGTCCTCAAACTCTGCACTATCTGGATACTACAAACACTGGACAATCCATGTAAAAATAACAAAAACAACAACCGCGTATTTTAAATGATTCATGAGCAAGCACTGATAATTTCTTATGATACAACAAACCAGTGCACGTACAGATACAGAGATTTATTATATTACAATCAGTGTAGCCTCTTACATGTTTTGGCCACCTATTGTGGCCATCATCAGGGAGGTGTTCCTTGGAGTAATAGTATATAAAATGTTAAAATGGGTTACAAATATTAACTGTTAAGTTTTAGGTAAAAGTTTGAAAATCTACATTAGATGATAAAATACTGATAAAATTATCTGTTGAAGAATAAAAGACCAACTTGATATCACCTGCTGTTTTATTTCACTTCTTATGTGCTCAACATGTTTTGGACATTAATATATCCATCATCAGTTGCTTGCGACTATTCTGTTGAATTACC
>Ga0131853_10010242_pt1 | contig 17149 bp, 15 predicted proteins | sample TergutLab28metaG_FD_92764 | JGI IMG/M metagenome (GOLD analysis project Ga0131853, IMG submission 92764) | Labiotermes labralis P1 segment gut microbial communities from Petit-Saut dam, French Guiana - Lab288 P1 (version 2) (version 2) | ecosystem: Host-associated > Arthropoda: Insects >... | reverse complement strand
GGCTACAGATACAGAGGTCCCGGGTTCGATCCCCGGCGCTACCAGATTTTCTGAGTAGTAGTGGGTCTGGAACGGGGTCCACTCAGCCTCGTGAGGTCAATTGAGGAGCTACTTGAATGAAATGTAGCGGCTCCAGGTATAGAAAACAGAGATTAACGGCTGTGGGGACCCGTTGCGCTGACCACGTGACACCCCTCTATCCGCAAAAGTTGGCACTAACTTCGCCGACCGGCGGCTGCCGCTCTGTCGGTATAGTTCGCATGCGGACTAAGGCCACGGAGTTTGTTTGTTTTTTGTTTTATGTGCCATGTTGTGCAAGCATACATGGAAATGTGAACTTGTTAATGTTATTTTACATGCATGTTCCACCAAGTTATACTCAGTTTATTAAGTATGAAAAAGTAGGTGTATAGACTTCACTTGTGATGGTAACATTCTGTAGTATTTTACAACTGTCTACCTACACGTGGTTTTGAGCAAGATCATAAAATTCTGTATCTCTGTTACAGAGTTGTTTCTCTAATTGTTATCATATGTTTTTGTTGTAGTTCCTGAAACCACCGAAGATTGATTTCCAGCCACGTAATAAGGCTGGGAAAAAGAAAGGCACTGTCAAAGTAGCGCAGACCAAAAAAATTGTTCGTGAGGAACAAAGAAAAGTATGTATACTGTCATTTACCTTGGTCAGACAGATTATATTTGTAGTTGAAGTTTTCTCTTTGTCTGTCACACATAGTCATTCTCATACTATTCGATGAGAGCTTGTTTTCTACATTTCATATTTGTGTTATAACCTGCAGCCATATGATTATGGCATGAGACACTGGGCTGTGCCAAAGAAACATGAAGAATCAAAACTTGTGCCTCTTTGAACTGCTGTCAAATGCTTTAGCCACCTGGTAGGGACTGTGACACCCTCCACATTTGGAGGGGGATAAAGTAGAAGCATGATATCGATCACTCACATCTGTGTAATGCTGAGACCTATATTGTATGGAGCTTTACCTACATGTTCATTATGAGATATTAATACATTTACACATTGTAATGTTTCAGGAGTTTGTCAAAACCTTGAAAGAAACTGGTGTTGATGAAATAACTTCCCCTCAAGGTGTGCAGAGTGAGAATGCACTGGAGAAACATGAACCATTTAATGCTCTAGCCAGGTTCAGACCAAAAAAGAAAAAGAAAGGGGGTGTTTAACCTCTATTGTCTGGCCATTAAATCCCAGTGTTGGCGCTGATAGCTGGAGTTGTGTTTGTTTTAAATGCCCTTGCCTTCGCCCCCATGGGACAGGCTGTGAAGAACTACATTTAACAGGGTATGGGCTACCCATTCAGCCAATGAAGGTTAATTAATGTTCAGCATATATAAATATTTAAACTTTAAGGTTTGTAACAACAAGGAGTCATTATTTGTGTAAAAATAAACTTTCTAGATTTAACAGTTACCATTGTGATCATTAATGGTGTATTTGGCATAAGAAGACTTATCCTTAAAGTGTAATCTGTAGCTTCCTTGTGTTGCATAACACAAATACAGGTACCTAATTGTAGCAGTTGATTAGGTATTGTAAATTAATTGTACCCATGAGAAAGCATGATAAGCAGTAATATAGAAGGTACTGTAAAATATTGTATTTTCTAATATCTCATAATAGCACGGAGGCATAATAGTATCCTCACTTCATGAATGTTGATAGGGGAAAACAGATTACTTCATCACATGTAACACAGACCGTAAGGTTGCACCCACTGAGTTGTCATCTGGCAGGAGAATGAGCAGTGGCAGGGTGTGGTTGCTTAGGTGATGTAACTTTTGTTCATGCAGTCACAGTGTGGTTGCTTAGGTGATGTGACTTACGTTCATGCAATCGCAGAGTGTGGTTGCTTAGGTGATGTGACTTATGTTCTTGCAGTCACAGTGTGGTTGCTTAGGTGATGTGACGTTCATGCAGTGGCAGTGTGGTTGCTTAGGTGATGTGACTTATGTTCATGCAATCACAGAGTGTGGTTGCTTGGGTGATGTGGCTTACGTTTGTGCAAAACTGACAAATTTTACCAGAAACCTTTCTCCTTTGTAGGTGAATGTATGAGCCAGTGGTGTATTGTAAATGAATATTGTAGTAGGAGGCACTACTAGCAGTGTTGGGGAGCCCAACTGTTGAGATTTTCTCCCAAAATGACTTCTGTATAAGGATATAGTACTCAGGTACTCCCAGTATTGCTGATACACATTATTAGTGTAATATTATGATTTTTCAGGGCACTTGCAATAAGATTGTTCTTGGTTTTTGCCAGCCATTTCCAGTGTGGCTGTTACATATTAGAATAGTGCGATTTTCTTTGGGTACTAGTTTTTATCAGGCATGCTCATGTGGCACCAACAGATAGTACTGAGGCACTCCAAATATGGTTGCTGTGTAGGAAGACAGTACTCAGGCAATCCCAGAATAGCAACTGTTTTGGCATATGCAACCGACCTGATTCAATTTAGTTGTGTAAGCAGGAGGTCATTCAGTGATTAGATGAATCTCCTGGGCTTCATCAGCTCTTGTGAGCATTATTGTTGTTATGAGTTAAAAGAAGTTGGAGAAGAATGTTGGATGTGAGAAAGTATCTTCTACTTGAATTCAACAGATCTATGAGGAGCAAATATTTTCATCCTGGGGTGGTTGGCAGGTGTTCTTTCTGCTGATGATTCGCATACATAATGGTGCTTGTTGTGCTTGTAATATCCCCCATTATAAACTTGTGTATGCTCGTTTTTACCTTGAGCCAGGTTGGTATAGCCACCATAGTTGCTGGTTGAAGGCTGGATGACCTGGTGTTCAGATGTTGGTAAAGCAAGAGATTTTTCTCTTCTCCAAATTCACAGACTGGCTCTAGGGCCCATGCTGCTTTCTTATTCTATGGGTATCGGTGTCTTCCTAGGAGTAACGTGGTCAGGATGTGAAGTTGACCACCTTATCTAGTACTGAAGTTAAGAATGAGTAGAGCTATACTTCTGCTTCCCCTTGATGCCTCTGGGATGTGGACAGGGCCAATGCATTATTCCTTGGCTGCTCCTAGCTGGCATTATCAGTATGCACATGGACCTCGGAAACATCATTTTTATGTTACTCATACCGTGCATTTTCTTATATTCAGTATACTGACCAACAAATGCACCCGATAAAATGAAGTGAAATACAAATCATATAATGTAATGCACAGGAAGTATCAAGTATTCGTTTCGGCACTGGAGTGCCATCTGCAGGTAGTCTATTAAAGTGAACACAAGTCATAGAGTTTGTTAAAATATGTAGCAACGATGGTCGTATGAAATTTCTCCTTTGTAAATAGTTTCTGCCTGTTGAGCATGTGCGAACTTAGTGTCTAATACTGTGCATTTTCTTATATTTATTATATTAACCAACAAATGCACTTAATAAAATACAAATCATAAAATATAATTCGCGGTGTTAACTACATGTTTCGGCACCGGAGTGCAATCTGCATGGAGTCTTGGATTGACTTGTACGTATGTACCCTCGTTTTAATAAACTCGACGAAGATTCCTGGTCGAAACATTGAAACAGCACACCAGTATATCATCCGTGGTGGTGGCAATCATCACCGATAACAGAAAGTTCATTTGCCCGTGACATGGCATGACGTGTAACTATATTTCTTTCGTTTTAGAGCGTGTAATAGTGTCACTGCATTCCTGTGTAATACATATGTTTCGGGTGTGGAAAGAGTACGCAGACCACAAACGATTTTTGAGCCAAGATATTAAGGAGGGAGTTTTCTTTCAAGTTCTGTAGACTACATAGCATAATGGTGTTGCTAACTATGATTGCCAGGATATCTGACGGCTTACCTTTAGCAGCGACTATGCAGGAAGATGAACAGGTTAGAATTGTAACGGTCTTCCGGAATAATAATGTATTTGTATGACGGCTATGGAGAGTGTTATGTAATGCATATTATTTTGAGGTTTAATTTGTTGCAGTCGGGGAAGAACATACTGGAATACCAAAATCAGGCTAAATTGCTATTCCGTAAACTTAATACATTAAGCCCATCACGCTGCAGTATAGAAACTGGACCGTATTTATTTCAGTAAGTAGTCCAGGAAGTATTTCACAACTCCTGCAGAAACTCTGGACAGTTGTCATGACATGTAATCAGACTCGTTTTAGAGTATTCTTATGGCCATCAGTTTATTTGTACACGGTGTTCTTCGAATTTCCTGTTGTGGTTGGGTATTAATCATTCATTCATTTTTGTTGTGTATCCTGTATTTAAATGTTTACAGCTACTTTATAGAAAATGACGTGTGCTACCTTGTACTAGCAGAAAAGAATTATTCCAAGAGACTTGCATTTTCGTACCTTGAAGACTTGGCTCAAGAATTTCACACACAGTATGGAAAGAAAGTGAATACAGTAACAAGGCCCTACAGTTTCATTGAATTTGGTAAGAAATATGAGTTAAATTATAATATTTTTAAAACTAATTTATGTTTGCCTTGTGTTACTTCATTCAACAAGTTAGTATGTGCAAAATTTTTCAGAAACATACATTCAGAAGGCCAAAAAAGTGTTCACAGATTCACGAGCTCGTCGCAATCTTTCAGCTCTTAATACGGAGTTGCAGGATGTACAGAGGATAATGGTTCAGAATATTGATGATGTTCTGCAGAGAGGAGTTGTATTATCAGGTAAAATGAATCATTGCTGGTGTCTCGTTACTTTTAAATGGGAATACTGTTTTCCAAATGAATGAAGCAGGATATTGTGCATAAACTTTTTCCTGTTTTGCTCTCATATCAGAAAGAGAATTGGCTCTCATTTTTTGGGATGTCTAGTTCATGCAGTACTATGTGGAAATGTGTTTCCATTCAGTGGGTGAAATGTGATAAAAGTTATTTTCGTAAAGAAAAGAACTTTTTGTTTCCATAACTTTGCAGAAAGTGTACATAATTGTTGAATTGTTGTTCACTTGTCTGTTTTGGGTAGGAACACAATTCTGAGCATGAACAAAATGTGCTTGACCATCAGTAGATCCCTGGAGCAGAGTTCAGCTTGAGAATCTGAGAGTCATTCAGCTTGTCAAATATTCTCCAAATTTGTTGGAATATGAATGTTCATCACAGTGTTTCACCAGGGCCCATCACTGGTCCCTGCCCTGAGCCATACAACTTCTGTCCACACTACCCCATCCTATTATTTTAAGATGTATGTAGGTTATATCTGTCTATATGAATGTCTTCCTAGTGGTCACTTCCCTTCATATCTTCCAACTGAAATTTTGTAGGTACACATTATCATCATCTCCGTACATGATATGTGTCATATATTTCAGCTTTCTTGAAGTGATCATGCACTTAACTATTGAGGCACACATGGAAAGCATTTGGTCTCAGATACAGCAGTGGGTAGATTGCTTGGTAGTTGGTTTGTGGGTAAAGAGGCAAGCCGGTAAGAGGGGAAGCACTGCAGATGCACCACCAAGTATTTTATGCCTGTTTGGGGAAACATCCACAGTGACTGAAGTTACAGATGTACTCCCAAAGAGGAAGTGTAATGCTGCCTCTGTTTTCTGAGTTGAGCCTAGCAACAATAAGAAATTATTCTGAACATTTTGTAGAGTATAGACAAACTCCATGCCCAAATTTCTTGAGAACTGCAACAAAGATTTGTTTTCAAGCACCTATATGTCGGATGTGCATCTCTGCAGTGCCAATGACCATCAAAGTGGGCCTGACTAACGTTGGAAATCACGGAAAACCACTGGAGTATTCTGAAGAAAAGATGGATTTCTTACCAATTTATAGTGGATGCTCCAATGTACAGCCACTGACCTGAATACAAAGCTGACACCAAAGCAGAATTTATCCTGTGTGCCAGGTTTCTGCTTTGGGGTTGCTGCTGCCTCAACAATGTGGGACATTAAAACCCTCTTCATTATTAACTGCAATGAGTAAGTCAAAAGTTTTTATGTAGTCCTATAGGAAGAAGTAAAATGGCGTGAGGTCTGGTGACCTAGCAGGCCACACCACAGGCCAGTCCTGTCCAATCCTGCGAGTGTTGTAAGTGGCAGTGAGATGCTTTCGGAACTGATGTGCGAAATGAGCTGCAGCCCTCTCGTGCTGGTACCACATTTTTCCTGAGTGCCAAGGGGATTTCCTCCAGAAATTCTAGTAGCTTTTTCTCCATACACACCCAGTAAATCTGTGCACTGAGCCGTGGGAGTAACAAGTGAGACCCAATGAAAAGTCATACACATTGCCCACCCAAATATTGAGTGCATAGTATTATTGATGGCAGTGAACAAATGCAGCATGAGGGTTTGCTTCTCTCTAAATGTGGCTGTTGAAAATCCCTGCAAGAATGCTACATGAAAAGCTTGATTTACTCATTGCCATTTGATACTGAAGAGGATTTTATTGCCCATATCGTTCAGGCAGCAGCCCGGCATTTGAGTGCACACAACAATCTCTGCTGCATTGTTGTCAGCTTTGTATTGAGGTCAGTGGCCATACATTAGAGCATCTGTTCGAAATTGTAAGAATAACAACTTTTTTCAGAATATGTCACTGGTTTTGCTTGATTTCCAGTCTTAGATCGACTTTGATGGCAACTGGCACTGCAAGGATGCATGTCTGACATATAGTTCCTGGACAATAAATCGTTTTGGTCCTTCCCATTGCCTCAGGAAGTTTGGTTCTTTCATGCCTTCTTTATTCTGAGATTTGAATTTTTCCCTGGAGATCAACTGCCCTGGTGGAGATTTTCATTAGTTTTTTCAGTACGTGTAATAAAGTGATGGTGTGGTACCTTAAAAGAGGTCACCAGCACTTTCACGTGCTGATTCATCATTCAGCTGTGTAGTACCAATGGAAAAGAAAGATGATAAAGTGTAATTAAAATATCCTGAGAATAATTAAAGAAATGGCATTGTAAATTTCAATTCTCTGACTGACACGGTCAGCACTGATGACATTCTGAACAAAGATGGCAATATTATTGAGATATCTCACAGTAAAAAAAAAATGAAATGTGCAAGCTTATATGTTACTTGTGTTTGATTTTGAAATGGTTTACACCACCAGAAGGAATGAAACCAGACTCTGCAGTGTTAGAATTCCCTCACATATTGTAATAAAGTTTATAGCTTTCATTAAGCAGCATATCTTTTGTTACAGAACTGGACACAAAAGCACAGAATCTGTCAATATTGTCCCAAAAATACAAGAAAGATGCTACATTCCTCAACACCAAGTCATTGTACATGAAAGTAGCTGTTGTCGGCATTGCATTTCTAGTGGTGTTTCTCTACTTCTGGGTCCTATGAGTTGGTGTGTAAAGACTGCTTAGGCATATATGAAAACAGTGAAAGATGTGGCAGTCTCTTTATATTCCTTCCATTGTAAATTGGTGGGTACGTGTTTGGTTCTTCACTTACGAGGTCATTTTCTGCTCTTGTAGAGCAGCACTTGACTTTGTTGACAAGCCACATTTCATACTTTGGTAAGGTGCAGTGATTCTGTGGGCATCATGTGGTCTGTTGATGGGAGGGGGTGCTGAAAAGTTAACTGCTTTCAATAAATGTGTTACATCAGTATAGAGCTGGAAGTGAATTGCAGTTTTCACTGACACTGAAATGGTATGTTTTTGGTGATTTGAATGTAAATTGTGTTTAATTTTTTAAATATACCCCTATATATAAATATTTTGACTTGTACTTTATATTTGCCTGCTGGCTGTAATTTCATAATGGATTAGTGAAAATGAAGGAGTAAAATACTTGCCCAATATATATATATATATATATATATTACAGTAATACTCAACATGAATATATGGATGAGGTTATTGGAGATATGCAACCTCATGTATTAAGCTTAAATTTTTAACTTGAAATCTTTTTTTCTCACTGAGTAATCATTTGTCACTTTAGTGTTTGATTATTTAACTGAAATATTTTTTTATCACTGAGCAATTATCAGTAACTTTAGTGTTTGATTGTTTAACTGAAATGTTAATAATAATGGACAAAGACAGTCTCAAGACAGCTGGGTCAGGAATTGGAATTGAAGGAACTAATGTACAATTTGTTTACACTCAAATCCAGGAAATGTTACATATTTATGCAGTATGTAGGGCCCTTTGGACGGTTCTGCAGTTCATTGTAGCGGTTGGGTGTTATTGTTTCATACAGAGAAGAGTATCAGACTCAGAATCACATGATTGATCAAATCATCTTGAACACAGTATATTATGCAGTCTTTTTTATTTGACAGACAAGTGATATCATACAATCCATCTGCTGTTCATAATCTTAGGTGGCTCTACAGTAATTTCAATATGCTGCACTGTATATGCATTTTATTAGATAGTTTTATCTCATTACAGGTATATCAAGATATTTAGGCCTAAGATACCAGCCATCCAGTGGTTCTCAACTTGAACCCTGAACTACTTCAGTCTTGTTTGTCCATAGCAGTTAGCATCCAGCGCAGCTGTGGCCCAGTAAAGTCTAGTAGAGTGGTACCATAAACTATCTTCCCATCTTTTCTTGGGTTTCCCTCAGTATGTCCTTTAAGAATTTTCTTTGGAATGCTGGGTTCATCAATTCACCATACATGATCGCTTAGCTGTAATTTACTTCCTCTTTTAAAAACTGAGAAATCAGATACTAATGAATTGCTCTAGGTCTCTGTTACATCTTTTCCGTATTGGTTTTAGGCATAAGGTTTATCTGTTATTTATGAGCTGTGACAGCTCAGTATAGTGACAAGCCTACAGGTTGATTCCAAGCTGGAGCAGAAATTTTCCTTCTCTCAATGTCATATAGATTGATTCCAAGACACACCCAGCCTCTTGTCTAATGTTTTTTACTGGCCCTCTCTCAGGGCATGAAGCAGCTGAGGTGTGAAGCTGACATCTCCCATGTAGTAAAAATAAAGTTATCCCTGTGTTTAATTGAGCACAGTGCCATGAAAATGTATGGGGATTTGGATGTATAGCTTCAGGCATAAGTAACCTTCCACTAGATGAAGGTGAGAGGTTCATTCTCCTTGCACCAGGGAAACAGCCCCCAGTACTGAATAGAAGGTTGGGTGGACCTCAGAGCGAGTCTGGACACAGCAGAGACGAAAAATGTCTCTGCTGCTATGAGGAATCAAATTCAAGTATCCTGGTTGTCCAGCCTAGCCTGGTAACTGTACTAACTTTATTACCCTAAATACCAGCTAGGAAAATTTGCACTGTATTTTCACTCCCAATACATCTTCATGGCAAGATGCTTAATAAGGAATAGGGACAATTTTAGTTTACCTTTATAAAGCTTTCGAACTGCTGAACTGGAACAACGGTCACTCACCAAACAAACCTTCATGTCAGACGGTTCAAAGCCACAGTCACAAATTCCAACAGCTGTAAAAATGTTTGTATTACACCATGTCATTACCATGCATTCCATTAAAATTAATCTCAAGCTACATGCTTAGAAACATTTACTGTTACAATTGTGTTTAGAAACTACAATTCATGTCAGACCTAAGACATCAGTTTACACATGTATTAAAACATTAATATATACTGTTGTCTACATATTATGTTGGCGTTGCTTTCACACTTCTGAAATCGCAGCCTAACAGTCAAATATCCAGATCTGTTTAAAATTTAGTCATAATTCTACATCTTCCTTCAAGACTTTTGTCTTATCAGCACATCATACTGTGGAATGTCCAGTTTTGGATATTTTTTCTTACTGCCAACAGAAGTGTTATGTTCATCTTCATTGTCAGAATAATCAGAGTTGTAAAATAGTAAGTTGTTTTTGTTCACACTGTTGGAGACACCATTTCTGTCTTCTTCATCCTCTTCATCTGAAACAAAATAATTATTTCTGGTGTTGTATTATATGACAATGTTCTAGATCACTACAGCAATCTACTTGCTGTTTCCATCAACAGAATTTCATTTTATGTGTGTAACAAAATGCATGAAACCAAAACAACTGCTGTTGATGAAAATAATGCTTGCATTATCTCTATACCTTGAGACAAATTGAAGAATCAGTCCATCACTGCCAGGAAGTTTAAATTCTGCAGTACAAGCAGGTCTTGTTTTATATGATTTCTTCTTGTGCAATTTCGCTTTAATGTGAATTGAAAATTTACACCAATCTGTGAATTTATGCAATAATTTTCAATTTAATCCAATTTCACATAGATGATCTGTCAACCTGTACTTGTGTACATGGCTAGCAGAAGGTGACATCACTGTCATGCCATCAGTAACGTGTATGGATTGATTACACTGGTGATATAATCACATGGCTCATGTACTTTCCTCTTCAAGCATTAGCTTTTCTTACAATCATGAGTAAGGAACATAATTCTACATCACCTAGTGCAGTACAAATGAAAAATCGGCAAAAAACAATCACTACTGAAGATAATTTAGATGTAATAAGCTGACTTGTGAAAAAGATGAACGAACTGTTGACAATATGCCATAATGTTAAGACTTGCGCATGGTAGTGTATGTACAATTCATGATAATGCTGACAGAATTAAAGAAAGTGCTAAGTCTGGACCTAAAGTGTTTGTGTAGCAAGACTGCCACAGTCTGTCAGAATGAACTGTACCAAAAACTGTGGATGCAAGTCTCTTACATTTTTATTGCATTAGAAATAAATTGTATATAAATGTAAGTATAAAGTATAAAAATATATATGCTGTATATACAGTATGCATATACTCTACAGGTCTGTATGTCCATTAGTGTTATAGTTGTACACTGTAGGATAAAGTTGTCAATCCCCTAACCCCCCCGCCAGGAAGTACACTGTTTTGAATTGAAATTTTGTATTCAATTTGTGCAACATTTTTCAGGCATTTAATTTAGGCATATAACAAAACCTGCCTGTAATTGTGTTGACATTGGAAATGGATTCTTCATATTGACTGACAGTGATGCAGTTTGTTATTAGTTGCCAGGAGAAAAGACAGAAATGGTACAAGATTACAGATAATGTGGGATTTAAGATTAAACACGCATGAGGGCACATTTCACATATATTGGCAAAGTACTAGTAAAGCATACATGTCACTGCACACTGAGGAAGCAATTTCTGCAGCATGTTCTATGTACAGCTTGGGATTATTTTTTCAAAAAGATTAGATTGTTATCACTACCCTCTTCCTTCTTAATTTATTTGACACTTTTATGAGTGCTTGAATAGTATCAAATGGTAGAATGACACAGATGGAGGTATGTGCAGCTCTGGTGGAAGGATTGAGAAAAAAGCCAGTTACTTTGGGAAAACCCATTTGAAAAATATAAGTTATACACAACAATGAAACAAACATCTTTATGTCTTTCACACCTTATTCCGTTAGCCTTACAAATTCAGTGTACTTAGTCTTTCACTACTGAATGCACCAGAATTTCCCACCTTCCCATATATTGGTAGGTTATATGACAGTGTAATTGCAGTTTCTTAAGCACAGCATCCTGAATGGTACTAGTGTCTGTCCAGTTTTCTATCAGGTAAGTAATGGAAATTCTTCCCGTCAGATAGTGACCCGAGTCACTTCCATTCTGTGCTGAGGGAAAAAAAGTTTGACATTTTACCCCTGTATGGTTGGTATGATGGCTAGCTACAGGGGCAGTTTTAACTTAAATGATTACTGTGACTCACCTGGTCCTAGAATGTCAAATGCATCTTTATGGTCTTTCAGAACAACATATATTGTAGGGAACTCTATTACTGTTTTCTCTTTTAGATTATCCTTTAGGGTGAGCGAAGTATCTAGCTGATAAAACCGTGTCCCCTGCTTCTGTTCAGCTTTTAGCATTAACAAAATGCCTCTAAGACCAGCAGACTGGTAGTACTGCAACTTATCTTGATACAATGGTTCACATTCCTTTGGGTCCAGGTAAACATTCACAAGTTTTGCCAATGGCTCAGTTTCAAGTAATCTGAAACAATGTATTTTAGGCTACTAAGCAATTCATGGTACTCACTGTGTCTTGAAGATTACATTTGTTCTGCACCATGACACATCATTGGTGGAGTAATGTCTGGATGTAGGACAGAAATATGAAAGACATCCAGTGACAATGAAATTGATTTATAGCAGTTTTTAATTTCTTGTAGCACTGTGTTCTTTAACACGGCCAGCTGTAATACTGCACAATATTCTAAACACTATATTTCCACCTACAAGCATGTTTTATAACTGGGACCTGCAGGTCTTCCAAAATCACATCTGTTTTGGGGGCCACTGCCCTTCCATGTAGCACATAATGGCCATTGTTTTCTAACCTGTGTGTGTCGTTACATAAATATGTAATGGACAAATATAGTGAACATTTGCTGCTTGTATAACTTTGAGCATCTGCACAACAAAAAGCACGTACGAACTTGGATGTCAGATATGTCGGTGACAAATTCAATAATGCAGAACAGAATTCACTTCCAACCAAACAAACCCAGACTTCACACAATTCCAGTTTCTCTGTGCAGGAAAGGGTGGCATTTCAGCCATACATAGGTTGAGAAACCCCAATATGCAGTTCGCAAGCAAATACAAAAACTATGGTAACAAAATCTCATATGTAACCATGAAAGCTCTTGCCACCAGATGTAATAACTTAAGTAACTTACCTTCTTCCAACACATTTTATGTTGTCAGCCTGGGGGAAAATCCATTCTACCCTCCAGTAAATCAGTTGTTCCTTCCAATTAAAATATGTTGTATTTGCTTTACTACGTGTGAAATTGTGGGGCATGAAGTGTAGATATGTTCTTCTTCTGCGAGCTGCTGCACGTAGCTTATAAAGATTCTGAAAGTTGTCCACATCAAGAGTTTTATTTGAGAGGAGGTGGCAGAGGAAGAACACAAGATGGACTTAACGTGCCATAGGAGTATGTTCAATGACAATTGTGATACGAACTAAAGGTGTAACGTTGCTGTATTAATATGTAACAAAAGGAGGTACATTTAGCAATTTTGAACACAAAAAAATTCTTTAGGTGTCAAAACTATGTACAATATTCACTGTTGTATTTGAAAACAAAGTATTGTAGGGCATGAAATTGTTGTGTAGGTCATGTTGGAACGTTACTCATATATGTACTATCAGTTGTGTTCAAGCTAGAATATGGAATGACCATATGCAAGATGTAAGTTGAAAACAGTGGGTGCTTACAATGGCAATTCCTATACTGCAGATATGTCCATCAGTTCCTTGCATGTTGCTTTTAAGATTTAAGGCCTACCATACACAGAACAGTGACTTCTTGAAAACAGCACGGTTAAATCAAAGCACGGAAGTGAAGGATGTCCACAAGGAATGTGGTGGTAGGAAGAGGAATACGTGCTCAAGGATGTCCACAAGAATGGAGCTAGCATGTACATTAGCAGAAACATACAGTCCCCAAGATAACATTGCATTTGCACCTGTAAAAATAAATATGGACTTCATCCATACCATGTTCAAAAGGGGCAACAGGTCATGCCTAAAGACAAGGCAGTACCATTTGGAATTAGGCATATGGTTGCTGCAACAAGTTCATAATCCAATATTTCGCGCAAGGGCTCTGCTCCAACATGAATTTTACTAAGCACAGAGTAATAAATTTACTGTTTTGACAACTGATTACAAGAAATCCTACACATTACATCAAATTTATCAATTTGGGTTGGGCAGTCTATGTGTGCCTAGGAGATGCTTCGCTCAACCATATCTTCTTTCAGTGTCTTACTGGTATATCTAACTATGCATTCATCAAAGGATTACTACCACATCTTATGGAGGCAATGAATGTGGACACAAGACAACATGTATTACCATGGTGGAGCTCCTGCACATTACAAGCACCATGTTCATGAATTGTTGACAGTCACATTTCCAGGGAAATGAACTAGTTGAACTGATATCTGGGTGAGCATAGTCCCCAAATCTCAACGCCACTGACATAATTTCATGGAAACATTTACCCCGTTGTGCCTGAATTAAATGCCCTGTAGAATGCACAAGAGACAGGAATTTAAATGAGGGCTGCAAATGAAGGCCATTAAATGGCCATCATCTCTATCTGATGTTCAGCATTTTAAGCATCATGCTTTGTGTTGGGTATAGTTGATGTAATGCACCAGACGGTTAAAGTGAAATCTTTACCAGATATCAGTAGTGAATCTGGACAAGATGGTGGCCCATGTGGTGTGGTACATTTGAATTACTGATTTGAGTCATTCAGTCCATCAAGATGGGAGGGAGGACACTTGAACAGCTTTTATAGTTAACCAAACTGACTGCTTAACTTTGTAGCCCACCTGTGAATCAAAATGCATAGACAGGACATTTGGGCATCTGTACTTAATACAAAAGATGGAGTAGCTATGGAACCTTTGACAAAAAAATAATTACCTCAGTGGACATAATAAAGTATAATTCAGGGTCATAATATTATGTATGTTTATAGTACACAATATATGGTTATTAACTACACTTTTATTTTGTAATTTAAGGTTTTAGTACATAACAAAGAAAATGTCTACAGAATGCATGGAAACTGAATGGTTCCCATAAAATCAATAATAAAGTTGGATGAAGGCACACTGGTGACATAAAGGTAACCTCTCATATATCCTACCAAATAACTTGTCCCCTAGGTACAGTGTTTTACTGCTGAATAAGCTTGATAATAAACAGCAATTGGTTACATTTATAAATAATTACTTACAATAGGCAGTTCCTTTGATGTAGTGTAATGCTTCGATAAATCTCTAGCATACGATTCAACATGGCGTGTTGTTTCCTCCAAGAGTCTGTAATCTAGAAATAAAATAAATATAATGTAAGCAATTATATATAAGATTATGATGAAGATTACTGTCCTCTTTGACTGAGAAGTGATGTATAGCATCTCAATATGATTATGACACCAACTAATAAGCTACCTCGATGTATGTACCATGCATTTTGTATAATTTATTATTTAGACCAACAAATGCACAATATATATGTCTATCACTAAAAATACAAACTTAAATTTACCGGTCACCATTTCATTGATACATCATAATTTATATTAATTCATTGCAGGATTGCACCCACAAGACATTTCCAGATGTTATCGATTGTATATACAGCTACCAACTTAACAACATGTATCCACTGCAATTATAGCCATTATGAAGTTTTAGAGATTATAATCTATCAGTTATATATAACAATTGCCTATGTAAATATTTTAACCCATTAATTTTATTGATTTTGTAATATTATTGATCTTGTAACTTAATGTATATAAGAAGAGACTCCTTGAAGATGATGTAAATACACTGAAACATGTAGGAGTACTTTACGATACAGACATCATTATAAATATATTTTGCATTTATTGATCTAAATACACCCCCCCCCCCCCGCCCAAAATAATAATTTCTTCTTTCCTGAAATTTATATCTTTCAACAGGGCTGCAAAATATCTTGGTCAGAAAATACTAGGTAAAATGTGACTCTAGAGAATCAGAATTTTAAATGAATCTAATAGCAATAAACAGTAAATATGTGAACCAAACAGGAATGGCTCAGGAGAGGTTACAATAGTATGCTGTTGTGGTGATCATAGTAACTGCACAATTTCACCAGAGACTTCTTGAACATTTGAGCACCTTTTCACAAAACAAAACCAACAAATGCATTTATGCAAAAATGATATTTCAGTACGTACAATGTTTCAACCTAACTTGATCATCTTCCGGGAGTTAATGAACATCAACAAAGCTACATAATAAAATAGATGGATAATTAAATACATTAAAATATATGCACAAAATGTTCGTAGTAGTGCAGAACTGGTCCATAAGACGCAGAGGTTGTGCTTTCATACGCTTTTACAATGGTTCATATCACGAGAATGTCAAGTTTATGTTTTGGTAAGCAACTTACCAAAACATGAACTTAACACTTATCAAAACATAAACTTGACATACTCCTGATATGAACCACTGCAAAAACCTATAAAACTACAACCTCTGCACCTTACTATGCTTTCAAATAGGCTATATTGATGTTCTGTAGATAAATCATAAAAGAAATATGAAAAAGTCTCTAATGTGGAAAAATTACATAAATGGCTACTGCTTCTGCTCAGCATTATGCTGTCCACATGGCAAATATACACAGTTCTAGACAATGTTAAAATACATACAATAAATCACACCACCATCATTATCATCAGAACTGTGAAAAGTAAAATGCTATACCTGACCTAAACCATACGTGAAAAATATTCTGCAGTATCCAGGAACTTTCACCATATATGGGCAACAGTGATTAATACTTGCATTACCTTGACTTAAAGGGTACAATAAGACAAGAATATATATAAAGCAGGAAATGAAAAGTAAACAGGGTAATGATTCTACTTTACAACTCCTGATACACAGTATCCATATTGTGAAGTTCTTTAAAGTACTTGTTACTATTGTATAAAAGAACTAGGAAAGTAAGATCCTTTACTATCAATACTGAATGCAAGATATGCAACAAATTTAAGTGTTGCCAGATGCTGGGCAAATATATGTTTTCACACTGCATGTATTTAATGTAATATATCTACCTCTCCTACAAATAAATCCCTAACATAAATTTCAAGCTACTAGCATATATGGTAGGGGTTTTTAGTCCTGAAGATTCATGGGTGCCATGACAGTACTAATTCACTTGACAGACACAAAAAATTACAAATAAATTTGGACTTGTCACTTCAATAACGGTATACATAGTATGTACAGTAATACTAAGCCACATACCACTTAGGAGATCGAAGTTTGTGAATTCCGAAACACGCTTGTATGCAACTTTATTCCTCTGACCATCACATTCCAATTCCTTTTTGTGAGTGTTTACACATGTCAAACAGCATGTCTTAACCTCACATCTTGGGCATGTGTATTTCGCCTCTTGATCATTACATACTTCACATTTCCCCAGTCTGTAATAAAAAAAATGTACGTACATATGAAGAGTTTTTTTTTATTTGCATCACTGTGTGAAATTATTAATGTCCTAAACATTATGTAAAAACAGAATGATACACGTGACACTTAGGAAACAACAAATTCATTATAT
>Ga0131853_10010241_pt1 | contig 17151 bp, 7 predicted proteins | sample TergutLab28metaG_FD_92764 | JGI IMG/M metagenome (GOLD analysis project Ga0131853, IMG submission 92764) | Labiotermes labralis P1 segment gut microbial communities from Petit-Saut dam, French Guiana - Lab288 P1 (version 2) (version 2) | ecosystem: Host-associated > Arthropoda: Insects >... | reverse complement strand
TTTACTGAGAAACAACTGCCTTGAATTTCTTACCAAAGTGTGGCAGGCATGCCAAACTACTAAGTGCAGTTAGAAATCATTTCAAAAAAAAACCCCCCCACACAAATCTTTTATCATTAGTTTACCCCAACCCCCCCCCCCCGGCCCCACAGGAAGTCTTACGAAAATTCTACTCAATTCACATAAACAAATTACGGCACATGAACCTCAAAACGATTCTTCCTAAGGGTACTCAGCGAGTCTACCTCCTGACCAGTCATGCCGCGTACCAACAGTTCAACTGCAACCGAATGTCCGTACGTGCGCCTGTCTGTAACGACTTTGAAAGAGTGATTCTATTTTTATGAATCCCGGAACGTATGCCAAGTAATCACACAAATTCTAAAGTTAAGAAAATTCTTTCCATGATCCAAACACTTTATCTCAATCGGCAACACAGTGGACTTGCACGTAATCAGAAGTTATCCAATTCGTATCTCGACACGGGCAGCCGAGTTTTGTCCGATCCTCCCAACAAATTACAGAACGGTACCTTTAAAAAGGAAAAAAACAATCTAATCTGACTTACAGGATGCTACATTAATATCTACTAGTTATAGAAATATTCTAATGACGGCGTGATGCAATCAACTGCAGCTGGTAGTGTTTTAACGTAGTAATGATCCTATTTGTCATGGCCTTTATATAAGAAATTATACCGTAACAGAGAGGCTCTTACGAGTAGCGTAGACAAACCTAGAGAAATTCCTCGAACATAGCCAAGAACTTGGTTATTTACTTACTTAAACCCACACAGGCATTGTGAATTAAACAGCTAAAAGTAGAAAGTGTCAACAGGTAAAATGCCAATTCTCTTCGTCTTGTCAATAGGAGGGGCGGGGGGGAAGAGAGAAACTTAACTGCGCTTGGTTACATCGAGAACATTCCGCGAATACCTCCAGTATGAAGACGCAATAATTGCTCCACTTAAAAAGTCGTGGGTGAGATGAACTTGCAATCATAACGACTCAACCAATACATGGCACTGGCTGTCATTTCCGAGGGTGATAGTCACTCTTCAAGCGCAAAAGACAGTCCCTCCCGAAGACCACGACACTCACACCCAATACCAAGGTCAAAACTATGTAAAGATTTATAAGATAGACTTTTTGTCGCGAGAATGTAACTCATTCAACATTCAACAACACAATACCTACGCAGCATATTTGTCAAACAATAACACAGAACCGGCTAAACACCAGCGATACGACTAGATCAACGTCGATGATATTTCAGCTTCGTGCATTCAACTACAATAAAATAACTGCCTAGTTATGTAACGTCGACTGCGAAACTCGGTAATTATAAATTATCCAATTCGAAATTAGCTGAAGGAACACCTGTAAATTAGGCCTATCGGGCATAAATCTACTAACTGAGCAACGTCAGTGCAATTCCGTCACTCTGAACCTGTACAACAAACTTTAAAAAAGTTGCCTAATCTCAATACAGCAGTATGTAATACACTTTCACAACAAGCATGGACAGAACTACAAATTTTATGATCCACATGGCCGCCTGTCTTACGCAACTACACTTGTTGCAAGAGTGATGACGCAGGTACACTCTGCTGCGCCATTTATTGGCGCAATTTCTTTCATTCCGAAATGCAATAAATTAATATCTAAAACAGAAGATAATCAGCGCTCCCAAGAGTCTTCTCGTCCTGTTCGTAACTACTACCATCTCTGGTTACTAACATACGTACATAAGGACAAGCTTCAGACTTCCATGCCTATATGCGGATAAATTACCCCAACTACAGTCAAAACGTATTTTATACGTCGCAGACCAATTACAAAATTAAGTGCTCAATATGTTAACATTCTACAAACTGTCTTGACATAATTCCTTCAGCTAATCATCTTAATTCAAAGCATCGTCTCTACCCCATATACACAATCATATAAATTAAATTCTGACAACAGTCGTTATTGGAGAGGCAACACACGATGCATGACAATATTAAACAATTATGTCAAAAAAATTTAGATTCTAAATTTGTTAATTAGCTTCATTCATATACAAATATAACTTATTTTAAAAATCTTGCCGAAATATGGAAGCCAACAATCCTGTACACAAGATTCGTCTGAGAATGACCTACTTTGGGTCAAAATATGCAGTGAAGACGACGAAAATACTGTAATGATGTGTCTACAGCATTATTACAGAGACGTATTTGACAGCTGTCAACAAACTTCATATGATTATGCAAGACAAACGTAAAGGCTCCCACCAGCAGGCCCTCAGCTCCATGGATTACGCTGACACACTTCGCGACAGCACGTGTGTTGATATTTAGTGGAACAAATTACTGTCATGTTACTATCAGAACCTGACAAACGTCCTATTCAATCTCAACGAGAGTTCGTCGTGTCGAGCCACATCGGACTGAACTGCCAAGGGAAGACGTAACAAACACAACAGTCAAACCAGCGTCTCTTCAAATATGATAAAAACATCTGGTCTAAAAAAAAAACGATCAAGCAGCTGTACATGTAATGCGTATGATTTTTATTATGAAGGTCGTTCCGGTTATTCTTAGCTTTCCTCAACCTCCCTCTTCTTGATCCACCAAGTTCCCAGACGGCACAGTAAAACCTGCTTCGAACAAAATCCCAAGTGACCTGAAAACGTTCCCGCTCCACGCCGTTTTACGTTAAAGACAGATCTATTTACTGGCAGATAATGGAGGTGTTCCGGCTGGAAGTCATAAGCCAGTTTCACAGACTACTGAAGTTACAAATGTGGTGTCGTTAACAGCACATTTACATTCCAACTACATGTAACTGTGAAGCTAGGTTAGCATGCTGGACACGTGCGCTGATGATCACACGGTCGAAACCTAAACAAATGAGAATCTTCATTGCTTGAAAATGCTTTACAACAGCTACAACTACCAATACTACGATTAGTATTGGTTTATATTTATGTAGCTGTGTGTAGGTACTATGTCGTATGTTGTCTCATTATTGTTTGCTTATATTTTTTTATTTTATACTTATTCGACTTACTTCTTAATATTTTTTTGTCTGTTTTCTTGTTTTGTATGTTTGTTTTCTATTCTGTGTATTTTGTGTTTTTGTGGTATTTGTGTATTGTTTCTTTTTTGTACACAGTTGTTTCTTTCCTATTTTTGCACAAGTTTACCGACCAATGCCACCGGTTGGAAACCCATTTGCAGTAAATACAACATATTACATCACATCACACCACGACGACGACCACCACCACCGCCACCACCGCCACCATCACCACCACCATTACACTAGCTCTTTGAGAATTGCGAAAGCATTCTATGTCAAAACTGTCGGACATAGCCCCACAACAGTCGCACCATAATCAAGTTCGTTCCCTGCTAATTTATAATAAAGAATACAGCATACGGATTACCAACCTCCATAACAATCTCACACGACTGACAGTTATTACTTACGCCATGGGCAGTAAAATTGTCCCTGTGCTTAATACGCACATATGGGAGAGTAGAGGTATAGCTCCACGCATTCTTAACCTTGGCAAAAGAATGAGGTAAGCTGTCAGCTTCACACCCCGGCTGATTAAACCTCCCCCAAAAAGAGCCCTTGGCGCCCATTAAATGGGCAGATAAGTGGGCGGGCATCGGTATTCGTCTGGGCGCTTTGGAGAAAAAAAATTGTATTTTGCCCCCCACCCCCCAGTGGGAATTGAAATCCTGTACCTCCGCCATCGAGCCCATACCCTTGTCACTATACCACACTCTACCAACTAACCTATCGCCATAAAAATAGATATGTAAAATACAGTTCACGTATACGCCATGTACCATGGTGGGAATGGCCTCCAATGGCATGCAATTCGTATACATCGTTCGTGAAAATCGACTAACTGGCACAAAACTAAACGGGCGGCGGGAATGGGGGAGGGGGGGCTCACAGAGTGATCACATAGTGATCTCATAGCCTACTTCTTATCCTTCGGAACAAGTAGTTCGCCACATGTATTGTACACTCCGCACATATGAGTACATGTGCGTGTGTTTACGATGCAAAGCAACAGTCAGAATCGAGCTATGTACAGTACATACCAGCCCCGTGTGTTCCCTGTCTGTAGCCAAGAATACACAAATCGGCCTACGTACTGAACGGAAAGCTGTGACCACGATACACACAATACGAAACAACTTGAAACAATACTAAGTGTAATTCGTTGAGCGCTTGGTTGCAAAGTTGGACATTTTAACGACTCTGTAGAAGCAAAGAAGTACAGCTGCAGACCACATCTCAGCTAAGTTCGCCTTTCTGATAGGAGGGCAAGCACTCCTCCGCAGTACCCACACTCAAGCCTAATGACAATGCTAATGACCATAGCTGATTCCAATCTTTAAGAACTGGGAAGGAGAGAGGGGGGAACGCATCTCTGCGATACGCATCAACGTATTACTTCCACATTATTCTGAAGGTCATGAGAAAATGCACTAATATGCAGGCACACCTCGGTGAAGGGAGAGAAGGGGTGGGAAACAAGTGGTCAAATGTAAATGGGCCCACATCTTACGCAACTTTAATTTTCCGCTGGAATTCTACGTGTCTGCTAACGGCAAAAAATGAATTCGGATTATTTTAATGAGGTGCTCGTACCGTAACATCTCGTTGTTGGAGAAGAAGGGTACTGACGTTGCCTCGAATTACCGAAAATTTCGGACTACACGGATTAGGACAATTTAGAACATACGGTTACGTATACAGTATGATATATACACACTGTATTAATACGCACGGTGTATGTAACATCGCATTAGAAAAACAATGTACACAACAGTACAACTGTAAAATAGTGGCGAAAAAGTTTTCTCTGTCCACGCTGTAAAGTATACAGGAGGAGTAGAGGTATAGTTCCACTCATTCTAAACCTCGCACTACGTGGAGACGAGACACTAACTTCACGACCCGACCGTATTACCCCCGGTACCCATTAAATATGCTCCAGTAATCACAACCTTCCCTGTCATTTATGACAAAAAAAAAAAGCTAAGGCCGGTTTGCCGCTGAAACTGAGATCGCTTATTTCCTGCAAAATCACGCCATCGAACAGCAGTCGGGGTTGCCAGCTCTGGCTGCTCCATTCATTTATTCATTCATTCATTCATTTAGTGGTATGTCTTACGACAGGTCCAAAGACTCTTCCAAAGCGAGCTCTTCCCCTAGTGCGATCTAGAGCTTCCTCCTTCAAATGAAAGTATCCTCTCCTTTCCTTAGAGTCATCCAATAGCTTCCTACGTCTTCTTCTTCGTCTTTCTGTCACTTCTATCTCCCCTTTTATCTTTCCTTCAATAACCTGTTTTAAAAGGCAGTTTCTACGCAAAATATGACCAATCCAGTTAGCCTTCCGTTTACTTATTTCATGTAGGATATTCCTCTGCTCCTTGACTCTTAAGTAATACTTCTTCATTTCTCACATGATCCCTCCAAATGATGATCTCCATCCTTCTCCAGCACATTTCAAAACTTTCCAGGTGTTTCAGATCTACTGCCCGAAACGTCCAAGTTTCAGCACCATATAAGCTATGCTCCAAATGCAGCATTTTACTAGCTTCTTCCTCAATTTTAAATCCAATGTGGTAGTAAAAAAAGAGCCCTCTTCTTGTTGAATGCAGCTTTTGCCATGGCAATCCTGCTCTATGCAGCTTAGAAAAACACTTCAACTGAATTCTGCACGCAACACAGAAATTACGTTTACTACGGCGCATCAGATTGGAAGAAACGTAACGTCTAGAAAATGGGCCTAGGTGAATCGGGACTGCACTGTGTAATACAGTTTCCCAGCTGCATAAACGAATTCTTCCACAGTAGCGACGTTTATTATTAAACATCTAGTGGCGAACTCTTGTGGTAGAAATAAACACTGCGAACTTGACAGCGGCACATCTATGGGGATTTTTCCCCCTACTTGACCGATAAGCGCCGGCCCAACTCTCCGCCCGCGTGGCGTTGTACGCCGCGCATCGGGGAGGTGTCGCAGGTGATGACGGGAACTAGACAAACGGTTGCGGTGATGACAACCTTTAGAAGGTCTAATAAAAACCCCACACCGCCGGGCCGGCACTTACCGGCCAAGTATGAAAACAACACCCTGTATTATCGAATGTACCTTCATGTCTTAAAATATACGCCATATGAAAAAGTGCTGCAAATAAATACTGTAGATCTCAATTAAATTTTGTTTCAAGGGAAGTGATAACTACAACACAAGCAGTACTAAGAAAAGTGATGTCTACTTTGGCTGCAGGTACAGTACAAACCACAACAACCACAATCAATCTCAAACTGTTTCTTGGGCTCTTACGCAATACAGAGTAACTCTATTCAAGTGTTTCGGAGTAACATGCTGCCCCCATCTTCTGGGTAATTAAATCTGGTTCAGGTGTAACCTAAAATGAGTAGGAAACGAAACTGTGTTCATACATTTCCTTTTCCCAACATACCATCATGTGAGCAACACCGGCCGCGAAAAGCTGCAAGCTTATACAACCAAGCGCTCTCAACATTTTTTTTTTCGTGTGGATAAAATTTAATTAAAATCCGTCCCGTTGTGTGGGGGAGATGAAACGTTTGGACGAACCGAAAGACACAAGATTTACAGTATGCGCTAACTGGACGGAACATCCGTTCATTGGACAGTCATCAGATCCTTTTAGTATGACCAACAGTAATTTCAGATACGTATCGCGAGAAACTGAGCCCTCGGATTAGCTGTGAGTTCTCGTGAGCACGATCCAAACGCTATACGCGTACGTGGAATGACTTTAGTCACTGACACGAATAGTACAGGAACAACTCACAATGATTCTTAAGGTAAAGACGGTAAGCCACTCTGCCATTGTTCCACGTAAAGTTAATCGCCAATTTTACTGTTTCATCACGCCCGTTTCACGGTTAGATTCTTTAATGCAGAAAACAGTGCGGTAATTCTGCAACTGCTAGAAGTTTTAGTGCGGCATTCTACTGTCGACCGTGCCAAAGCACTTCCACCTACGGCTGAACAGAATGTATTCGTCTTGATCACGTTCTACGTATTTGTTCAGCTGAACATCCTTCATAAATTCTATTCACAAATGCGAAAGTGGCAATTTTATTTATACCCAACGCGAACACGCCTCGTATTTACTGAAGTGTCACCTTACTCCTGCCATGAATCCTCTTTTAAAACTAGCCGTTCCTATCGCAGTTTGCTTTCCTTTATTATGATATGCGTGCGGCCAGATGGCCAGATACGGTCCTATGCAAGCAAAAGCGGTTTCAGTTGACGTGTACGAAGTGTTCTTCACTGCGTCTCAGATTACTTGCCAATGACATTACAACTTCGTTTGTGTATGCATTCATGTTCTTTTACAATGGCCTGATGATTACCTATAATGTTCTTTTACAATGGCCTGAAGATTACCTATAACAGAGGACGAAACTAGCTGCCATGTAATAAATACAGTCAAACCTCGGTTCACGAACGCCTCGGATCATGAACAATTCGGTTTACGAACAAATTTTCCGAACACAAAGCGTCTCGGATGACGTACTGTGTCTCGAGTTACGAACACGCAAGCTGTCAACACCGTGGAGCGATAATCTGGGAGTATCAGCGTCGGCAGTATTCGTAGCCCCAGCTTACACATTTTCAGTGATAATGCCATGTGTCACTTTAGAAACATTTTAAAACGTAGACAAAAAGAAATCACACTGGACAACATTTTAGTGAGACAGAGGCCCAGTGGGTCTGAAGCAGAGTCGAGTGGTGCCAAAAGACAAAAAAAAAATCCCCTTCCAAACAATAACATTTCACTTCCTCACCACCTTCCACTTACGCCGTCAACTCTCCTCCATACAGGTACGGTAAAACTAAATTAAGTTGTCGTCTATATTTGATCTGCTTAGTGTTGTGTTTATCTTTTTTGTGATAGATTTAATGGTTTCCGTTGATTTTGTGTTAAGAACTTGTGCACAAAGTACTGTTGTAAAACTTTAAATAAGCAATCATCTGGCGTCCAGGAACGTATTAATCCATTTCACATTAATTCCTATGGGGAAAATAGTTTCGGTTTACGAACGACCTTCAGGAACGAATTAAGTTCGTGAACCGATGTTTGATTGTATTCGCAAAAGAGTTGTGTGTGGCTGAAAACATTGTTATACATTTAGAACTACACAACACATACAGCTGAATGTTGGAGTAACTGAGACAGGAAGTGGCCGTGACACTTTCCAAGAAATTGCCAGGATACCTGACGAAAATCATGAAGAGCTTAAGCGTAGCCCAACCCATTGCCGTGAAGCAATATTATCGATCACAATACTGTATTGCGACTACTTTTGTATTGCGCTGTCGAAGAATATGATAAAAGGGCGCCAAAATGAAAAGGACGTGCAGGATATATCGAAGAAATTCAAACGAAGTTTCAGCCACGATAAACAGCCTGGGAACCGGAAAAGTGCCTCTCCGAGACTACGACAGCCAACTGAGCGAAATCGCCCGGGTCAAGTAACACGTACTTACTTAAGCAATAATGCAAGCAAAATATACAGATTTCATACCGCTATGCCTACAATCATATTACCTGCCCTATCAGCGTTTCCCCTTTCAGGATTTCCGAATTGTCATCCGAAATGTTCTTCCAATTCTTCTGCCTAATAGATTGCTTATACCGATTCATGTAAAACGTACAGGTATGGTATAGTATATTTTACATGCATCGGTATAAGCAGTCTAGTAGGTAGACGAACATCGAACACACTTCTCTACCTACTAGACTGCCTATACCGATTGATGTGAACACACTATACCATAACTGTATATACAAACGTCTTCCTAAAGACGAAATCTCGGGTTCGAAACATATAGAAGACATCAAAATTAAAAATTAAAATATTAATTTAGACAATGTGCATTTCGTTGGTGTATATTGTGTAATTATATTGCAATGCACGGTGCAAAAAAAAAACATAAAATTAAGGGGAAAGTTTCTGCGTCCATCGTCAGGAATTCATTTATGTCTCAGCCTCAACCACAAGAAATTCACAACAATGCTTCTGCCTCTACAGCAGGGAATTCATCAATGCTTCTGCTCACCAACGCCTCTGGCTACATAATCATGAATTCATCAGTCTCCGATGATGTAAGCAGTGACAGTCTCAAAAACATTGGCAATTCATTCCAAACCAAGGAAACATCATTACAATTCTAGTAAGTCAACGTAAAATCTTCAAATCTAACACAGAATGCCACTGTCAATCTTACACCTTCTTTCACCTTCCAGTTCACTACCTAATGCGGAAATAAAGACTTCCATGTTCAATTATATGTTCTTCCATACTGGTGTGAAAATAAATTCAGTCACGCTACGGAGGAAAATAGGCACAGGGTGCTTGAGGACCGAATGATGAGAAGAACGTGTGGTCCTAAGATAGTGTAAGTACCAAAAAATGAAATAAAACCTACACAAGGCTTTCGTAATTTGTTCTCTTCGCCGAATATATTAGGGTCATGAAATTTAAGATGAGAGAACAAACATGCAGCAAAAATGGAAACGATGAGATATGCATATATTTCCGTCCGGAACTTGAAGGGAAAGAATGGTTTCTGAGAACCCGGTAGACAGGTGAAACGATTACAATGGATAATAAACAACTTGTACCGAATCCAGTGGGGGCTACACCCCTCCTCCCACCACATGCTTTCATGGTGTTCACAAGAGCAACTACGCTCCTCCTTCACTCAATTCAGAGAACAGCTCTTGTGAGCACAGTAACAAGCATTCGGATTACACAGAAGACGCATGGTTTCTTTACCAGCTGAACATCAGCTTCTTTAAAAAAAAAAAAAACTAGCACCTGTAATTAGTATTCCTTCAATTTATATAAGCAAGGTGCTGAATACAACTAACGACTTGTCGGAATGAGGACAGGTATCATCCTACCTGCGGAATGGAAAAATCTGTAATTCAGTTTCGAATAACAACATCGTAGGAATATTTAAGTTCCGAAGTAACGATTTACCTTCTTAAGCAGCATCCAATGTACTTAGCTACATGGATTTCAATCTACGCACGGTCCTACATGCACATATCATAAATCCTCCACAACAATAACAATAAAATTCTACGACAAAATCCGGGTACCGGTATAATGCCTAATCCTGTTAAGATCAGATACATCCGTTCACCCCGCACGGTTCCCTCCAATTTACGTGGCACAACACCTCAACATCCAACTACCTGCATGCCAGCACAGTCAACACACATCTCTGCAGCAGAACTACACACGAAACAAACTTGACTTCATAAATACAACATGTCTTGTTCTGTGGAAGAGCAAATTAATTTCTATCAGCTCCCTTCACGTTTGACATGCACTCTAAAGGCCCTTGACAATACCGTCACTGATATTTCATTTGTTTTCTCCAGGTCAACGTCCACAAATAAGTTGACTGATACCCACCTGAGTCACGCCCCATTCGGTGCCCACTAAAATCATATAGGCATTTAAAAACGTAATACTACAGAAAAACAAATACTATGAACCTCTTGCAAATTTCGACCCTTCAAGATGACAGCATCAAGTTGTCTCGAAACACAGGGTACCCAGTGACTCGAGGCAACACACAAGAATGGCTACAAGTACACCGTTACGAAAGACTAAATAAAAACACGAAACAAGATACTTGTTAAGACCTACTGCATACATAACGTGACAACAGCAAGCTATCTTAACTGCAACAGAGTTAATGGACAGAGCACTAATAGCAACTTATATTGTTACAACTTTCCCTTATCAATTTATTTATTCTGGTGCAACTCATAAGGCACAGTTCTGAAGTCTTCATAGACATAAATTCGATTCTTATTTGATCCACATCCTTCAGTTGTGCTTACAATTTCCCCACTTTCTGTCACGTCGTTTCGTCGATTCCATGGAAAGTTTTAGGTTGCAAACTAATGCTCCAGCTCAGGTATATGCTCTTCCTGGCTGTACGGGTGTCACTCAAAATCCTTATCGATTTTTTTAAGTTAAAATTAAAACTTTACGATAGCCCCGTGCTATATTAAGCACGTCATGAATACATGTAAGGGCACAGTAATATAGCTCCTAGCATTCTTTCACAGGTACAACTTGAAGGTGACTGGCCAGTCTCGCTTGCCGTGGCCCTTTAACATGAGAGAGCAGGCACTTTGTCACTAAGAGCTAGGCTAATTCTTATTCTTGGACATTTATGCTCCCCCACATCTCCATTCCTGCACTCATGAGGTTATAAAAGTATTTTTTATTGCGCGACAGCAAGGGCCTCCCCATCACACAGCACACTCGGTAGGACTCCCTTGAGGAGTAATCAGCCGGACGCAGTGACCTCTACCTGACTACCCACAACACTCATAACAGAGAGACATCCATGCCACCGACGGGATTCGAAACTGCAATTCCAACAAGCGAGCGGCCGCAGATACACGCCTTGGAACGCGCGGTCTTTGGGGTCGCCTTACAGAAGTGTTAAGAGGCGCTCAGTAATAACATTGTTATAGGTCAGAATTCTACAGGGGACCAACCACCTCAGAGAAGCCACAATACGTGCAGTATGATTAATCACATTCTGTAGAAAGAACCGTAAGCCCTGAAAAGAAAAGAGTATATGGCTACTTAAACCTACATCTTTTCTCTCCTGTAGTTCATTCATGACTGTAAGGTTCAATTTTTAGGACCAGCATGCGACCTTGCAACCTGAAAGATTATTGCTGTGGAGAGAATTTGGTACCAGTCCAACTTGAATTTAATCTTGGCCCGGCCCGGCAGGACAAGATATAAGAAAGGTCCCCCTTTCCTATTACCAACAACTATAATATCGCCAACCAAACAAACACGATTTGCTTTCTCCTCAGGCTTTTCAAACTAGGAACATGCCACCATCCTAATACAAGAATGGTACAAAACCGTCAAACGAACGTTCGTAAGATTATACTGCAGAAACTCGATATAATCAGCCAAAAGATGGTGGAAAAGAAAACTTGCAAATATTATGCAACACTGTCTACATGTTTCGCTGAATCCTCTAATATCTTTTAACGCCTAAACAAAAAGTGATACTCAAGTCAGACCATGTCCCAGACACACTAAACAAACACACACACTTTCTGCTATAACATCGATGCAGAGCAAGACTGTTATTAAATATGGAGCGCCTCACAACGAAAATCACTGTATTCCTTATATCTAAATATTCAATGTCACTCACTAGTATCGAGAAATTTGTGGAATATGAACACAGCGTATTTATGGACGTCACATGAAACAGCCTCACGTAACTGTGAACACAGAACTCTGATGTGTACTCTACTACCTGTAGTTCTCAGTCAAACTGCAAATGTCCACACCTGTCAATTTACAAAGCCTCCAATAATCTCTTCATTACCCCAAAACAAGGCACGAGTACATAACTCCTGCAGGACACAGGACATACTAAGGCCAAGGAGAGGAAAGGGCAACATGACGACGCATCTTAGGGAAGCACTTTGTGACTATGTAATGTGGGTGGCACTGGATCACGAATGTTTCCAAATGCGGGTATACGTACTGACAGTGATAAAACTTCCGATTCTGCTATTAGGGCGTTCGTTATTCAAAAGATATGATTTCTGCTCCGACATGGAACGCACTTTTAGACTTCTGTCACAACAGAGAAAATAACTTTGCTGTCTAGGACCTGTCCAATACAATGCAAAACGGCAAGTTTCGATTACTTCACTTACTTGATGTAAAGCTTTCCAATACACCCGTAGGTAGGTATGAAAGCCGGTCACGTTGTGCTTCGATACAGCAGTTATTCAACTTTCCGAGCAGTACAGCGACCCGCTACGGACTGGACGGACGGGGGATCAAATCTCCGTGGCCGGCGAGATTTTCCGCACCCGTCCAGGCCGGCCATTGTGCCAACCCAGCCCCCTCCACAATGGCTACCAAGTCTCTTTTCCGGGGGTTAAGCGGCCGAGGCGTGGCACTGCCCACCCTCCCCCAACTATCACCGAGGTTAAACGAGTAAAACTACAGGCCTACCTGCAGTCTCCTCCTGCGCATTCATGGTCTGGTATACAGCAACCTTTATCTTTATCTCTGTTCCATTGAAGTACAGAACTCGCAGTACTCACCCTAAACCACAGAAAACAGGTTAACTGTAAGAAGTTAATAAACGTTATACAAACAGTTGAGCTTCGCGGTTTGCCGTTCGTTTCCACGAAAACCAAATGAAAATCCCAAACGCAACACTAGACAACAACAATACGCGGCACAGAAATCCATGCCTTGGTTGGTGTAACTGGGTCGACCACCGCCGGTGGGGGGCTGCCGTTAGATCATATGGCATCACTACTTATTCTATTAAGCAGCGACGCCATATTACAGCCATAAATGGCAGTGAAATGAAAGCTTTTGTTGGTATTACTATGACGACTACCAGAAAGAATCACATGTACATGTGGTTCAACGTTTAGTTCAGACCACTTACGACACAGTAAGCGGTCACTGTGGCTGCCGTCCTGCAAACCTTACGACTTATTCCAGCAACATGTCTTGACGGCAGGATACTGTGTGCTGTGTTGCGGACGGATTAGCGTCCCTTAGGAGTAGAAGTGACCGAACAGTCGATCGTGGCCAGTTGTTTGGTCGATCGCTGCCGCTTTTTTGGCCTCTATCAAAATTTATTTGCCGCCTCAAGTACGATAAATAGCTCTTCGCTTGACAGCATATTTTGGATCGACCTACCTCTGCGAAGAAGCCTTCTCCCAGATAAAGGCAATTCCAACAACATACCGAAGCCGTCTGACGAACACTTAAAATACTGCCATCTCTTGTGCCTCAGTAATCATGAACCGTCTTTCAGTAACTTATTGCAAGATACGCAGTGTCATGCATTAACTTCGCAACAAGAAGGTTGATGAAAAACACCGTGTAAATTGTTTTGGCTTAAAAAGATAAATTTTTCATAATGTAATTTTCATGTCATTACGCTATTTTTACATTTCTTGAAATATATGAACTAATATTAATACATTATGTACTGTGGTAGATCAAGGAAGATCTTCTGTCTTGAAAGTAGATCAATGAGCCCCAAAGTCTGGCCACCTATGCTTCAGAGGATAGACTAAAGTAAACCAACACTAAGCACTAACTAACAGGGCAGCTGTGTTTCTCGGCAGGAAAAAAGTACCGCAAGACTATTATTCTATCCGGTTGCTTCCCCGGAACTTGTCAAATTCATGACGTGCATATTCAGAGAAACTGCAACAGCTATAGTGTACAAGAGTGGACAAATACGAGGACTCTGTGGAAACTATAGCTAAAAGAAAGGAACTGTCGAACTGATCCATTGATTTTATGGCACATTAAGACCGTGTGCGCACGCAAATGATATAAAGAACACCAAAAATATCACGTATTTGTACAAGTAAATGAGGGGTTTCATGCTATTTTAAAGCTTGCATTCTGCTTTAATTGTTAACATCACTGATTTTATGGTTTTAATAATTTTTCGCAAAAGAATTAATGATACCTGATGATGGCGGCTAGCCGAAACATGTACGATCGTTTATATGTTTATATGGAACATATAGTTAATTAATGCCCAACATGCAAAATCAGTTCATTGATACAATGACACAAAAGAAGGGCTACTACAATCTAATGCTGCTATCTGGCTCAAAAAATTGTGTATCGATGTCCATTTGTCGGTTTGTTCCATAAACACAATCTCATGTAGAATCGATTACTTCAATATAAATCTAAGTCTTCTGGCGCTGGTCACTGTTGGTACCCTTTACATCATTATTCACCGAATTTTCAGAAAGTATTCCACATAATCGTACAAGCAAAAAACGTGCGCAAATATTTTACAAATCGGTCGTGTCAAAAATTTCGAACACTCTCCCTAACACACAGCTCAACAGTTACATAACGTTGTGCCTGTCGAATGGACCACCACTTGCATATCCATAGTCTGAACTATGTACTTTTTATGCCATAGGTAAGGTAAATGACCACCGTCTCCAACAGTCTGTAACACCAAATAAAAAACTGCGACACAAACTTTTATATTACTTACACTTCACTTGCAGTATTTTGCAAATTACCAACGAAACGATATGCACACATCATGCGCACAGCATTCAGTAATTCATTTCATACAACAGTCAATTATGGGTTTCTTATTAATGAGTGTGAAGGAAGAGTGCCCCCCCCCCCCCCCCCCCTCATCAGGCCGCTCGAACTGTTCTCGTACAGCCGTTTGGCCAATCACTGATCTTCCTGCAGACTGGCATTACACATACTTCAGTATACGGTTCATCATTACAAACTGAAAATACAGAAATGAAAGCTGCGTAATAATTATAGTGGAGAGCCACACTCCAGATAGTGGTTAGCCTCTCTGTTAGAATCAGACTGACAATATCTAACGGTACAAAGTCTCAGTCTATAATTGAATTCAGTGCAGACGATGACGTACGGTTTAAACCTCACCATCGCCAACCCAAAAGTGACATAAGACGATACTCACTGTATGGGTGGGTATGACGTTTCTGGAGAAGACAAAATCTCTTGCCCCTGAAGGGAATCAAAGCCCGGATCGTCCATGCTCTAGCTTCGTCCATTAATACCAAGGATAATGCTGTATAAAAATAGCACTGGAAAAGGTACCACACCTTTTCACGCCTCTCAATGACGAAACGTTCGGCAATAGAGTACAATCGACAAACACAAAACTATTGGAAATCCATATACCCAGCATTTCTCCGGTAGACCGACATGGTTCCGATTACGGAAGCCCGTTACTTCGTGACTTAAAAGAAGACAGAAATTAATGCGAAAAATAATGGTCATGCCAGGCTAGAGCGTTCAGTCGCCTGCCTCTCATTACGGGGACCCGGGTTCAACCCCTGGCAAGACCACATAGGATCTGTAGTGGTCACGTAACACTGAGACCCCCCCCCCCCGACACACTTCGGTTTTCGCCTGTCAGTACCATTCTACCAATCCTCCATAGCCACATTACATTCATCTACCGCCGGCGCTATATAATCTTTTCACATCTGTCTCACGGCAGGCCATGTGCGGCACGCTACTTCGTACAATCCATTTTCATAAAACACAAGTAAATCCTTGCTCAAAACCTGCTAACAGATGAACAGGGCTGAATAAAGCGAAAAGCATAATAATAGCACACATAACTGACAATAAAAACCATCAATTACATTCCACAACAAAATAATGCGGTACACAATCACTTCTTTTGTTTCTTCAGCGAAACAGTGTTTTTATTACGCAAAGGCTTGCTTTTATCGTGCCGTATGCAAATTGAATTGCTAGATCGTGTCCCTTTTTTGCATAATTACAACAGGTTCTACTTCAAACATTTATCTTTCGTATCATACAGTATTTAATGACTACTCCGCAAGTTTCTTTAAAGGAATGAGTAATAAAACTCAAGCGATAACCTTGTCTGAGTCCGAATAAAGATCTGATAATAGTTCACAACTTTGTAGTTTTACCGTATTGGTCACTTCCCAACTCAGACCCTCAACATCAGTCAATCAAATCAATTTAATAAGCATGCGATAGAACGAAACATGAGGGTCTATTAATAATTAAAAGCCATGCGCCAAATTGAGTACTGCTTTCTTCAGCCCTTACACCAAGCAGATAAAAATATTTTCTATGAGCGTTCATCAGAAATTTTCGTGCAGTTGTTATAAAGAACATAAATTGTGAAACTACTTACAGTAAGTCTATTTTAATTTACACTGTCAAATCGATCGCCTTTAATGTAACGATTATAACAACTCATAAAATTGGCCTAACTGCCCCTAATATTTCCTTATAAGCAAGCACGTACACGAAATAGCATTAAACGCAGATCCCACGCTAGCGACGAGCTAGCTTATCGGCTGTGCATGACTCATTTCCGGCAGTCTGATCGCCGACTGTCCCCTTACCAAGAATCAACACTAATACACGCACAAAACTTTGCTACCGGGCAGTTTAACTTTTAATGTTGGATTTAACAGTCAGATCCATTTTTCTTGTAACTTGGGGGGGGGGGGGG
>Ga0131853_10010240_pt1 | contig 17152 bp, 29 predicted proteins | sample TergutLab28metaG_FD_92764 | JGI IMG/M metagenome (GOLD analysis project Ga0131853, IMG submission 92764) | Labiotermes labralis P1 segment gut microbial communities from Petit-Saut dam, French Guiana - Lab288 P1 (version 2) (version 2) | ecosystem: Host-associated > Arthropoda: Insects >... | reverse complement strand
ATATAGACCGTTTTCAGTTGGCACAAACTTACATGAATAATACCTGCTGTGGATAGTACTGGTTTTATCATATTGACCGTTTTCAGTTGGCACAATCTTACAAGAATAATAACTGCTGTGGATAATACTGGTTGTATCATACAGACAGTTTTCATTTGGCATAAACTTACATGGATAATACCTGCTATGGATTGTATTGGTGGTATCAGTTAAACCGTTTTCTGTTGACACAAACGTAATTGAATAATACATATTGTGGATAGTACTGGTGGTATCATTAAGACCGTTTTATTTGACCCAAATTTACATGAATAATACCTGCTGTGGATAGTACTGATGGAATCATATAGACCGTTTTCTATTGGCACAAACTTACATGAATATTACCTGCTTTGAATAGTACTGGTTTTATCATATAGACAGTTTTCATTTGGTACAAAATTACAAGTTTAATACCTGCTGTGGATAGTATTGGTGTTATAATATAGACCGTTTTCAGTTGACAAAAACTTACGTGAATAATACTTGCTGTGTATAGTACTGGTGGTATCATATAGAAATTTTTCTCTTGACAAAATCTTACGTGAATAACACCTGCTGTGGATTGTACTGGTGGTATTATATAGACTGTTTTCAGTTGACATAATCTTACGTGAATAATACGTACTGTGAAAAGTACTGGTATTATCATGTAGATCATTTTCAGTTGACAGAAATTTACGTGAATAATAACTGCTGTGAATTTTACTGGTAGTATCATATAGACCGTTTGCTTTTGCTACAATCTTACCTGAAAAATACCTGCTGTTGATTGTAATGTTCTTGTCATATAACCCGTTTTCATTTGGCAAGATATTACGTGAGAAATTCCTGCTGCGAATTGTATTGATGGTATCATATAGACCGTTTTCTATTGACACAAATTTACGTGAATAATAACTGCTGCGCATTGTACTGGTGGTACCATATAGACCGTTTTCATTTGACACAATATTACATGAATAATACCTGCTGTGTATACTACTTGTGGTATCATATAGACGGTTTTCATTTGGCACAAACTACATGAATAATACCTGCAGTGTATAGTACTGGTGGTATCATGTAGACCGTTTTCAGTTGAAATAAACTTACGTGAATAATACATGCTCTGGATTGTACTGGTGGTATCATATAGAAAGTTTTCAGTTGGCACAATCTTACATTAATAATACCTGCTGGGGTTAGTGCTGGTCTTATCATATAGACCGTTTTAAGTAGGTACAAACTTACATGAATATTACCTGCTTTGAATGGTACTGGTGGTATCATATAGACAGTTTTCATTTGCTACCATCTTACCTGAATAATACCTGCTGGGGATGTTACTGGTGGTATCATATAGACCGAAAATATTTGGCAGAAAATTACAGGAATAATTCCTACTATGGATAGTACTGGTGGTATCATACGGACCGTTGTCAGTTGGCACAATCTTACATTAATAATACCTGCTGTGAATATAGCTGGTATTATCATATAGACCGTTTTCACTAGGCACAAACTTACATGAATTATACCTGCTGTGGATAGTAATGGTGGAATCATATGGAACGTATTCAGTATGCACAATGTTACAAGAATAATACTTGCTGTGGTTAGTACTGGTGGTATCATATAGACCTATTCAGTTGGCACAATCTTACATGAATAATACCTGCTGTGGATTATACTGGTGTTATCATATAGACCGTATTCAGCTGGAAATATCTAACATGAATAATACCTGCTCTGGATATTACTGTTGGTAACATATAGACCGTATTCATTAGGCAGATCTTACATGAATAATACCTGCTGTGGGTTGTACTGGAGCTATCATATAGACCGTGTTTGTTTGTTAAAAACTTACTTGAAAAATACCAGCTGTGTATAATACTGGTGGAATCATATAGACCGTTTTCATTTGGCACAATCTTACATGAATAAGACCTGCTGTGGATAGTACTGGATGTATAATATAGACCTTTTTAAGTTGGCACAAATGTACATGAATTATACCTGCTGTGGAAATTACTGGTCGTATCATATAGAACGTTTAAATTTGCTACAATTTTACGTGAATAATACCTGCTGTGAATAGTAATGGTCGTGTCATATAAACCATTTTCAGATGACACGATATTACGTGAGAAATTGTTGCGGATTTTACTGGTGGTATCATATAGAACTTTCCAGTTGGCACAAACTTACATGAATAATACTTGCTGTGGATAGTAATGGTGGTATCATATAGACCGTTTTTAGATGGCACAATCTTACATGAATAATACCTGCTGTGGATGGTACTGTTAGTAAAATGTAGAACGTTTAAATTTGGCAAAACCTATTTGATAATACCTGCTGTGGATAGTACTGGTGGAATCATATAGACCGTTTTCATTTGGCAAAAACTTACATGAATAATACCTGCTCTGGATATTACTGGTGGTATCATGTAGACTGTTTTTAGTTCGAACAATCTTACGTGAATAATACCTGATGTGGATAATACTGGTGGTATCATTTAGTCCGGATTCAGTTGACAAAAACTTACGTGAATAATAAATATTGTCTATAGTAATGGTGTTATCATATAGACTGTTTTCAGTTGCCACGTTATTACGTGAATAATTCCTGCTGCTCTTTGTACTGATGGTATCATATATACCGTTTAAAGTTGACAAAATCTTACGTGAATAATACCTGCCGTGGATTGTACTGGTGGAATTATATAGACAGTTTTCTGTTGCCACAAACTCATATCAATATTACCTGCTGTTATTAGAACAGTTGGAACAACCTTACATGTATAATAAATGCTGTGGATAGTACTGGTGGTATCATATAGACCTTTTCACTTTGCACACACTTACTTGAATAATATATGCTGTGGATATTACTGGTGTTATCATATAGACCGTTTTCATTTGACACAATATTATATGAATAATACCTGATGTGGATGCTACTGGTTGTATCATATAGACCGTTTTCATTTGGCACAACCTTACATGAATTATACCTGGTGTGGTTAATACTGGTGGTATCCTGTAGACCGTTTTCAGTTGATATAATCTTACGTGAATATTACCTGCTCTGGATTGTACTGCTGGTATCATATAGACCGCTTTCAGTTGACAAATCTTACAAGAATAATATCTGCTGTGGTTAGTACTGGTGATATTATTAAGACTGTTTTCAGTTGGCACACTTTTATATGAATAATACCTGCTCTGGATAGTACTTTTGGTATCATATAGACCGCTTTCAGTTGAAAAATCTTACAAGAATAATATCTGCTGTGGGTAGTACTGGTGCTATCATGTAGACAGTTTCAGTTGGCTAATCTTACTATAATAATACCTGCTGTGGATTGTACCGGTGTTATAATGTAGAATTTTTTTTTGACACAAACTAACATGAATATTACCTGCTGTGAATAGTACTGACAGTAAAATCTAGACCGTTTTCAGTTGAGAAATCTCACAAGAATAATATCTGATGTGCAAAGAACTGGTGGTAATATATAGAACGTTTCATTTGGCACAATCTTACATAAATAATATCTGCTGTGGATATTAGTAGTGGTACCATATAGACCGTTTCAATTTTTTAAATCGTACGTGAATAATAGGTGCTGTGAATTGTAGTGGTGTTATCGTATAGAACGTTTAATTTGGCACAAACGTACCTGAATAATACCTGCTCTGGTTATTGCTACTGTTATCAAATAGACCGTTTTCAGTTGGCACAATATTACATGAATAATACCTGCTGTGGATAGTACTGGTCGTATCATCCAAACCGTTTTCAGTTGGCACAATCTTACTAGAATAATACATGCTTTGGATAGTACTGGTGGTATCATATAGACCGTATTCATCTGGCACAATCTTACAAGAATAATTCCTGCTCTGGATTTTATTGGTGGTAACATATATACAGTTTTCATTTGGCTCAATCTTACATGAATAATACCTGGTGTGAATTGTACTGGTTGTATCATATAGACCGTTTCCAGTTTGCATAATCTTACATGAAAAATACCTGCTGTTGATAATAGTGGTGGTATCATATACGGTTTTCAGTTGGCACAATCTTACCTGAATAATACCTGCAGTTGATTGTACTGGTGGTATAAAATAGACCATTTTATGTTGGCAAAACTCACTTCAATAATACCCGCTGTGGATACTACTGATATTATCATGTAGACCGTTTTCAGTTTGCAAAATCTTACATGATATATACCTTCTATTAATATTACTTGTGGTATTATATAGACTGTTTTAATTTGGTACAATCTTACGTGAATAATACCTGCTGTGGATAATACTGGTGGTATCACATAGACCGTTTCATTTGACACAAACTTACGTAAATAATACATGTTTTGAATAGTACTGGTGGCACAATATAGAAGGTTTTTAGTTGGCACGATAATACGTGAATAATTCCTGCTGCGGTTTGCACTTGTGGTATCATATAGACCGTATTCAGTTGACACAATCATACGTTAATAATACCTGCTGTGGATTGTACTGGTTGTATCATATAGAACTTTTCAGTTGACACAATTTTACATGAATAATAACTGCTGTGGATGGTACTGCTAGAATCATATAAATAGTTAGTTGTTAGCACAAACTTACATGAATATTACCTGCCGTGGTTAGAACTGGTAATATCATATGGAGCGTTTTCAGTTGGTACAATCTTACATGTATAATACCTTCAGTGGATCGTACTGGTGATATCATATAGACCTTAATTTTGCACAAACTTACATGAATAATACCTGCTGTGGATATTACTGGTGGTATCATTTAGGCCGTTTTCAGTTGACACAATTTTACTTGAATAATACCAGCTGTGGATTGTACTGGTAGTATATTTAGACAGTTTTCATTTGGCACAAACTTTCATGTGTAATAAATGCTGTGGATATTACTGGTGGTATAATATAGACTGTTTTCAGTTGACAAAAACTAACGTGAATAACACGTGCTGTGGATAGTACTGGTGGTATCATGTAGAATGTTTTCAGTTGACACAAATTTACGTGAATAATACCTGCTGTGTATTGTACTGGTGGTATAATATAGAACTTTTCACTTGGCGGGAACTTATTTGAATAATACAAGTTGTGGATAGTACCGGTGATATCATATAGACGGTCGAAAGTTGGCACAAGCATACATGAATATTACGTGCTGTGGATTTTACTGTTTGTATCATATAGAACGTTTTCATTTGGTAAAAACTTACATGAATTATACCTGCTGTGGGTAGTACTGGTGGTATCATATAGACTCTTTTCAGTTTGCACAATTTTACATGAATAATACATGCTGTGTAGAGTACTTGTGATATCATAAAGACCGTTTTTATTTGGCATAAACTTAAATTAATAGTTCCTGCTGTGGATTATTCTGGTAGTATTATTTAGAATTTTTCAGTTTGCACAATCTTACATGAATAATACCTGCTGTGGATAGTACTGACAGTATCATATAGACTTTCCAGTTGGCACACTCTTACATGAATAATAACTCCTGTGGTTATTACTGGTGGTATCATATAGACCGTTTCCAGCTGACAAAAACTTACATGAATAATACCTGCTGTGGATAAGACAGGTGGTATCATATAGACCGCTTTCAGTTGCCACAAACTTACATGAGTAATACCTGCTGTGCATTGTTCTGGTGGTATCATAGAGACCGTTTTCATTTTGCACAAACTTACATGTATAATACATGATGTGTATACTACATGTGGTGTCATATAGACCGTTTTCATTTGGCACAATCTTACATGAATTATACCTGAAATGGATAGTGCTGGTGATATCATTTATACTCTTCTTTTGTTGGCATAATCTTACATGAATAATACCTGCTGTGGATATTTGTTTTGGTATCATAGAGACCGATTTCACTTGACAAATCTTACATGAATAATACCTGCTCTGGATAGTACTGGTGGTAATATGTAGACCGTTTCAGTTGGCAAAACGTACTTGAAAAGTACCTGCTGTGAATAGTACGGGTGGAATCATATAGACAGTGTTCATTTGGCAAAAGCTTACATGAATAATACCTGCTGTGGATAAAACTGGTGGTATCATATAGACCGTTTTCAGTTGACACAAACTTACGTGAATAACAACTTCTGTCAATTATAGTGGTGGTATCATATAGACATTTTTCATTTGACACAATATTACATGAATAATACCTGCTTAAGATACCACTTGTGGTATCATATAGACCGTTTTAAATAGGCACAATCTTACATGCAAAATACCTGCAATGGATAATACTAGAGTTTCATATAGAACATTTCAGTTTGCAAAATCTTTCATGAATAATACATGCTCTGGATATTACTGGTGGTATCATATAGACCGTTTCCAGCTGGAACAAACTTACATGAATAATACCTGCTTTGGATAATACTGGTGGTATCATTTAGTCCGTATTCAGTTGAAACGAACTTACGTGAATAATATATTTTGCGGATAGAACTGGTGGTATCATATAGACCTTTTTCAGTTGCCACGGTATTACGTGAATAATTCCTGCTGCAGATTGTACTGGTGGTATAATATAGACCGTTTAGAGTTGACACAATCTTACGTGAATAATACCAGCTGTGTATTATACTGGTTGTATTATTAGACCGTTGGGTTGACACAATTTTACATAAATATTACCTGCTGTGGATAGTACTGTTGGAAACATATTGACCGTTATCTGTTGGCACAAACTTACATGAATATTACATTCTGTGATTAGAACAGGTAGTATCATATGGACCTGTTTCAGTTGGTACAATCTTACATTTATAATACCTGCAGTGGGTAGTACTGGTGGTATCATATAGACCGGTTTCAGTTGACACAAGCTTATATGAATAATACCTGCTGTGGTTTGTACTGGTGGTATAATTAGAACGGTTTAATTTGTCACAATCTTACATGTATAATAAATGCTGTGGATATTACTGGTGGTATCATTTAGACTGTTTTCATTTGACTCAAACTAACGTGAATAATACGTGCTGTGTATTGTACTGGTGGTATCATGTAGACCGTTTTCAGTTGACACAAATATACGTGAATAATACCTGCTGTGGTTTGTACTGGTGGTATAATATAGACAGATTTCAGTTGGCACAATCTTACATGAATAATACCTGCTGTGGATAGTACTGGTGTTATCATATAGAACTCTTCAGTTGGCGGGATCTTTCATTAAAAATACATGCTGTGGAAAGTACCGGTGATATCAAATAGACCGTCGTCAGACGGAACAAACATACATTAATATTACCTGCTGTGGATAGTCCAGGTAGTATCATATAGACCGTTTTCATTTGGTAAAAACTTACATGAATTTTACCTGCTGTGGATATTACTGGTGGTATCATATAAACCGTTTTCAGTTTGCACAATCTTACATGAATAATACATGCAGTGTATAGTACGTGTGATATCTTATAGTCCGTTTTCAGTTCGCATAAACTTAAATAATTAATTCCTGCTGTGGATATTTCTGGTAGTATTTTTTTGAATTTTTTCAGTTGGCACAATTTTACATGAATAATACCTGCTGTGGATAGTACTGGTAGGACTATATACACTTTTCATCTGGCACAAACTTACATGAGTAGTAACTCCTGTGGATATAACTGGTGGTATCATATAGACCGTTTCCAGCTGTCCTAAACTTACATGAATAATACCTGCTCTGGATAAGACTGGTTTTATCATATAGACCGCTTTCAGTTGCCACAATCTCACATGACTAATGCCTGCTGTGCATTGTTCTGGTGGTATCATATAGACCGTTTTCAGTTGACAAATCTTACATGAATATTACCTGCTCTGGATAGTACTGGTTTTATCATGTAGAATGATTTATGTTGGCAAAACGTACTTGAATAATACCTGCTGTGGATAGTACGGGTGGTATCATATAGACGGCTTTCTTTTGGCAAAATCTTAAATGAATAATACCTGCTGTGTGTATTACTAGTGGTATCATATTGACGGTCTTCATTTGCTACAAACTTACATGAATAATACCTGCTGTGGATAATATTGGTGGTATCATAAAGACCGTATTCTGATGACATATTCTTACGTGAATAATACCTGATGTATAGTACTGGTGGTATCATACACACCGTTTTCTGTCGCCACGATATTACGTGGTTAATTCCTGTTGCGAATTGTACTGGTGTAATCATAAAGAATGTTTTCAGTTGACACAATCTTACGTTAATAACACCTGCTGTGGATTATAGTGGTGTTATCATTTAGACATTTTTCATTTGACACAATATTACTAGAATAATACCTGCTTTGGATATTACTTGTGTTATCATATAGACCGTTTTCAGTGGGCACAATCTCACATTCATACTACCTGCATTGTATTGTACTGGTAGTATAATATAGCACTTTTCAGTTTGCAATATCTTTCATGAATAATACATGTTCTGGATATTACTGGTGGTATCATATAGGCCGTTTCCAGCAGGATCATTCCTACATGAATAATACCTGCTACGGATAATACTGGTGGTATCGTATAGACCGTTTTCAGTTGACAATAACCTTACGTGAATAATACCTGCTGTGGATTGTACTGGTGGTATAATATAGACCGTCTTGTTTGACACAATTTTAAATGAATAATACCTGCTGTGGATAGTACTGGATGAATCATATAAACCGTTTTCTGTTGGCACAATCTTACATGAATATTACCTGCTGTGGTTAGAATTGGTATTATCAAATGTACCGTTTTCAGTTGGTACAATCTTACATGAATTGTACCTGCTGTGGATATTACTGGTGGTATCATACAGACCTTTTCAGTTTGCACAAACTTACATGAATAATACATGCTGTGGATAGTACTGGTGGTATCATATAGGTCGTATTCATTTGACACAATGTTACATGAATACTACCTTCTGTGGATACTACTGGTGGTATCATATAAATTGTTTTCATTTTGCACAAACTTACAGGAATAATACATGCTGTGAATAGTACTGTAGTATCCTGTAGACCGTTTATTGTTGATATAATCCTACGTGAATAATACCTGCCGTGGATTGTACTGGTGGTATCATATAGATAGTTTTCAGTTGGCACAATCTTACATGAATAATACCTGTTGTGTATAGTACTGGTGGTTTCATTTAGACCGTTTTAAGTTGGCACAATCTTACATGAATAATACCTGCTTTGGATAGTACTTTTGGTATCATATAGACCGTTTTCAGTTGACAAATTTTACAAGAATAATATCTACCGTGGATTGTACTGGTGATATTATTTAGACCTTTTTCAGTTGGGACAAACTTACATGCATAAGACCTGCTGTGGATAGTACTGGTGGTATCATATAGATCGTTTTCAGGTGATACAATCTTACATCAATAATTCCTGCTGTGTATATCACTGGTGGTTTCATTTAGACCGTTTTCAGTTGGCAAAAGCTTACATGATTAATAACTTCTATGGATATTAATGTTGGAATTATATAGACTGTTTTCAGTTGGTACAATCTTACGTGAATAATACCTGCAGTGGATAATACGGGTGGTATCATACAGACCGTCTTCAGTTGACACAAACTTACGTGAATAATACATGTTGTGGATAAATTTGCTTTTATCATATAGACATTTATTAGTTGGCACAATCTTACATGAATAATACCTGCTGTGGATATTACTGGTTTTATCATATAGACCGTTTTCAGTTGGCACATTCTTACAAGAATATTACCTGCAGTGTATTGTTCTTTTGTTATCATATATCCCGTTTTCATTTCGCATAAACTTACATGGATAATACCTGCTGTGGATTGTACGGTTTGTATCAACAAGACCGTTTTCAAATGGCACAATTTTACATCAATATTACCTGCTGTGGATATTAATGGTGGTATCATATAGGCTGTTTACATTTGCTAAAAACTTAAATGAATAATACCTGATGAGTATACTACTGGTGGTATCAAATAGACCGTTTTCAGTGGACAAAATATTACGTGAATAATACCTGCTGTGAATACTACTGGTGGTCTCATATAGACCGTTTTCAGTGGACACAATATTACGTTAATAATACCTGCTGTGGATATTAATGTTCGTGTCATATAAACCGTAATCAGTTGGCACGATATTACGTGAGAACTTCCTGCTGGTGATTGTACTGGTGGTATCATATAGACCATTTTCATTTGACAAAATCTTACGTGAATAATACCTGCTGTGGATTGTTCTGGTTGTATCATATGGACCGATTTCATTTGACCCAATATTACATGAATAATACCTGCTGTGGATACTACTGTTTGTATCATATAGACCTTTTTCTTTTGGCAACACCTTACATATATAATACCTGCTGTGGCTAGTACTGGTGGTATCATGTAGACAGTTTTCAGTTGGCACAATCTTACATGAATAATACCCGCTCTGGATAGTACTTTTGGTATCATATAGACCGATTTCAGTTGACAAAACTTACAAGAATGATATCTGCTGTGGATGTTACTGGTTGTATTATATAGACCGTTTTCAGTTGGCACAAACTTACAGGAAAAATACCTGGTGTGTATTGTACTGGTTGAATCATATAGACCGTTTACAGTTGGCACAACCTTACATGAATAATTCCTGCTGTGGATAATAGTGGTGTTATCATATAGACTGTTTTCGGTTGGCACAAGCTTACATGAATAATACCAGCAGTGGATTTTACTGGTGGTATAAAATAGAACTTTTTAAGTTGGCAAAACTTACTTCAATAATACCCGCTGTGGATAGTACTGGTAGTATCATATAGAACGTTTTCAGTTGGCAATAACTTACATGATTAATACCTTCTATGGATAATACTGGTGGTATCATATAGACTGTTTTCATTTGGTACATATTTACGTGAATAATACCTGCTGTGGATAATACTGGTGGTATCATATAGACCGTTTTAAGTTGACACAAACTTACGTGAATAATACCAGCTTTGTATAGTACTGGTGGTATCATATAAATCGTTTTCAGTTGGCACGATATTACGTGGGTAATTCCTGCTTCGGATTTTACTGGTGGTATAATATTAACCGTTTTCAGTTGACACAAACTTACGTGAATAACGCCTGCTGTGGATTATATTTGTGTTATCATATAGACATCTTTCAGTTGACACAATATTACATGAATAATACCTGCTTTGGATAATACCTGTGGTATCATATAGACTGTTTTCAACGGTCACAATCTTACATGCATATTACGTGCGGTGGATATTACTGGTAGTATCATATAGAACAATTCAATTTGCAAAAACGTTCATGAATAATATATGCACTGGATATTACTGGTGGTATCATATAGACCTTTTCCAGCTGGAACAATCTTACATGAATAATACTTGCTTTGGATAATACTGGTGGTATCATATAGACCGTTTTCATTTGACAAAATCTTACGTGAATATTACCTGCTCTGGATTGTACTGGTGGTATTATTTAGACCGTTTGGGTTGACACAATTTTACATGAATAATACTTGCTGTGGATACTACTGGTGGAATAATATAGACCGTTTTCTGTTGGCACAAACTTACATGAATATTACCTGCTGTAGTTAGAACTGGTAGTATCATATGGACCGTTTTCATTTGGCACAACCTTACACGTATAATACCTGCTGTGAATTGTACTGGTGTATCATGTAGACCGTTTTCAGTTGATATAAACTTAGGTGAATAATACCTGCTTTGGATAGTACTGGTGGTATCATATAGACCGTCTCAGTTGACACAATTTTACATGAATAATAGCTTCAGTGGATAGTACTGGTGGTATCATATAAACCGTTTCCAGCTGGCTCAAACTTACATGAATAATACCTGCTGTGGATAAGATTGGTGGTATCATATAGCCCTTTTTCAGTTGGCACAAACTTACATGAATCATACATGATGTATAGTATTGGTGGTATCATATAGACTTTATTCAGTTGGCACAATCTTACATGAATAATAACTGCTGTGGATAAAATTGCTTTTATCATATAGACATTTTTAGTTGGCACAATTTACATGAATAATACCTGCTGTGAATATTACTGGTTTTATCATATAGACCGTTTTCAGTTGGCACTTTCTTACATGAATATTACCTGCTGTGAACTGTACTTTTATCATTTATCCCGTTTTCAGTTGGCACAAACTTACATGGATAATACATGCTGTGGATTGTACGGGTTGTATCACCAAGACCGTTTTCAAATGGCACAATTTTACATTAATAATACCTGCTGTGAATATTACTGGTGGTATAATATACGCCGTTTACATTTGCTAAAATCTTACGTGAATAATACCTGCTGTGTATACTACTGGAGGTATCTTATAGACCGTTTTCAATGGACAAAATCTTACGTGAATAATACCTGCTGTTAATACTACTGGTGGTTTCATATAGACCGTTTTCAGTGGACACAATCTTACGTGAATAATACCTGCTGTGGATATTAATGGTCGTGTCATATAAACCGTTTTTATTTGGCATGATATTACGAGAGAACTTCCTGCTGCTGATTGTATTGGAGGTATCATATAGACCACTTTCATTTGACAAAATCTTACGTGAATACTACCTGTTGTGGATTGTACTGGTGGTATCATATGGACCGTTTTAATTTGACCCAATATTACATGAATAATACTTGCTGCGGGTACTCCTGGTTGTATCATATAGACAGTTTTCTGTTCGCACAATCTTACATGAATAATAGCTTCTCTGGATAGTACTATTGTTATCATATAGACCGTTTTCAGTTGACAAAACTTACAAGAATAATATCTGCTGTGGATATTACTAGTTATATTATATAGAACGTTTTAAGTTGGCACAATCTTATATGAATAATACCTGGTGTGAATTTTACTGGTTGAATCATATAGACCGTTTACAGTTGGCACAATCTTACATGAATAATACCTACTGTGGATAATAGTGGTGTTATCTTATAGACCGTATTCAGTTGGCACAATCTTACATGAATAATACCAGCAGTGGATTGTACTGGTGGTATAAAATAGACCGTTTATGTTGGCAAAACTTACAAGAATAATATCTGCTGTGGGTAGTACTGGTTATATTATGTAGAACGTTTTAAGTTGACACAATTTTACGTTAATAATTCCTGCTGAGTATTGTACTGGTGGTATCAAATTGACCGTTTCAGTTGGTACAATCTTACATGTATAATACCTGCAGTGGATTGTATTGGTTGTATCATATAGACCTTTTCTGTTTGCACAAACGTATATGAATAATACCTGCTGTGGATATTATTGGTGGTATCATATAGACCGTTTCAGTTGACACAAACTAACGTGAATATTATGTTCTGTGGATATTACTGGTGGTATCATGTAGACCGTTTTCAGTTGACACAAATTTACGTGAATAATACCTGCTGTGGTTGTACTGGTCGTATAATATAGACAGTTTTCAGTTGGCACAATCTTACATGAATAATACCTGCTGTGTATACTACTGGTGGTATCATATAGAAATTTTCAGTTGGAGGGATCTTACATGAATAATACATGCTTTGGATAGTACCGGTGATATCATATAGACCGTCGACAGTTGGCACAAGCATACATGAATATTACCTGTTGTGGGTAGTACTGGTGATATCATATAGACCGTTTTCATTTGGTAAAATCTTACATGAATAAAACCTGCTGTGGATAGTACTGCTGGTATCATATAGATCTTTTTCAGTTTGCACAAACTTACATGAATAATACAAGCTGTGTATAGTACTTGTGATATTATATAGCCGTTTTTAGTTGGCATAAATTTAAATTAATAATTCCTGCTGTGGATTGTTCTGGTAGTATTATTTAGACTTTTTTCAGTTGGCACAATCTTACATGAATAATACATGCTTTGGATAATACTGGTAGTATCATATAGACTTTTCAGTGGGCACAATCTTACATGAGTAATAATTCCTGTGGATAGTACTGGTGGTATCATATAGACCGTTTCCAGCTGGCACAAAATTACATCAATAATACCTGCTGTGGATAAGCCTGGTGGTATCATATAGACCGCTTTAAGTTGCCTCAATCTTACATGATTAATACCTGCTGTGAATAGTTCAGGTGGTATCATATAGAACGTTTTCAGTTGACAGATCTTACATGAACAATACCTGCTCTGGATAGTACTATTGGTAACATGTAGACCGTTTTCAGTTGGCAAAACGTACTTGAATAATACCTGCTGTGGATAGTACGGGTGGTATCATATAGACTGAATTCTTTTGGCAAAATCTTACATGAATAATACCTGCTGTTGATAATACTAGTGGTATCATATAGACCGTGTTCTGATGACACATTCTAACGTGAATAACACCTGCTGTGGATTATAGTGGTGGTATCATATAGACATTATTCATTTGACACAATATTTCATGAATAATACCTGCTTTGGGTAATACTTGTGGTATCATATAGACCGTTTTCATTAGGCACAATCATACATGCATAGTACCTGCAATGGATTGTACTGGTAGTATCATATAGAACTTTTTAGTTTGCAAAATCTTTCATGAATAATACATGATCTGGATATTACTGGTGGTATTATATATTCCGTTTCCAGCTGGAACAATGTTACATGAATAATACCTGCTTTGAATAATACTGGTGATATCATATAGACTGTTTACAGTTGACACAATCTTACGTGAATAATACCTTCTGTGGATTATACTGGTGGTATTATATAGAGAGTTTGGGTTGACACAATTTTACATAAATAATATCTGCTCTGGAAAGTACTGGTGGAATCATATAGACCGTTTTCTGTTGGCACAAACGTACATGAATATTACCTTCTCTGGTTAGAACAGGTTGTATCATATGGACCTTTTTCAGTTGCTACAATCTTGCATGTATAATACCTGCAGTGGATAGTACAGGTCTTATCATATAGACCGTTTCAGTTGACACAAAATTACTTGAATAATACCTGCTGTGGATTGTACTGGTGGTATAATTTGACCGTTTTCATTTGGCACAATCTTACATGTATAATAAATGCTGTGGATATTACGGGTGGTGTCATTTAGACAGTTTTCATTTGACACAATCTAACGTGAATAATACGTGCTGTGTATAGTACTGGTGGTATCATTTAGACCGTTTTCAGTTGACACAAATTTAGGTGAATAATACCTGCTGTGTATAGTACTGGTGTTATCATATAGAACTTTTCAGTTGGCGGGAACTTACATAAAAAATACATGCTCTGGATAGTACCGGTGATATCATATAGACCGTCGTCAGATGGCACAAACATACATTAATATTACCTGCTGTGGATAGCACAGGTGGTATCATAGAGACCTTTTTCATTTGGTAAAATTTTACTTGAATTTTACCTTCTGTGGATAGTACTGGTGGTGTCATATAGACCGTCTTCAGTTTGCACAATCTTACATGAATAATAAATGCTGTGTATAGTACTTGTGGTATCATATAGACCGTTTTCAGTTCGCATAAATTAAAATAATTATCCCTCTTCTGGATTCTTCTGGTAGTATCATTTAGAATTTTTTCATTTGGCACAATCTTACATGAATAATGCCTGCTGTGGATAGTACTTGTAGTATTATATACACTTTTCATTTGGCACAAACTTACATGAGTAATAACTCCTTTGGATATTACTTGTATTATCTTATATGAATAATACCTGGTGTGAATTTTACTGGTTGAATCATATAGACCGTTTCCAGCTGGCCCAATCTTACATGAATAATTCCTGCTGTGGATAAGACTTGTGGAATCATACAGATCGCTTTCAGTTGCCACAATCTTACATGTGTAGTACCTGCTGTGCATTGTTCTGGTGGTATCATATAGACCGTTTTAATTTGGCCGAATCTTACATATATAATTCATGATGTGTTTATTACTGGTGGAGTCATATAGACATTTTGCAGTTGGCACAATCTTACATGAATAATACCTGCAGTGGATAGTGCTGGTGGTATCATATAGACCCTTTTTTATTTGGCACAATCTTACATGAATATAACCTGCTGTGAATAGTTCTGGTGGTATCATATCGACCGTTATCAGTTGACAAATCTTACATGAATAGTACCTGCTCTGGATATTACTGGTGTTAACATGTAGACCGTTTACTTTGGCAAAACGTGCTTGAATAATACCTGCTGTTGATAGTACGGGTGGTATCATATAGACCGCCTTCTTTTTGCAAAATCTTAAATGAATAATACCTGCTGTGTTTATTACTGGTGGCATCATATAGACGGTCTTCATTTGCTACAAACTTACATGAATAATACCTGCTGTGGATAATACTGGTGATATCATAAAGACCGTTTTCTGATGACATATTCTTACGTGAAAAAACCTGCTGTTTATAGTACTGGTGGTATCATATACACCGATTTCGGTTGGCACGATATTACGTGTGTATTTCCTGCTGCGGATTGTACTGGTGTAATCATTTATACCGTTTTCAGTAAACACAATCTTACGTGAATAACACCTCCTGTGGATTTTAGTGGTGGTATCATTTAGAAATTTTTCATTTGACACAATATTACATGAATAATACCGGCTTTGGATATTATTTGTTATCATATAGACCGTTTTCAGTAGGCACAATCTCACATGCATACTACCTGCAGTTGATTGTACTGGTATTATAATATAGAACTTTTCGGTTTGCAATATCTTTCTTGAATAATTCATGCTCTGGATATTACTGGTGGTATCAAATAGACCGTTTCCAGCAGGAACCATCCTACATGAATAATACTTACTTTGGAAAATACTGGTGGTATCCTATTGACCGTTTTCAGTTGACATAATCTTACGTGAATGATACCTGCTCTGGATTGTACTGGTGGTATTATATAGAAGGTTTTTGTTGACATAATTTTACATGAATAATACCTGGATAGTACTGGAGGAATCATATAGACCGTTTCCAGTTGGCACAAACTTACATGAATATTACCTGCTGTGGTT
>Ga0131853_10010237_pt1 | contig 17155 bp, 14 predicted proteins | sample TergutLab28metaG_FD_92764 | JGI IMG/M metagenome (GOLD analysis project Ga0131853, IMG submission 92764) | Labiotermes labralis P1 segment gut microbial communities from Petit-Saut dam, French Guiana - Lab288 P1 (version 2) (version 2) | ecosystem: Host-associated > Arthropoda: Insects >... | reverse complement strand
GTTGGTAGGAACAGCCGGTGTCTGGCTGGAGTGCCGACCGCGCCGCCAGCGTGGGGTCCAACCGATGTGAACCACCGATCACCGAAGGATTCCATGCCTGCCACCGCCACCTCCGCCGCGCCGTCTACCCGCCTCTCGGGGCGCGAGCGCGTCGCACTCGTCGTGCTGCTCACCGCCGGGTTCACCCTTGCCGTCGACTTCTCGATCCTGACCGTCGCGTTGCCGCACATCGGCCGCGACGTCGGCATCGCCACCCCGTACCTGCAGTGGATCTCGACCAGCTACGCGCTGTGCGCCGCCGGCTTCACGCTGCTCTTCGGCCGGGTCAGCGACCTGGTAGGCCGCAAGCGGCTGTTCCTGCTCGGGATGGCGCTCCTCGGCGTCTCCTCGCTGTGCGGAGGCCTGGCCGTCGATCCAGCTATGCTCCTGACGGCCCGGGTCGCGCAAGGTACGGCAACCGCGATGGTCACCCCGGCGGCACTGTCCCTGTTGACCACGACGTTCCCCGAAGGACCGGCCCGCGACCGCGCGCTGGGGCTGAACGGCGCGTTGATGGCGGCCGGGTTCACCACCGGCGCGATCCTGGGCGGCGTGCTGACCGACGTACTGAGCTGGCGCTGGGCCTTCTTTCTCAACGTCGCCGTCGCCGTCGTGGTGCTCTGCACGGCACCGGCCACGCTGCGGGAGAACCGCGCCGCCCACCGGCCCCGTCTCGACCTGCCCGGCGCGCTCAGCGTCACGGTGGCCCTGGTCGCGATCGTGTACGGCGCCACGGCCGCCGGCCGGGACGGCTGGGCCGCTCCGGTCGTGTGGCTCAGCCTCGCTGCTGCAGCGGTGTTCCTGCTCCTTTTCGCCGCCATCGAGCGGCGCATCGACCAACCGCTGATCGCCATGTCGCTGCTCGCCCGGCGGCACGTCGCCTGGGGCAACGTCGCGGGAGTGCTCGCGTTCGCCACCGAGACATCGCTGGTCTTCCCGCTCACTCTCTACCTGCAAGACGTCCTCGGCCTCTCGCCGCTGATGGCCGGCCTCTCCTTCGGGGTGCTCGGGGTCGGGACCGTTCTCGGCGGCCTCCTCGCCTCCAGGCTCATCGCCCGCACCGACGCGAAGCGCTCGATCCTCCTCGGCTTCGTCGTCCAGGCAGCCGCGACGCTGCCGCTGGCACTTCTCAGTCCCGACCGGGCCTGGATCGTGCCGCTGCTGGTGCTGACCTTCCTCGGCGGCGTGGCCAACCTCGTCGCGATCGTCGGCTACGTGGTCGCCTCCACCTCCGGGCTGCCCGATGCGCAGCAGGGCGTCGCCACCGGCCTGGTGACCATGAGCCAGCAGGTCGGGATCGCACTGGGCACTCCGGTCATGTCGGCCCTGATCACCAGCCGCGCAATTGGATCCTCCGGGGCGGCCGGGGCGAGTGGCCACCTGCTGTCTGGCATCCAAACCGCCATCGTGGTCAACAGCCTGATCTGCGTGGCCGGAGCCGTTCTCGTCGGATTCGCGCTCCGCCTCCCCGGCCACGCCCGCGCGAGCGAGACAGCGGCCTCATGAGCGCCGTGACCAGCCGGACACGCACGGGCCGGGCACGCGACAGTCGGATCCCGCCGGGGCTGCTCGCACTCGCGCTCGGCGGGTTCGGGATCGGCCTCACCGAGTTCGTCGTCGCCGGGCTGCTGCCCGACATCGGGGACCAGTTCGGCATCGGCGAGACCGCCTCCGGCTGGATCATCTCCGCCTACGCCCTGGCCGTCGCCGTCGGAGCCTTCGCCGTCACCATCGCCACGGCCCAGATGCCTCGCAAGCCTGTCCTAGTCCTGCTGATCGTCCTGTTCATCCTCGGCAACGCCATCTGTGCCCTCGCGCCTGACTATGCCGTGCTGCTCCTCGGCCGAGTCGTGGCCGCGCTGTGCCACGGCGCGTTCTTCGGCACCGGCGCCGTCGTGGCCGCCGCCCTGGTCACCCCTGAGCGCAGAGCCCGCGCGATCGGCCTCATGTTCGCCGGGCTCACGATCGCGAACGTCGTGGGCGTCCCGGTCGGAACGCTGGTCGGCGAGCGTTACGGCTGGCGCGCGACCTTCGCCGCGATCGCCGTGATCGGCGTCTTGGTCCTGGCCGGGATCGCGCTCATGGTCCCCGTCGGCGCCGGCGGCGCCCAACCTCTCGACCTCGCCGACGAGGCGCGTGCCCTGCGCTCGCCGCAGGTCTGGCTCTCCCTGGCCGTGACCGTCTTCGGCTTCGGCGGGATGTTCGGCGCCTTCTCCCTCATCTCCTACCCGCTCACCCGGCTCAGCGGCTACCGGGACGACGCCCTGCCCTGGCTTCTGGTCCTGTTCGGCGTCGGCCTGGTGATCGGGAACGTCGCCGGTGGCGTCACCGCGGACCGCGCCCGCGACTCTGGACTGCTCGTGGGACTGCTCGCCCTCACCGTGGTCATGGCCCTCTTCGCCGTGACCGCCGCCAACTCCGCGTTCGCCGCCGTCCTCCTGTTCCTGATGGGTGTCTTCGGATTCGGGATCACCCCCGGGATCCAGGCACGCGTCCTCGACCACGCACCCGGCGCCGCCACGCTGGCTTCCAGCGCCAACATCGCCGCCTTCAACGTCGGCAATGCCCTCGCGGCGTGGCTCGGCGGCGCGACCCTCGCCCGCGGCGGCGCCGCGTCGCCGCTCGTCGTCGGCGCCATCATGGCCGCCGTCGCGACCGGGCTCCTCGCCCTCGCCCGATCGATCGGACCTCAGCGGCCGACCTCGTAGCGGTGGGAGCAGGCGCCCATCATCTCGTCGTCATGGGTGGCGACGACGACGGTGCAGCCCTGCTCCGCGAGGTCGTTGAAGGCCCACGACATGGGAACGGTTCGCAGCGTCCAGAGACGCGGTCGGCTCGTCGACGAAGACAACGGCGGCGTCCTTGTAGATGGCGCGCGCCACGGCCAGCCGTTGCTTCTCGCCGCCGCTGAGATGGGCGGCGGTCTCCACCTCGCGGCCGGCCAGTCCTGTTGCGTCGAGGGCGGCGCACAGCTTCGCCCGGTCGCCGAGGGTCCTGGAGCCGAAGGGGCTGCTCCTCATGGTCACGTTGAAGGCGATCGACTCCTCCTCCATGATCCCGTAGTCCTGGAGCACGAAGGAGGCGCTGTCGTGCCAGAACCCGCGCCGCCTTCCGGACCGCCACCCGGTGGTGTCGAGGTCGTTCACCATCACCCTCCCACCGGTGGGCTCCTGCAGGAGGCCCAAGCAGTGCAGGAGCGTGGTCTTTCCGGAGCCGCTGCGACCGACAAGTGCCGTCATGGTCCCCGGCGCGCACGTCAGGGTTGCGTCGCTGAAGATCCGGCGGCCGTCGATGTCCACAGATACTGCTTCGGCACGGATGTGCATGGTGCGGGTTCCTTTCGCGGGAGCGCCTTCCCTCAGGGGCGGCGCTGCGTGACTCGGGAGAACATCCAGCGTGACGCGACGACATGGGCGGCCGGAGAGATCGCCAGTGCCAGCAGGCCGGCCAGCAGCACGATCGGCAGCCCTGATCCGGCGCGGAAGACGATGACGACCAGCGTGAGCGTCAGGCCGATGAGCCATTCGGTCTGTACGCGCGATCGGATGATCTCCCGCCACGTACGCCCGGCAAGTCTGAGCGGGAAGTCCCTGCGTGCTTTGAGGATCGCCTGGATGAACGCGGAGACGAGTACGGCGACCACCAGAGCAACCACCAGGGCGATCAGGGAGATGCCTTGGAGCCATGCGAGGTAGCCGGTCACCTGGGCGAGGAGGATGCCGTCGGCGGCGGCGTACTTCACGGTCACCTGGTGTGCGAGGCCGTACTTCGCGACGAGCTTCTGCGTCGGGCCGAGACCGGTGAAGATCAGGTTGCGGGTCGACGCCGCGGACGCCAGAAAGCTGTCGTTGAGCGCGGCGTGCGGGTGGGAGATCATGGCGACGATGGGGTGGCGCGGATAGATCAGCTCGCCACCCCCGCCGCCCACCAGGAGCGGCAGGTCGGCGCCCTGGTCCACGCTGTAGAACGCGATGACGTCGAGCGACTGGGCAGGCGTGCCACGAGACCAGATCGGGAGGTTCTCCTTCAGGTACTGGCCTACCGCGGGCGGGAGGGAGGCTTCCGCGATCAGGTGCAGGTTCGCAGGCGTATCCGGGTCCACCAGACTCAGCCACCCGGGATTGACGAAGGCGAAGGCGTCGTAGGGCCCGAGCGAGCCGCCCAGGTCGTCTTCGTGCCATGCGTAGGACAGCGCGACGTCGTGCTTCTCCTCCGCATCCTGGATCAGATGCCCGACCTGAGGCATGCGCTTCTCGAAGCCGTCCTCCCCCATGCCGCCGTCGAAGGCGAGCGCGACCTGGTTGGACAGTTCCTTCCAGTGCGCCAGTTGGCTTGCGTGGGCTCGGGCGGTCGTCCAGGCGTGGAGTGTCGGAGCCACGGCGGCGACCACGAGGACGAAGGTGACGCCCTTGACCGCTGCCGTCACCTTCCGCAGGCTCTTCACCGCCGGTTCTCGTCGGGCGATGAGAGCCGGGCTGGGCCACGAGGCGAGCGACATGGCCACCGCCGTCAGGAGGGCCGCGACAGTGACCACCCCTCCGAAGACGAGGAGTGTCGTGGCATAGGTGGGTGCGAAGAGCCAGCCATGAGTCAGGCCGACCCAGGCGACGGCGACGATGGTGACGACCGCCAGGGCGCCCAGGACGATGACGGCGAACGCGCCGAGGTCCTCGTACTGGATCCGCCAGATCGACACTCCTGCCAGCGAGCGCAGGGCTCGCCCGCGAGCCTTGACCGTGAGCCAGTAGAGGACCAGCGAGATCAGCAGGCCCAGGGCGGCGAGGATGCTGATCAGGAAGCCGCTCTGCGCCCGGAGGATCCGAAGCGTGGCGCGCAGATCGTCGGCCTGCCACGTGACGCGTAGGCCGTGCGCGGTCAGCGAGCTTTGCAGCTGGTCCACCTCCGCGGCTGACCCCGTGATCAGGTAGGTGCCACTGGCGTAGGTCTGGGCCAGGGCTGCGTGGGAGACGACCCGTGACTCCCCGGGAGAGCCGAAGCGCCGGATCGTCTCCGGCAGCGACTCGCGAGTGCCTACCTCGACGTACACCTGACCGCTCTGGTCGCCTTGCAGGTCGGGTGCGACCTTGACCAGGCCGAGGCCCAACCGGTCACTCAGTTCTGCAAGCTCCTGCCGCGCCTGCGCGTCCGACAGGTCCGAGGAGGTGAAGTCCAGACTGACGCTCCCCTTGGCGTGAAGGGCCTCGGGGAAGGTCTGGTCCTGGAAATCGACGACTATCACCGCCGTGACGGCCAAGAGTGCGAAGAGCATCCCCGAGACGACTGCGACAACTCGCTGGTGCAAGGCGGCACTCCCCCTGTGGCCCAGGTCATCGATGCGACCCGAGTCGGTCGCCACCCCTTAGTTGTCCGGCATCGCCCGAATCCGGACAGGTCGGGCGAAGTTTTTCCCGGAAGGTGCCTCAGCCGCTGCCTCCAGCCTCGCGGCCACTCACGATCTTGCGCAGTCGCTGCCGTGCCCGGTCGCGTCGCCGTGTGGCCGCCGCAACGCTGCAGCGCAGGATCTGCGCCATCTCCTCCACGGAGTAGCCGGCGTGGAACAACGCGATCACATGCCGATCGTTCTCACCGAGGCGGCTGAGCCACCGGGTGACCGAGTCGCCTCCAGGCAGGTCCGCTGCTTCGACACACGGCTCGTCGCCGGGATGATGCGAGGCAAGCCGGCGCCACAGCGAAGCCCGGCGCTGACGGGATCGATATTCGTTGCCAATGTGCCCCTTGAGTACCTGATGGGCCAGTGACACGATCCGGCGCCACTCGCGCTGATCGCCGGGGAAGGCGAGACCCTTCTTCCACAACGTCTCGAACGTCGCCGCGACCACGTCGTCCGCTGTCGCGTCGTCGAGCTGACTCCGGGCGCAGCAGAGGAGTCGCGGGCACAGCACGTCGTAGAGCTTCTCGAAGTCCTCTGGCTCCATCCGTTGCGCTCCCCCTCGGCGGTGGAGCACCGTGGCAGCCATCGGCCAAGGGATCTGCAACGGACGGTTGCGGGGAGGCGAACCTTCTCGGACCTGGTACAGCGCGGACAGACCCGCTGTGCCTCTCGGCAGGACTGTCGTCCGCGAGCGCTATCATCGCGATATCACCAGGTGGGAGGCTGACCTATGAGCGACGTACTCATCCGCGACGTTCCAGATGAAGACCTGGAGCGCATCGACGCTGAGGCCACTCGGCTTGGGCTCTCGCGCTCCGCCTACTTGCGCCGCGAGATGCACCGCATCGCACGCCACCGAACGGTTCCCGCGGCAACACTCGACGACCTCCGCCGCTCCCGCGCCGCGATGGCCGACCTGAGCGACGACAAGGTCATGCGCAAGGCGTGGTCGTGACGGACCGCTGGATCATCGACAAATCAGCCTACGAGCGCCTCGACCGCTCCCCCGAGGCCTTGCTCTGGGTCGAGCGGATCAACCGGGGATTGATCTACGTGTCGGCGGTCACGCTGTTGGAGATGGGCGTGTCGGCTCGGAACGTCGATGACTGGGAGACCGCTCTCCACACGCCTCCGATCGCCAACCTCATGATCGAGTACCTCACTCCCGCAACGGAAGACCGCGCGGTCGAGGTGCAGGGGCTTCTCGCTGAACGTGGACAGCACCGCGCACCGAGCATCCCCGACCTGCTGATCGCTGCGACCGCCGAACTCATGGATCTGTGCGTGCTCCACCTCGACAAGGACTTCGATCTGATCGCACAGATCACAGGGCAGCGGACAGAGCGTCTACGCTGCGAGGTCTGAGATCGACGCAGACGAGAAAGCCCGGACCCCAACTGGGATCCGGGCTGTCCGGGATCTCCTGAGAGATCACAAGAGTGGCCCTTTCCACAGTTGACGCAGAAAAATGGGAGAGGCTGATCGACCGAGGTAGGTGGGCACTTCGGGGGAACCAGACGCCTTACGACCCGTCCAGCGACAGTCGCCGCGCGGCGCGTCAACGGCAGGTTCGGCTCACCGAGGCCGAGATCGATAAACTGGTCGCCGACTACCACTCAGGCTCGACTCACAAGGAGCTCAGCGAGAAGTACGGCTGCTCAAAGCAAGTCGTCGGCCGATATCTCAAGAAGGCTGGAGTCAACGTCCGGGCACGGTTCTTCACCCAAGGACAGGTGGATGAGATGGTTCGCCTCCACGAGAAGGGGCTCTCAATCTGGGCCATCGGTAAGGAACTCGGCTACCACCACAGCACCGTACGCAGGTACCTCGCCGAGCGAGCGTGGTCTCGCAAAGGGACCCAAGATGGGAACGAGTCTTCTTGCAGAGCGAGTGGAATGGGTCGACAGCTTACGCGCCGGCGAATCGACATCTCGGCCGGAACAAGCACGCTCGTCTTCTATCAGCTGCTGAGGCTCAGGATGGCGCGGCGGTGAGGCTGAGGAATGGTTTCGACTGACCATCCTCGGACGCGGTCAGGGTGACCTGGATTCGGCCGTCGATGACCAGGCCGCTCGCAGCCTTGCGGAGAAGCCGCTTCTGCTCGCGCCCCATGGCTTGATGGTCTTTGCCTGCGGCCGCTAGGGCCCGTGTTAGCGGACGCCATGCCTTTGGCGCCACACCGAGGCAGGCGTCACAAAGGGTTGCCCACTGCGGGTCGCCTAAGACGCGCGCTGTCTCGAGAGCCTCCAACGCAGCCGGGGGAAGTCCGGTGCTCGGTCGGGTGATGGGTTGCCTTCGTCTCTGTGCCCAGCCTTCGACGTCGTCTTCTTCGGCGCCCTGGGCAACGAGCGTGACGCTTGTGAAATAGTCGTTCATGAGCGCCGAGGTATTGGAGACCATCCGGGTCTCCAAGGCGGAGGCCGGGTCACTCAACACCGTGGTGTCGGTGAGACGGTCGACGCACCAGCCACCCAACGCGTCGGCCTCGACGAACACTCTAGTGTTCTCTTCGCGCAGCATTCGGCGCCTCTTGAGGGCGTAGGCGACAAAGTCCGACGGCGTCGGCAGCACCTCTGCAATCATCACCAGGTCTGAAAGCGCCAGCGCCCACGACCGTTGACTGAGGTCGCCCTCCTTCGGCGTCCCGAGGTAGGCGGCCAGTGGATCGACCCGATCCAAGGTGATCGTGATCGGAATGATGTCGACATCAGGGTCGATCTCGAGGGCGTTGCCGCGGCTATCCCGAATTGCGAGTCCGGACCGGATGGCCGACGTGGTCCGACGGTTCTGGCCGGCGGGATCCTCGAACAGTTCCTTGGCGTGTTTCTCGAGTCGCTTAGGTGCGCCACGCCGCCCCGGTCGGCTGAACCGGCCGCCTTTGCATTCGACGAGCAGAACCAGACCCGGCAACGATACGAGCACGTCGGCTTCGGTCTCGGATTCCTCGGCTGGGTAGGTCACGTTTGGAAAGACGGCATCGCCGAAGACCTCGCGTAGGACCTCTGCGGCCAGGTCGTTGGCGACGGCTTGGCGGGCCTTGTCGAAGTCGGCGAGGAGCTTGCTCTCCGGTTGGCAGGTCCTCATCGCCCACTCCAGGGCGCAGTGCAGGAAGTCGATCGGTCGCGACCACGTCCAGCGACCGTCTGCGAGGCGCAGGAGCGGTTTGTACCGAATTGGGTTGTCGTTCTCTAGCGTGGCCTCATCGACCGATCCGATCAGCGTGCTCATCGCTTCAACGAGTTTTTCGAACTGGTGCGGCTCGAGGTCGAGCTCCTCGGCCAGGACGGCGTTGGCGTCGGCGTCCTCTAGCGGCGCTGCGGCGTAAAGGGCGAAGACGGAGAAGTGAGTCGCTGCGTACCGCCTCTGCTCCTCTCGTCCCGCTGTGGCGGATATGGGTGGGAGGTCTCGGTTCGTCCGCTCGCCGGCCTTGTCGGCTTGAGCCATGCGGATGCGGCCGTAGAGGTCGGCGAAGTCGAGAGCGTCGCTGAGACGAAATCCCAGTTGTGCCTTGGCCTTGTCGTCGACCTTCTCAAAGACCGCGCGGACGACTCGGCGCACGTGTGGGTCGAAGCCGCTCATCCGGTCGAAGTCCTCTTCGAGCCCGAGCATGCTCGCAATGCCAAACGCCTCTTCAGTCGGCGCATCCCAGACGCTGCCGACACTGGCGCTGTGCTTGTCATTCGCCAGGCGGCGCAGCAGAACCTGGAGTTTGAAGAGCAGGCTGAGGTCCACAGCGGCCCTCACGGCCCCACTGACGCTGGGCTCATCGAGGGTCGCGACCAGGCCAGCGAGGAAGTCGAGCATCGCGTCGCTGCCGAAGTTGGCCTCGCCGCTTAGCGTGCCACGAGCATGAGCATCCATGACCGTCAAGGCGCCGAGGACTCGAATCGGGTCGGTGATGGCGAGGAGGGCGCGAATCTCGGCGATATCGTCAGGGACACGGTTACGAGCTGCACTCGTTTCTTGCGCGAAGGACGCACGCAATGCCTGACGTCCTTCGATACTGCCGCCACTCAAGACGAGATCGGAGATCTGATCCATGAGGCCGGTGCCGATGTAGGTCTCAGACGCCGACGTCAGCCGCGACCTCGACAAGCCAACTCTCCGACTTCGGCCCTTCGGTTTCGACACAAAGGCAGTCTGGCGCGCGCCACCGACAATTTACGGCAGCCCGCCGAACCGCGACCCCCTCAGTCCTTCAGGATCGCGGCGCCGGAAGCGCAAGTCAGCACCTCAGGCCCGAGCGCTGCCTCTGCCCACCAGCAGAGGCGAGCCTGCTGTCGCGACAGCAACACGCCGGGATCTGGCCGCGAGGGCAGGCAGGCGCCTCGTAGCGGGAGCTGGCACTCTCCTATGGCGTCCACGTCGAAACAGTCCGCGCGATCATTCGTCACTCAGGACTACCCTCATGACCTCCGACAGTGGGCGGGTGTCACCGACGGTCCGGGCCACGTGGCAAGCGTTGTGGAGCTGCTCCATCTCGATGCGTTCCCAAGCCATGTGACGTCCCCTTGCCTCCAGGAGCTGGACGAAGAACTCGCGCTGCGTCCGGCCGTTGCCCTCGCGGAACGGATGCGCGAAGTTCAAGTAGTCGTACAGGTAGGTCGTCTCGGCGACCAGATCGTCATCGCTGGTACGCCGAAGGCGGTCCGACTCGGCGATCCTCTGGGCGACATGCGCCACCGGCAACTCATTCTCGAGCGGCGGGATGAACGAAGTGTCATCCCCTTCACCTTTGGCGAGCCCGACCGTGCGGAACTCGCCTGCCCACTCATACACGTCCTGAAAGAACTGGTGGTGCAAGCCCTTGAGGTGCTGAGCGTCGAACGTTCGCGCCACCAGACCTGGCCGCTCGCGAAGCTCAGCGAGCCGCTACTCGACGAGGTCGTTCTCGGCGTCGCGCAACCCCTCGACCGTGGTCACGCCGACCTTGTTACGGAGTACCGCAGATCCTGGCGTGACCAGGTAGCCGTCCCATCGTTGTTGATGGTCGGTGACCTCCCACGACCACGGGACCGTCAAGCGAGTCCGTACCGTGCGCGCACACGCTCGCCGAGTTGATCGATGTCGATCTCGCCTCGGACATAGGCGTCCTGGTCGGCCCGCGAAGCGTCAGTACTCCGAGCGCCTTCCAACTCCGAGGAACGGCGGGCTTCCGCCACCACTCGACGGCGGTCCGGATGCCCGATCTCAGACTGACTCATACGTTCGACTCTAACTGCCGCGACCGACGTCCCGGGGATGCCGCGCGATCTGGGTTCCTCGGCGCGGTTCCGATGCATCCGTGCGTAGTCCTGAATCTGTCGGTGGTTTCAACCAGAATGTGGATCCTCGGGAGAAGGGAGGTCGGACATGACCCCTGAGGAGCTGTTGGCTGAGCATGACTCACTGCTTCGCATGCTCGATGACCATGCCGCCGTCAGCATGTTGCAGAAGGACAACGCCGGCATCCTCTTCACTGTCCTGGCCAACACGTTCTCCGCCGAGCGCGATTCGATTCCAACCGATGTGTTCGAGACCGAGGTCGAGTCTCTCCTTCGCACCTTGAACGCGAACGGATTCGGGACCCCGAAGGTGCGCGAAGTCCACGGCAGCGGTCGCAAGATCTCCGACCTCTGCCGGGACTGGGTGGAGGCCGACTGGCTCTGGCGCACCAAGGACGACGACGGCACGCCCCGCTATACGCGCACAGCAGAGGCCCACGAAGCGGTCGCCTTTGTCCAGCGTCTGGGCGATTCACGCCGCGGTACGGCCGCTGCTGCTGTGGGCGAGCTGGTGGCGAGCTTCGAACGCATGTCGGCTCGACTCAGCGGAGACACCGAACGGCAGATCCAGCAGATCGACGACGAGATCGAAACTCTCATGATCCGGAAGGGTCTCCTCGAGGCGGGTGAGGCTGGTGGCGTGGGCCTCGACGAGTTCGAGCGCTGGTACGACGACACGCTCAACACCCAGCAGCGGATCTCACTCGCGCTGCGTTGGATGGCGCAGGAGCTTCCCCGCGCTCGTCGCTCGCTCGTTGAGAGGGTGGGCGAGGACGAGGTCGATGGGATCACTCACATCAACGCGTACGCCGAAGCATGGGATGAGGTGACCGACACTCCGCAGGGACGCGCGACTAAGGAGGCCCTCGCGGTTCTGTCAGATCCGTCGCAACGTCAGTCGCTTACCAGCAATGTCGCCGCGATCTCCGACAGCGACCTCGGCGGCCTCCTCAATGACCGCGAGAAGCGCGCGTTGGCCGACATCTCGGTTGGGCTCTACACGCAGATCAAGCCGCTCATCGATGTCTTCAACGCCAGTCTTGAGGACGTTACCTACGCATTCAGGAAGCGCTCCATCACCTCGACGGACCGCACAGCCTGGATGGCGGCGCTGCGCGGGGCCGCAGCAGCTCTGCGTGCTACGGCGCACCGCAAGGTGCCAGCGGGCGTGATCCCGTTCCCGGTCCGCGTCGAGATCAACCATGCGCCTCCGTCGTATAAGGTCCGCGAGGCACCAGCCGCTCCCCCGACTCTGGAGGAGCTCGAAGTATCCACAGCCACGCACACCGATCCCGCGCTTCTTGCCCGCTGGTCCGGTCCGCACACCAACGAAGTCGCCACACACATCGCCACGACCCTCGACGCTCTCGAATCCGGACAGTCCATGTCGACGGCCGAGATCTGGCAACTCTCGCCAGAAGGTATGCGCCGCGCCGTGGAGCTCGTGCCCTACTTCGAGCACGCCCACACGGTCGCCGAGTTCGGCGAATCAAGCCACTATGACGATGCGCTCGAAGTGATCGACACGCTCGCACCAGACGGGTCGATCGTCCGCTATGAGATCGCCCGCATCGTCTATCGAAAGCCGACCGAGGCGAACTGATGGAACCGCCCCTCTTCGACGGAGACCTCGGCACCGAACCCTCCGACATCCGCGAGCTGCTGACCGTGCTCTTCAAGGATCACCTCCTCGACGGCAACCAGCGCATTCGCCTGTGGGACGTGCTCATTGAGCATGAGGACCACGTACGGTCCCGCCTCCACGACTTCTACATAGAGTTGATCGTTGACCCCGGCCACCGGATCGCTTACAAGAAGCAGGTTGACGCCGACCAGGACTACCGGATCCTGACGCCCCAACGGGCCATGAGCCGCGAGCTGGCGATGGCCGTGCTTGTCCTCGTCGACCGATATCAGCGCGCGGTCGTCTCCAACGCCTTGACCGCCACCGTTGCGCGCCGAGAGTTCGCCGACGCCTGGGAGCAGATGTGGGGCGAGCGGGAGAAGGACCGCGTAGCCCGTGACAAGAATGCCGACGCCGCCTTGAAGCGACTCTTCGAGACCGGCCTGATCATCGGTCGGTCCCCTGCCAATGGCGGCGAGAACTGGAGGATCTCCCCCGCGGTACCTGTCTTCTATGGACCAGATGTCCTGCAGACCATCACCGCGTCGTTACTCGGCGATGAGCGCGATGACGACCGAGCAGATGACGACCGAGCAGATGACGACCGAGTAGATGATCTGGGTGATGACGAGTGAACGACGCATCTACCCTTCCCACCCAGTGGTACCTCGCCTCTGCTCAAGTGTTCAACTGGGGTCCGTTCACGGGCTACCACCGCATGGATCCCGCCGGCGTCGGCGAAGCCACTCTCATCTCAGGCAGTAGCGGCACCGGCAAGTCGTCCTACCTCGACGCCACCTCGGCTCTGCTACATCCCGGCAAGATGTTCAACAAGGCATCCTCCGGCGGCGGGAAGGCGCGCTCGATCGCGACGTACGTCCGCGGCGTCTACGACAAGGAAGAGTCGCTCGCGGGCATCCGCGTGTTCGCTCTCCGCGACAAGCGGGCCACCTGGTCGGCCATCGCCCACACCTGGGCAAACCTTGAGGGTGAATCCTTCACCGTCTTCTCGGGCTACTTCATGAACACAGACGATGAGAAGCCGTCCCATGAAGCACACGCACGAATCGGGGGCTTCTTCGACGTCCGCCAGCTCGACGCCCACACGCGGCCGCCGCACGTTCCGCTGCACGGCAAGAGCCTCCAGGCTGCCTTCCCGGGCATGGTGTGCGCGAAGACGAAGACCGCGAACCTGACGTGGCTAGCCGACAAGCTCGGCCTCGCGGTCAACTTCACCAACCTGATGGACATCTTGTACCGGATCCAGGCGAGTCAAGAGATCCCCGGCGTCGATTGGCTGTTCACCAACCTCGTCCTCGACGAGCCAACGGCTCTGCTGGCCTCGGTAGGCGAGGCGCGAGAGTTCTGGAACAAGGTGCGTGAGGCCCGCCAGGAGCTCTACGACCGGCAACGCAAGGCCGAGATCCTCAAGGAACTGCCGACTTATCGGCAGTCGTTCGAGACGAATGCTAACGCTGACGCTTTCTTCCAAGGCCTTGGCTACGGCGATGGCCGCCTTCAGGCCGACACCCCGTTTTGGCGTTGGGTGCGCGAGCGCGAGTTCAGCATCCTTGACGCGTTGGAGCCTCGCCTGGCGCAGGAGGCACGCGACGCGACTGCTGCGGTGTCGAACTTTGAGATCGAGAAGGACACTGCGGACGCGGCAGCCCTCAGCGCCCAGATTCGTTACCTCAAAGCAGGCGGAGCTGAAGCGGCCTCGCTCGAAGCCGACATCCGCTCTGCGGAGGGCCGTGTCAACGAGGTCCGTAGGGCGCGGGCGTATATGTCCGAACGCCTCGGAGCTCATCTGGTGCCTCCGTCGACGCTGGACGAACTGACCACTCAGCGTGCCGAGACCACGACCTTCCTGGGCACGGTGGCTCGTCAACTGGCCGATATCGCGGCACCCCTCCGTGAGGCCAACGGCGCCGAGTGGGATGCGCACGCGCGTCTCAACAAACTGCGCGAGGAGCGCGCGTACTACGCGAATCGCAAGGACCTCATTCCCCAGAACATGGCTGCTCGCCGCGACGAATGGGCCGAGCTGACTGGCATCCCCGCCGCTGATTTGAAGTTCGTCGGCGAGCTGATGGACGTGGAACCGGAGTTCGAGGAGTGGCGTGACGCCCTCGAAGGTGCGGTCGGCGGCTGGGCGCTGACTCTGTTGGTGCCCGAGGAGAACATCAGGGAGTTTCGACGCAAAGTCAACCACATCAAGACGCCGCCGATCATCCACTCCCAGGCTGTCCCGAGCGGCACATACGACCTCGTGACTGCCCCCGAGCACCAGATCGCGGGCCGAGTGTTCTACGCGGAGCACCGGTACGCCGGCTGGTTGTCACAAGAGGTCGCTCATCGTTTCACCCACAGGTGCGTCGAAGATGGCGAGGGACTCAACCAGCTCCCCGACGGCACGTGGGGTGTGTCCAAGAGCGGGCAGGTCCGCGGCCCGAAGGGCACCGGGAAGCACGGTGGTGCCGGTCGCCGGAACGTCGGCTTCTCGCCGCAGCGATTGCTGGAGGAACTCGACGCCAACATCGCCGAGGCCGACTCGGACGCCGTGAAGGCCAACGAGGAGGCCCAGGCGCTCAAGCAAACGCAACTCGACCTCACACAGGCGCAGGCGGCGCACGAATGGTTCCAGGAGGCTGTCCGGGAGTGGCACCGATACGACCTGGTCGGCGCCGAACAGCACTTGGAGTCGCTGCGCAGGCAGCGGGCCGCGCTGTCCAGCAACAACGAGCTCGATGAGCTGGAGAAGGAAGTCAAGGCCCGAAAGGGCGAGGCCGAGGACGCCGGCCGTCGCTTCTTCGAGGCGCAGGATGCTGCCAAGAAGGCCGTACGCCTGCGCGACCAGATCATCGACGACAAGGACGACGCCGAGCGGTCACGCGACATGCTCCGCGGACGCGGCGTTGAGGAGCCTGACATGGAGCGCCTCGATGAGGAAGCGCGCAGCGCATTCAACGTAGACGAGCTCACTCGCGAGCACCTGCAACTGGGCTCATTGGGCAGACTCGCTCAGCACCTCCGCAAGGCACAGTCCGGTGCAGCTGGCCAGAAGGGTGTGGCACTCAAGAACATCCGTGACGTGATGGTGGCGTTCAACCGGGAATACATCACCGTCGTTCCGATCGGAGTCTCAGTTGAGAATCCGGACCCGGAGTCTGACTACGTCGAGTACGCCCGCATCCGCAGCCAGCAGACAACCGACGGACTGGCACTTGCTCAGGAACAGTTCGCACAGCAAGTTCTCGACTTCACCAACGTGAACGTCGGCGGCATCGCCGACAGCTATGAGTCTCAGCGTCGCATCATCCGAGACCGCATCAACGCCATCAACGAGCTGCTCTCACCCGAGCCGTTCGGTGGCGACAGCACCCTGTCAATCCAGATCCTGCGCGATGAGAAGCCGGCCGACACCAAAGACTTCCTTGCTCAGCTGGGCTCGCTCGGCTCCGGTGCCACCAAGGGCATCACCTACGAGGCTGCCCTCGAGCGCTTCCCCGCCTTCGACGAGGCGATGGACATGGTCGCGACTGAGAAGCAGATTTCCGACCTGTTCGACGTACGACGACATATGACCATTCAGGCACGCGCCGAGCACAAGGACGGCACTGCTACGACCTACAACCACTTCAGCGGCGAGAAGTCCGGCGGTGAGACCCAAGAGCTGACCGCGTTCGTCCTGGCGGCCGCTGTTCGCTATCACGTCGGGGTGGAGGGAGTTAGCCGCCCGAGGCTTGCCACCGTCTTCTTGGACGAGGCGCTCATCAAGGCCGACGACCAGTTCACCGAGCGCGCCATCAACGTGTGGCTGCGGTTCGGCTTCCAGCCGATCATCGCCGCGCCCGTCGGCAAGTTCGAGGCCGCGACCAGCGCCACCTCGCTGATCTACGCGGTGGCGAAGGACGACCAGCACCGTTCGCGTCTCGACTTCATGCGCAAGGTTGTGGGAACGAGGCCGTGAAGACGCTCGAAGAAGCTCGCGAGGGCGTACGCAAGTGGCTCGGAACCCATCTGAGCTCCGTCGTAGCCGGCGTCGAACCCACCCCCTGGACTACAGGACACAGCGTGCCGCTGCTGGGAACGGTCAGCAAGACGACCCTGCAAACGCGGTGGCCGGACTATCAGGCCTGGGCCCGTACCTGGTTTGAATGGGCCCTCCCATCAGGCATCAGCATCAACGAGATCGTGCGCAAGGTCGGACCGAGCGACCAGCCGCTCCCGACACATCTCCAGTTCGCCGACATCGAGACGATGTGCCGATTCGCTCAAGGTGACTGGACCGCACGACTCGTCGACCTCACAACCCGCTGGGAGAGCATCTGCCGGCGATTTCCCGCTGCACCGGGCGCCGTCAACGTGCTCCGGCGTACCCGCAACTGGGACAACGTGGACGTCGAGACCCTTCTGAACGTCGCTCAGTGGTTCCAGGAGAACCCGAACGGCTGGCAGGACCTCACCCCGCGTCAGATTCCGGTTCCAGGCGTGCAGGGCAAGTGGCTCAACGCAGCATCACGCCAACGGGAGATCACTGCGCTCACCGGCATCGGACCGATCGAACTGCTCGGCCGCCCCGCCACGATCCGGTTCAGCTACTGCGATCCGGTACATCTTGCCGCCGGCGGACGGCGACACGACACATGGGTGCGCGGCGACGCGACCACCCTGGCGTACAAACCGACCACCGTCCTCATCGTCGAGAATCAGGACACATACTTCTACTTCCCCGAGCAGCCCGGACTAATCGTCGTGTGGGGCGTCGGCGACATGGCTCCGGTCCGGCTGGCCGAGTGCGAGTGGATCACAGGCGCCGAGAACGTCATCTACTGG